>Ga0222712_10000487_pt1 | contig 52120 bp, 33 predicted proteins | sample C33_657DmetaG_FD_165043 | JGI IMG/M metagenome (GOLD analysis project Ga0222712, IMG submission 165043) | Estuarine water microbial communities from San Francisco Bay, California, United States - C33_657D | ecosystem: Environmental > Aquatic > Marine > Unclassified | place: USA: California... | reverse complement strand
CAGAACATACCAGCAGCCAACAAACTCCAATATGTAGCATTTGGTGGTTCAATTCCTCCACCGTTATTTGAAGTATGTGCAAGAATACAAATATAACTACGTGCTCCATATCTTACAATGTCACCTGCTAGATAAGCAGTTCCATTTGCATAAGTTGGATTTGGTGCTAGTCTAACACCGTCAACATACAATGTAAAGAAGCTGGCATTAGTTGGTAAATTGCCTGATCCTTCTGCGGTAGCAATATATAACTTTGCACCATACTTGACTACTTCACCAACTTTATAAGTTGTTCCTCCAGCATAATCGCCTGCATAGCTAAATCCTGTGGTGAACGGATCCCAATTGGCTGCATTAGTTGGTGTAGTACCAGTTGTATTAACTTTGGCGGCATAAATGCTACCACCGTAGTTCACTAACTCACCTGGCTTATATGCTGTGACGGCACTATAAACACCTGCATAAGTATAACCTTTGGTTAGTACGTCCCAGTTGGCTGTTACTGTTGGCAAGTTGCCAGTGGTGTTTCCTTTAGCTACATAACTATAACCACCATACTGTACAATATCACCTTTGACGTATGCTGTTGCTCCGCTATATGCACCTAATGATTGTAGGCCGCTGACCATTGTATCCCAGTTGGCTGTATCAGATGGTAAATTGCCTGTTGTATCTTGTTTTGCTACAAATGCGCTTGCACCGTATGTAACAATGTCGCCTTTCTTATAAAGAGTTGCGCCATTATAAATTCCTTTATAAACGACACCTTGTGTAATTACTGTAAAATAATTTGTGTCTGTTGGAAGATTACCTGTGGTAGTTACTGAGGCAACGTATGTATTAGCGCCATAACTAACTACATCGCCTGGTTGATAAGTTGCACCGTTATCATACGTACCTTCAAATTGCAAACCAGTTGCAAACATGGTAAATTTGACAGTATCAAATGTTACTGTACTAGTATGATGTGTGTTACAAATATAAACTTGTCCACCATAGCTAACCATATCGTTTAGCTTGTATCGAGTAGCACTTGCCCATGTTCCCTTGAAAGCAATACCGTCGTTGAACAAACTCCACTTGCCAAAATCATCTTCAAGACCTAGTGCGGCAGTTGAAGCAGAAGTATGACTGGTATTTGCAATGTAGCTACGTCCACCATAGTTAACAATGTCGTTAACTTTGTAGTATGTGGCGGTTGCCCAAGTACTTCCCCAAGACTGACCATCATTCATTAACTGCCATTTGCCAGCAGTTAAGTCAGTCTCAAACCCGCCAGTTGCGTCAGCGTCTGCAATGTGACCTTGCACACAGACGTATGCTTTGCCGCCGTAGCGTACAATATCATCTTTTACGTATGTTGTAGAGTTGGTCCATACGTTTTTCCATACGAAACGCAATCTACCAAGTTTAAATTCTGCCATTTTCTTTTTCCTTTAAGGTAAATCCTATTAATTTTTATATTTATTACACATCTGAAGGGTAAGTGTAAGCCTTGTTGACTCGTGCAACCAACTCGCCTTCTGCGTTCAAATAATAATAAATGCTCCTACTATCCCATCTATATTGGTCTGGATTTAGATTAGTATCTGGTCTAATATGATCGTCATTTCGACCGTCAAAATAGTCTACTCCTACCTCAAACTCTGTAAAATCGTCTTCTGCCAATCCTATATTGTTGACAACAATTACTTCATCAACACCTAATAATTGGTCTACTCTAGTGAAATACAAATCACCTTCTTCGTTTCTACGTAGAGCGTAATAATATCTTGGATTATTTGCACCAAGCAGTGCTGATGTATCCTGATCTCCTACATAATATGTACTCATAATTTCTCCTTATTACGATATTTCTACGTAACTCACAATTGAATCGATTGCGTTTGCTACATTTGCTATCACATGTACTATGTTATCTGGAGCGACCAACAATCTTTCTCCACCATTAACTGCTCTCAATGTTTGATTAGCAGGTATAATTATATCTTTCATGTAATATCCTAAAACTGATGGAACTACACTTGAGTCAGTGACTGTAATACTGACTGTCACTGGGTCCGATGTTTTATTGGCCAAACTCATACCAATCACAGTTGCCCTTGCTGTAGGCGACATTGCTATGATTGATGTTGGGCTTGTCAACACATTTGGGGTTATTTTATTTTTAAATGCCGTTGCCATTTTTTATCCTAATGTTAAAACTAATTGAATTGATAATTCTTCAGCTTCACCAACTGTAATATTTGCAGTCTGTTCACCTGCGGAGTTAATCCACTGACTTCCGTTATAAACTTCCACTCGTTTATCAGAAGTATTATATCTAAGCATTCCAATTTCAGGAGCAATTGGTCTTTCAGGGGTTAATCCATAAGGAATAACTATTCCGCCAGTTCCTTCAAACTTGTAATATCCTGTACCAGTTTGTTGGAAAGTTAAAACTGCATTATTTGTTGTTGCTGTAATTACATTATCTTTAAATGCAAAATTTTCAATATTAACGAATCCTGTACCAGTAGCTTGAATATTAATATTGGTATTGGTGGTTAATGTAGAAATTGTATTATTATCTATTGCTAACTGACCAATCTCAAATCTATCAGCACGTAACCTTGTAGCATTAATATCTGCTATCAAATTTCCATTAGAGTAAAATCTAATAACGTTATCGTTTGCGCCTGGTGTTAATTCAGCTGTAATATAGGTGTTTAAATCTGTGTCATATACACCATCTAATATAAGCCAATTGCTGCCGTTGTAACCTTCAAAGTGAGTTGTTTCACTGTTATATCTAATACCGCCAACTTGTGATCCTCTTTGATCAATAGTTCCAGAAGGAAGTCTTAAACTCTGTGTTGAATCAATATAAACAATCCCAGAGCCGTTTGGCTTAATCACAAAATTTTCATTAGATGTTGTTCTTAGTTCATTGTCCTGAATTTCAAAATTTTCAAATTTGACAACCCCTATACCAGTGGCAGCTAGAGTCAATGGACTATTGACATTTGATGATTGTACAGTTGATCCAGTAATTTGTAAAGTGTCAACATTTAATGTATTAGTATATAAATTATTCCAACGTTTTGATGTTGATCCTAAATTGTATACTCCGCTTGGAATTAAATCGCTAGTTATTCCTGCAACAAAACTAATAGTGTCTGTTGGTTGATCGCCAATAATAATGTTGCCGCCAATAGTAACATTTCCGCCAACTTCTAAGTCACCGGTAATAGAAACATTGTTTTGTAAGTTGATTTGATCACCAGCTGAAACAATGTTTAAATTAGTGGTCAATGTTTCAATTGTTGACCCACTGATCTTTATATCGCCAGTTGTTATTTGTGTTGGTTCAACAGTTGTAACATTGGTTCCATCGCTTAATGTTAAACCAGTACTACTTACAATATTGATATTAGATGCGGTGAATTGTACTTGTCCTGTTACTTGATTAACATAGAATAAATCGCCAACTCTAAAATCACCTTTGTGATCAACAGAGTTATAATAGATATATGCGCCATTTGTATCAACTACTTCATTTGCTTGAATTACTAAACCAGCATCATTGGAGCTGTCTTTACCAGTTCCAATATAAGCAAAATTATGACCTATCAAATACATGATGACGCCTTTGCCGTCACCTGAAACTCCATAATTTCCATAAACGTTTGCGCTGGACATTGATCTAACTTCTGCGCCAAAGTCTGAATAATCAACTAGTTCAAGATATTTTGCAGTTCCTGTTGCTGTTCTAATATCTTGTATTACAAAAGAATCATCTTCTATAGCTGTAGAACCTTCAGTTCCATTGAAATGTAACAATAATACTGTATCAGCTGTTTTAACAAATTCTGAAGTTGGAACAGTATATGTACTTCCAGTATATTTTGCTATTCCTTTACTAACTCTTACTTCGTCAATAAATCCATTAAACCCACCTGAAAGACCATCAAATCTTGAACCAATAGTCAACGGACTTTGTATATAATTTGTAGTATCAGTCCAAGTAGAACCAATTTGAACTCCGTCTAAGAATAAACGAGTAGATGTTCCACTTCTACAAAGTGCTATGTGTTTGAAGGAACCAGTAGTGACAGCAGTTCCTGTAATTCTAATTGCACCATTCACATAATATGAAAGCAAATTATTGCTTTGAATATAAACTACAGGTGCGTTTTGTGTATTGGTCGTTCTAAAATCAAAGATATTATGCTGGGCTCCAGAAACGCTTCGATTAACAAAACATTCTATTGTGAAATCACCAGTTCCAAAATTAAAATCTGGAGTAGACGGTACGCTAATATTATCTCCAGTTCCGTCTAATAATAAACTAGCGGTTCCAAACTTCTTATTTGTTTGTGTTAATTGTGCATTGCCTAAAACTGTTACTGTTTTTCCGTTTGCGTCAGCTTTAGAAAGCAGTCCGTCAACCTTGCCAGTTAAGAAAATTTTATTCCCACTTACACTGCTGATAACACCTTGTGCTAAGATAGTTGTTCCGTCGCTTGCATAGGAAGTAAGTGTTTGTCCAGCACTAAATGTTCCTGTAGTAGTAGAAACTCTAATAGCTGTTTTGCCAACATTGGCAAATCCAGTTGTTCCAGTTAAACCTCTTAAGCCATAATTTGCATAGTATGTAAAGCTGTTTAACCATTCAACTCTAACACCGTTGGTCATGGTTATGGCATTTGCTCCAGGAGTAATAAATGTTGCTCCGTGGAATAGGCAGGCAGCTTCTTTACTTGATGGACTTACTGCGCTTCCATCTAATAATGCTCCGCGACCAGCATCACCTTGATCAAATCCTAACGGATCTGTTGGGCTTGTTACACTTCCTTTTGTTATTACACTTACATTTCTAATATAAGGACTCTTAGAAGTTACAGTCATCCCAGAAGCATATCTAAAAGCGTGTCCTGTATTATTTGTACTATTATAGAAAAAATCAGCAACTGTTAAATCTTCAATGGTTACTTCGCCATTTAATAAAAATGCATCTTTATCATTTGAACCTAATGTTGGTTTGATGATCACACTTCTAATTCCTGATCCTCTAATTGTTACTCCGGCAGGAACTGTCATTGGGAAAATTTCAGTGTAGACTCCTGGATAAACTATGATAGTAGTTCCAGAAGTTGCTTGTGTTAGTGCATATTTTACAGATCCGTAAGGATCATTTTGATGGGTGCCTGAATTAGCGTTATCGCCAAAAGTTGAAACATATATTGTATTTCCTGGTCGAAATGCTAGATCAATTCCGCCCACAGTTAGGGAGTTTGTAACAATATTGTCTGCATTAACTGTATTAATATAAGCAGTTTGCCAACGCTTATCGCTTTGACCAATGTCATATGTGTCAGTTTGAGATGGTAGTAGATTTCCATCTATCCCGCCTGCCAATGTAACGTTTTCTGAGTTAATAGTTCCAGTAGCAGTGATAATTCCTTGAATATGTAAATCACCATAAATCTCTAAATTAGAATTTATGTTTACATCACCTGTACCAGAAGGATCAATATCAATATCGGTGTTTGGAGTGTATGCTCCAATAATATTGTCTTCAACAGTTAAATCCCCTGCACGTAGTTTTCCATTGTAAACTACAGCATTAGCTCCAGAAGGAAGAATATTAATAATTCCATTAGTAGAAGTGATGGAATTGTTTGTAACTGTTAGATATGTGGTGTTATCGCCGACCTTTAGTTGATTGTCAACTATTAAATTTGTAGTTTTTGTTGTTCCGTTTACGGTTAATTCGTGAGTGGGCGTGTTGGTTTTGATCCCAATTTTGCGATCGTTAACATCTAAATACAATAGATCCGTGTCAAACGCTAAATCAACTCCATTACGAAGCAGATTCGATTTGAGCAATGGACCGGAAATTTGACCAACGGCCATACAATCACTCCTTTAACCCCGTGTTTCACGGTTAACCACCTTACATTGCGGGTTTACCACAGTATGTCATGTAAAACTTGGTCGGCTTTACAATTATAGATATTTATCGGTTTTTGAAATTAACCCAAGATAAGGGTCCAAACATTGGTTAATTGTTCAACATCGTCTTCGGTAGCGTTGCCTCCTACTCCGCCAAAGTTATCAAAAGAATCACCGTCCCAAACTTCCATGGCTTGTGTATCAGGATTAAATCGAATTGTTCCAATTTCATTTGCTGTGGGTGATGCCAAGTTATTAGTTGGTGTCAATACCGCAGACGTGCCTCCTAATTTAACCCAGCTATATTGTGTTCCAGGCATCCTAATAGGATTGTTAGTTAAATTAATAATATTATCACCATCAATTTTAATATTATTAAGCATTACATAACCAGTTCCAGATGTAGATAAATTTATACTATTTGAACCAGTAACAGAAATCGTATTTCCTGTTCCTGTAATTTGATCAACGTTTATGGTGTTAGATATTACTGCGCTCGTAGCTATACTAGCCACTGTTGAATTATTAATTACAAATGGTATTGTATTATTGGTTGGATGGGCAACAACTCTTGTATTCCTATTAGATGAATATACTCCCCCTAGAGCAGTTCTAAAATTTCTTTGCCCTACAAATTGATTCAGTACATTATCATACCTAATTTCTGCACTGTTCATAATAGGCTTATCTGTGTTTGAGCCTGAAGGTAATCTTAAAGAATTAGTTGAATCTATATAAGCATGATAGCTAGATTTGGGTTTGATTCTAATGTTAACGCCAGTATTAGCTGATAATATATTGTCAGTGAACGTTAAACCGTCAACGATTACACCACCTGTGCCATTTCCTACTAAATTTAGATTAGAGTTAAGTGCTGTTATCGTATTGTTGTCTATTGTTAAATTCGGCAGATCAATACTATTAATCCAAGAAGTTGTCCATCTTTTTAAGCTAGATCCAAGATTATACGTGTCGCCAACATCTGGTATGATATCTTGGTTTAGATCCATTGCAATAGTTACAGTATCAGTGCTTTCATTTCCAACAGTAATTGTGCCTTTGAAGTCTAAAATTCCTGAAACATTTAAATTTTTTGTAATGTTGACATCGTCGTCAAGTAAAAATATACCAGTTGCAGTTTTAAAGTTTATAGGACCTGATATAGTTTCAATAGTAGACCCGCTAAATCTAAAGTTATTAGATTCAACTTTATAAGGAGCTAGGATTGTTGTATTTGTTCCGTCACTAATTGTGATAGTTGATAATCCAGATAAGTCAAAAGAATCACCACTAACACTAGTAGTTCCTTTCTTAAAGTTTACTAAAAAATTATCACCAATTCTAAAATCTCCACCATGATCGGTAGAAATATATCTAACCTTAGCACCGTTTAACTCTACAGTTTCATTGGCTTGTACTCTCAATGTGTTATCATTTGATGCATCATTTTCAGTACCAATATAGGCAAAATTATGTCCTATTAGATATGCTAAAACGTCTGCGCCGTTCCCAACAAAACCATATTTGCCATAAACATTGGCACAACTGATACATCGAATCTCTGCACCAAAAATTGTGCTTAGATTAGCAAATCCTTCTAAACCTTGTGTTGCGTAAAAACCTCTATTAGCGTAATATGTAAAACAATCAATTGCTTCTACTCTTACTCCATTGGTCATGGTAACAGCATCAACGCCAGGAGTAATAAAAGTTACCCCATAAAATAACATACTGGCACTGATACTGGTGTTATTAACTACACTACCATCAATGTATGCACCTTTACCTGCATCGTGTGTATCATAACTCAATGGATCAGACAATGTTATATTTGATCCTTTGGTAATTACGCTAACATTTCTAATGTAAGGACTCTTCTTGGTAACTAGATAATTGCTTACAAATCTAAAAGCGTGTCCAGTGTTGTCTATAGCATTATACCTAAACCCAGTCACTGTTAAATCTTCTACTGACGTATCGCCGCTTAGTAGAAAAGCATCTTTATCAACAGTTCCTACTGTAGGCTGTACTGTAACTCCTCTTATTGATGTCCCAATTATGGAAACACCTGCAGGGACTACTAAAGGAAAAACTTCAGTATATATCCCGCTGGTTATATGAATAGTCGTTCCAGCAGTTGCTACACTTAGAGCTTTTGCAATGGTCCTAAATGGACTTAGCTGAATATTACCTTGATTTGTGTCTGATCCCAAAATACTAACATAATAACTATTGCCTGGTAATGTTAAAAATACTGATATACCTGGAGGAACTGTAGGTATTATTACATTATTAGTGCTAAGATTTTCAAAATATGCTTGATCCCAAGTATATTCAGGACTACCAACAGAACCTGTATTGTCAATTGCAGGTCTTACATTAATACTTAGATTGCCTACTTCGTTTTGTGGTAATGGAGTTGTTACAGTTGTTGTAAAATATAGTGCATTTCCATTAATAAAAACGTTGCCAGTGACATTTGTTGTAGACTTGAAATTTGTTCTTCCTGTACCTGATGGATTAATATTAACACTAGAGTTAGTGCTAGTAGTGCTTATTGTTGCCGCAGAAAATCTTAAATCGTCTGTATCAAGTTTTGGTACATTTATTAACTGTGGTGATTCAATAATAAAATCTGAATTATTTGACGAAGTAATATTGTTTGTGGTAAATGTTACTCCATTAACTCCAACTGAAAAGTCTGAAATTATGTCTACGGTTCTAAGACCAGAGTTCGTTACCTGTAACTCAGTTGTGGGATTGTTCTTTCTTATACCAACACGACGTGTTTGTACATCTAAGTATAATAGGTCTGTTTCAAAGGCTAAATCTATGCCTTTTCTTTCAAGGTTAGCTTTGAGTAACGGTCCAGAAATTCTTCCGACGTTGGACATATTTTACTCCTTATCTATCAAAACCGTATATGATATATATAGGTTTTCCTAAAGGCACTGGATTGTCAAATTTAACATATCCTTTATTGTCTGTGACTTCTATAGTGTAATTAATTTCTGGAAGTTGGTACACGTTTTCAACATAAACTTGTATGTTAGTTGAACTAGGATTTCCTAAATCATCGACTGGAATAAAATTATTATTATCAATGTCTAAAATTTCGTGAGTTAAAGAACCATCTAAATTTACTTTTAATGTCGCAGTTCCTGAAACAGTTGCAGTTGGTACTGTTACGTATCCTGTACCACCAGACACAACTGTAATTCCAGTGATTACACCAGACGGATTTACCACAGCTATTGCTACTGCATTGTCATCTCCAATATCTGGAGGACTAATTGTAACGTCAGGCGGATCTAAAGGATCGTATCCACTGCCGCCATTTAAAACTGTTATAGTATTAATTTCTCCTGTGGCGGCGCCAACACCAATTTCTTTTAATTTAATTCTACTTGGTCTATTGGTTCTAATTTTTTCCCAACTCCAAGAAGGATCATAATCAGTATATACTTCAAAATCGTTTTCTTCTGAATTATAACGCATCATACCTGGCACACCAGTCACAGGCCTATCATTGGTAGTTCCAATTGGTAAGGTTAATGATTTATTAGTATTGACTATTGCTCTACCATCAACTTCAACAGAGAATCGTTGACCTTTTGGTTTGTACGTGTCAATATTTTTACGTTTTATAAATTTCATTATGCTACCGCCATACTGCTGATTACAACATTAACAACTTCTGCGGCATTAGATTGCACAGTAACAGTGTCCCCATCACTTAAAACTAATTTTTCCATATCCATAACAAAAGTGTCGCTGGCCACTATAGTTAAACTTTTTAAAATTTGATTAGCGTTTCCTCGACTGCTTCCATCAGGTATTACCCAAACATCCACAACAGCATCTGTACTAGTGCTGTGATTGCAAATCATTAATGTTGTTATACCGTTTTCACCAACAGACACAAAAACGTCTGTTGGGTTAGTATTTGCTAAATTCGTTGCTGTTATCATAATAATCCTTAGAACATTAAACTAGCAAAAAACGCACGGCGTTTGCTAGGTAATTCATCTCTCACATTTTCACTATTCACAAAAAATAATCCTGTACCTCCTGGTCCTTCATAATCAGGATAAATTTTAACTCTTCCACTTTCATTGGCTGGCGCTTGGTAAACACTATCAATGACCATACTCAATGAAGTCTTTAATTCTATAGAAGGATTAGTTGATATTCCAGGTCCTGGTTTAGTAGACAGTATCATTTTTGTATTAGCTGTCTCCATGGTAATCTCGTTTGAATCATTGATTTTTATATCACCAATGACCATCCTATTACCAAAGACTGTAATCCATTGATTGCCGCCAATACTTGTTCTTAATTGCGCTTCTGTTACAGCTCCTGCGCCAGAACTTGGATAACCTGGAACGTCCTGTTCAACAAATTCTAGATAAGTGTTATTTCTAAAAACTGGAACACCTGCACCAGTTCTATAGTTTAACTGAATACGTCTTCTATCTGGTTGAAGTTCAATCGCAAAATCTACATAGCCTTTATTTGGAATGTCGTTGTCTTTATTTCTAGTAATAATTCTTTGTGTATAGTTTTGAACTCCGTCAACAGTAACAGTTCCTTGTGAATTATCTGATCCTAAAAGACTAAGATCAGTATTTGATGTTCCTGTTCTAATGGCGTTTACTATAATTGCAGAATGTCCTTCTGAACTTATTCCACCAGAAGGAGGACCAATATAAAATTCCCAAAGTCCAGAGTTTGTTACACCATTAAAAGTCCAACTCTTATTTTGATTATAAAATAAGTTTGCATTATAATTAGGAGATGCAGGACCTCCTCTAGCAATGCTTAAACCTGAAATACCATTACCGCTGACACCAGCAGTTGCACCGTTACTTAAACCTGATTCGCCCTTGTTTAAGACTAATATTTTATCATTAATTACTAGGTCACTACTTTCAATAGTAGTAGTTTGACCGTTGACTTGTAAATTTCCGTAGATGTGAACGGTGCCTAAATTGTCACTGTCGTATTTGGTTTCTAGATAGATATCGTTAGTCGATTGTACGTGCCAATCGCCACTAATTCGATTAACTTTTTTAATAGATGGCATGTTCGTTTCCTTGTATGATATTTATCTGTATGGCAAAATCATTAACTTTGCGATAAAAGAGCTACCATGTATAACTTATTAAAATTTTTGATCAGTTTATTGATAATAACTGTTTGTTCATCTACCCTTTGTAAACTAGATCTAGATTTTTGATTTCTAGCAACCACTTCAAGATTACCAAGTTTTACAACTTCTAAATCTATAGCATGTAGCATTCTAACTACATCTTTTTTAAACATTGGCAAATTTCCTTTGCTGTTTTCCAAACGTTTTCTAACTTTTTGCCAATCTAAACTTGAAGTAATAACGTATTCTTCCATGTTTATATTTACCCACAAAAAAGCCCACCGAAGTGGGCTTTTTGTTTGCTTTGTAACTCTAAGATTACTGGAAGCTAACGTTGCTAGATGTAATACCAACTTTGCTTAGGTAATCAGCCGCGTTACCTAGAGAAGAAGCAGTATTGCTTAGTTCTACGTAACCGTAACGTGTCATAAAGCCAACTACTGGTTCAAAAGTAGCTGGGTCTAGAACAACGCCAGAGCTCATTAGAGGGATATATGGGCAATAGAATGCAGCCGCATCAGCTTCGCTTGGTCCTTTGTAACCTAGTAGAACTTGGTTAGTGTCTTGACCACTGTCAGCTAGATATGCGTCAACATAAACACGCATTGCGCCGTTTAGTGTACCAACAAATTTGGTGTTTGTTGGAGCTTCGAAAGTACCTTCTGTGGTACGAGCGAAAGCACTAGTTGTAGCAGACTGAAGAATTGTAAGAGCTTGGTTACTTACAACTGCCCAGTTAGCCGCACCACGACGTGTACGTTGTGCAATCTTATTTGCTTCACGGTTGATTAGAACTGCCAATGCGGCATGCTCGTCACCAACGAATGTAGCTGTACCACTTACTGCTGCCTGGTCGTATGTAGAACCAACACCAGCTAGTGTACGTAGGGAAGCTAGAACTTCTTGGTCGATTTCAGCAGTAATTTCTTGTGCTAGAGCAGCCATAATTTCTGCTTCAATATCGATACCTTGTTGTGCTTGTGCATCTTGAGCAGCTTCGAAGGTCCAACGTGCGCTTAGTTTGCGTGTCTTAGCTTCAACAGCTTGTTTCAAGATTTGAATGCTCATACGCTTGCCTGGTGTACCTTCTAGGCTAGCAGTAGCGGCAGCTTTACCGTCACCACTGGAACCTGTACCAGAATAGCTAGTAGCAATCTTGAATGGGCTTAGTGCTTCTTCACCAGCTGTGATACCATCACTTGTATCAGCATAGCGGATACGTAGTGTATGAATCTGACCAACTGGACCAGTCATTGGTTGAACGCCAACGATTTCGTTAGCGATAACTGTTGGCATAACACGACGGATTACTGGAAGAATCACGCGGTTTAGTGTTGCAACATTACCGGCACTTGTAGAGCCAGCTGTTGCACTTTCTGCAAGATACTTACGAGTATTCTCTAATGTAACACCCATAACGGCCTTTTTATGACCTTGTAGGCCTTCTAGTAGGGCCTCTTTAGTTTCTTGCCATTTTTCGTTTAGCAATACGGACATTTTGTCATCTCCTTAGTTTTTAAGACCCGCTAGTTTGCGGATGTCAATTAAATTATCAATACCTTCTTGAACTTCGGCAGTGATTTTGGTAGGCTTGTCGCCTGTAATTTCTTTGCTTTCATTTAGTGCCTGTTTTTGTGCCTTTGCGTGTGCCTTACCTTCCATCACCGCTGGTAAGTACTTGTCAAACGCTACGGACAACTTAGCAGTCTGTACAGACTCTAGGAGTTGACTCATAATCGCTCTCTTTTCACTACTTAGCGGAGCTAGTAATTCTTGCATTGCTTCTTTGCGTTCCATCAAGTCTTGAGCAATACGAGCTTCACGCTCCTTGCTTTCAACCAGTTGGTGTGCTTCAGATAATGCTTGTTGTGCTTCAGCTAGTTCTGCTTCTTTCTTATCAACAATCTTCAACAAACGTGAAGTTGTGGATTTTTCATTAACATGGCTAGCCATATATTCTGCTGTGAAGGCTTCAAAAATCTTGCGTCCAAAGTGATTTTGACGGGCACTATCAATGTCTTCACGTAGCTGACTGATTTCACCGTTAAGTTTTTCAGTAACTGCGTTTTCAACAATGGTTGCGCTCTTCTTAATGAATGCTTGTTTGATTTCAGCAAATTTATCTTTTGCTTCACGTACCAAGCGCACTTTAGTTTCTGCAAGGTCTTTTTTGTCTTCAGCAAATTCGTGTATTTCGCGAGCTAGAGCTTCTACTACGAATGACTCTAACTTAGCGAAGTTTTCTGCAACTTTTTGACGGTCGCTTTGGAATTCACCTAGTTCTTTTGCTAAATTCTGGATAACAAAAGTTTCAAGTAATTGAGAATCTTTGGTCATCTTTGCTACATATTGAGCTTGTGCTTCCGCTAGGCTCTGTCTGTCAGCAACGAATTCAGCGATCTCTCCGGTCAACTTCTCACCTACCATCTTGTCAAGACTTTCAATCATAACGCTACGATCGTGATCATAACGTTGTGCAAATTCTTCACGCAATTCGGCAGTAAGTTGGTCGCGAGTTTCTTGGAGCTTTGTGGTCCAAGCTGTTTCGATGTCAGCTTTAATTTCCTCAGAAATTACGCCGCTCTCGAAAAGTTTTTTGAATGCGTCCAACATTTCTATTTCTCCTCGGGCTTATTTTAGACCTTGAATAATATTAAGGAGACTTTCCTTAAGATATTTTTGGGCCTTTGGATCTTCTTTAACTTCATGTGCTATTTGCATTGCTCTATAACCACCTTTAGAATTCATAAAATGTTCATAAATGGCTGTAGGATATGCTCCTGGCGCACTTGGCTGTGCTACTACGTCGACTGTAATAATTTCAAAATCTGACACTTCGCCAGTTCTATCATCAACGTTGCCGCTACCTCTGCTAGAAACACCTAGTTTAACACCAGACTCTAGCATGGTACGGACTAAATTCCCCATTGGTGTAGGCAAGATTTTAAACTTGCCGTAACCATTTGGACCGTCCATCCACATATCTGTAATCATATGGGAAACACGGTCCAAGTTTACTTTTAAGTCATCTGGATGGTCAACTTCGCCTAATACGCTATAACCATTTTTCATCTGATCAACCAACGTTTTGACAGCATTGCCAATTTGTTCTACAGGATAAACACGCTGATTTGCGTTGCGTATCCCACCTTGAATGCAAATACCTTTTAAATAAAGGCTTTTGCCATCCTTATCGTCGGATTCAACAATACAACGTGCTTGATCGAAGCTTAGGTTTTCACGTAATAAAAAGCTCATTAACTTTTCCTAATTACTTGGCGTGGCTTGGAGCTAGTGGGCTCTTGGTATTACCCGCGCTTTCTCCGCTACCTTTTTTCTCAGCGCCATGACCTTTGCTGTCTTTGCTGAAAAACTGTTTAGCATTGGTGCCGCCTGGAACATTAACATTACCTGCGTTATCTTCCTTTGCATTTGGGTTTAGTAGGCCACCTTTAACACCACCCTTTTCATCACCAGATCCTAATTTAAATGCTGTGCCGCCCATACGGTTTTCGCCTGCTACTGGACTTTTAGCACTTACATTCTTTTCACCAGCGCCTTTCTTCTCTGCGCCGTGACCATCACTTACTTTTTCAGTGTATTCACGAATCATGAACTCATCTTTCTGTTCATCGTCGTCTTCACCTTCTTCACCTTCTTCACCTTCTTCATCGCCCATATCGTCCATGCCTTCTTCGCCAGACATTAGAGCTTCAAATTCTGCTTTTAGTTCTGCTAGAGCGTCTTCTAGGTCATCGATACGTGCATCTGTATCACCTTCTTCACCTTCGTCACCAAACTCGTCGCCCATGTCGTCCATTCCGTCCATGTCGCCCATGTCGTCAGCTTCCATGTCACCAACTAAATCGTCAGTTTCATCTTCAACTGCGCCACCAATTTCGATCACGCTTTCTTCTTCCATACCAAAACTTTCTTCAGTTTTGTCTTGTTTATTTTTTTCATCTTCCTCGTCTTTTTTTGCTTCTTCTTCAGCAATTAGACTTTCATAAATGCCGCGGCTTTTTTCCACAACGATTTGATGGAAAAGCTCATTGGCCTTTTCAGTTTCTTCGTTAACTAGATAATCTAGTAATTGTTCAAATTTAGATTGCATTGCAAGGTCTCCTTAAATTTAGGCAAGGCTGTCGAGTATATTTACAGCGTAGATAATTTATATAGCAGAAATACGTCAAAAAGACGCATTTTTGACGTTAAATGTCAAATAATTTTTAATTTTATTGAGCAGGTTGAACTGGAGTTGCGTACTGAGCTTGTATTAATTCAGACTCCATTGCAAGTTCTGCCATGTGTGCTTCATAATTTTTACGCATTTGATTTATCTGTTTCAAAGACAAACGTGTCTTTCTTGTATCAGATAATTCAAGTTTGTGTTTATCGTCTTCTGGCTCATAGCGTTTATCCGCAATCATATCGGCGTCAAAATCATCTTCGCCTTTATAATCTTTATCAAAATAAATGAATTCACGTAAGAACATAGTAGTATTATTTATTGTGCAGGGGCAGGAGTTGCACTTGCACCCATAGATTCTGGGCCTCCAGCTGGTTCAGCTCCTGGTGGCGGCACAGCTGGATTTTCTTCTTCACCGCTTAATGAATCCATATCACCTTGTATACCACCTGGTGTAATGCCAATACCACGCATTTCTTGCCCTGGTGCTTGCGCTGTACCAGTGTCTCCAACAATGTTTTCTTGACGCCATAGCATTTCGTTTTCCTGCATTTCTTCTGCGCTTAGTCCTAAGAAACGCTTTAATGCAAATCGCTTGCTCATATAGGGTACTTCAGATACTGCTTGGAATGTACTTACACGCTGTCCATCAAGCTCAGTTTGACGATACGCGGCAAAGTTTTGTGGTGGATTGAACTTTAAATCAAAGATATTAGGATCAATATTAATGCCACTATTCTTTAGATATAGTTTAAATTCTAAGTCAAATGCTTCTGCAAAAAGACTTTGTAAACGTTCGCAATAGTAGTTAAAACGTAGTTCTTGAATATATGCTGTACCTACACGACCATCAGTAAAACTTGCATTTGAATCGTCTGGACCTGTTGGCAAGTAGCTACTTGGTATACGCAAAGCACGGAACAATTTGTTAGTAAAGAAGCGTAAATCTTCAATCTCACCCAAGTTTGAACCACCTTGTAATGTGTCAACACGACTACCACGACCCTCTGCTGTTTGAGGGAAGAAGTAATCTTCTGTAGTGCTTAGTGGATTAAAGCCACTGTCAATAACACTCTGTCCACCGCCTGTAATACTTGGGATACGGCGTTGATTAACTTCATTTTTAACACGTTCTACGAAACTCATAGCCATGTGACTTGGCATGTTACCAACGTCAATGTAGAAAATTCTACGTTCTGGGGCACGGACAACACGATATATAATGATCGCATCTTCCAATAACTCTTTTTGCTTGTAAACTTTAAAACACATTTCAAGCAGACTGTTGCCAAATGGGTAGTTGCTGTCAAGCCCTTCACTTAAACTTAAATGAATAACATGATTAGCATCAACTGCAACTTGATCTTGGCTGTGACTGAATCTACTGCCAGTTAATTGCGGATATCCACCAACCATACCACGTTGAAATCCGCCTCCAGTTACATAAGCCGCATTTCCTGGTGTTGCTCCTGGAGCATTTGGATTGATTTGTGTAACTGTTAATGTTTGTAAATTAATGTTTAGATCACGGATAACATACTGCTCTGGAATCTTACCTTCGCTTTCGTTAACAATAATTTTGTCAACTTTACTAGGATCAATGTAAATCCATTTTTGTGTTTCTGGGTCACGAACAAAGAAGCAGTCCCCGTATTTGTATAAATTACGTATTGTTTTAAAAATTCTAACATCAAATTGATTGAGTTTATACCACTGTTGTAGATACTTTTTGATTAATTTAATTTCGGTATTTGTTGCTTGTTCGTTATAACTTACAGTAAAACAAGTACCGTTATCTTTGTTTTTCTGTGTGCAAAATTCTGCTAAAATGTCTAGGGCCGCATTGACCTCACTGTCAGCATCCATGGTTTGATACTGCTGATAACGCTCTAATCTGTTAGGATGACCGCTGTAAACATCTGGAAGGAAACTGGAGTAATTACTACGATAAGCATTATACGCACTACCTTGTCCGCTTATAGGACTCATGGCTCCGCCTTGATTGTTAACTTTAACAGGTGTGAAATACTTTTTCCAAGCCATCCTTAATCCTTATTTTTGTAGGTTTTGTTTTAACATATCAGTTAATCTAGAAAATGCACCTTCTAAATTTTTTACAGCGGACATTGTTCCTTCATTTGCCGATTTCATAGCACCGTCCCACCAATCAGGTTTAACAAATGATACCACTGACACATTGTTATTTACCGTTCCTGCCACGGGCACTGCAACATTTTCTGCATTAACTCTAGGGACACTAACCTCTGTGTTTGTTCTTGTTTGAGTTTGAGCATTATCTTGATATTGCTTTAATATATTCTGTGCATCATTTCGAAGACTCGCACTGATTGTAGGATCAATAATTTGAACTTTAACCAATGATTCTCCATTATTTGTTTTTTCATCAATGATCCTAAATTGATCCTTTTTCAATCCAAAATCATTCATTAATGAATTAACTATAGCATCCTTAGTTAATTTTGCAGATTCGTCTAAATTCTTTCCTTCTAGTTCTTTAACTTTAAATCCTAATGCAGATTCTTTTGAGTTCTCACTTGTTATTAGACTAGGATCAGAAGTTGCCCTACCAGTTGATTTAAGTTGTTTCTGCAACATTGCTCCTAGAATAAGCGTTCCAGCTTGATTATCAGTGCCTTTAAGTGCTTCTGTGAGCTTTTTAATTAAATTATTGTTTACTGTTTCAGTGACATCAAGTTCGCGATTTTCCCCAGCCGCTGTTCTTGCATTGACAGTTAATCTATTTGACGCAGATTGATCTGAGGAAACTGGAGTATTGTTTGAATTTACAACAGCTTGATTTATTCCTACATTGAGTAATTTTTCAACCCATGCTTCCATTTCATTAATACCTTTGTTCATGATATCATCAGGGATTTCTATGTTAATTCCGTATGATTCTAACATTTGATTAAAATACTTTCTAGCTGATTGTAAAGTATTCCCGCCTGCTTCTAAACCTAAATCAGCTAATTTTAATGAAGATGTTGCTATGGCTAGTCCAAGTCTGTTTAGTTGTCTATTAACTCCAGCAGTTGTGTGAGCTAATTTAATTTGATTATTTTGTAATTGTGTAAAGGAATCTAATGTTTTACCGTCAGGACTCAAGTTATCTTTTAAATTTGAAATAATTTTTTTCAATTCTTCTGGTTTAGCATCTCTAAGACCAGTTATCATCAATAGTTGTTGTTCTAAAAATTTTGCCTGTGCTTCCATACCTGGCGTCGCTCTATATGCATCAACATCTCTTCTCATTATTTGTATAGCTTCTTCAGAAATATTTTTTGTAGCAGCCAATAGACCAGATTTATTAAGTGCTTCTTCTACATTACCGCCATTACGTGCTAGGATATCTACAAAACTATCTATTTCATTACCTATTCCTGTAAAACTTTTTAAAGATTCAAACAAGGCTGCTTCCGCAGTTGTTGCTTCACCCTTTCTACTTTTCATCACAGCTATGGCAATTTCAGCACTACCAGTCATACTTTGTAAAAAATTAGTAGCAGCCTTTTCGCCGTCATTCAAAGTTCTCATAAAAAGCCTATTGGTGATCTGTTGATTTGCCTTAGCCATTTCTTCCATCATTGCTCTACTATTGGAACCTATCGCTGTGGCAAATATATTCAACTCTCTAGTAGATCTCAACATAGATTGACCAAATGCTTTGTAATCGTTACCATATCGTTTCATTACGTCACCAAAACCACCAGATGCTTCGGCAGCTAGTAACATTTGTTCTGTTACTTTTTGCGGTGCAATGCCAAGACGACCAAATTGATTGATCAAATCAGGTGTTACTTCTTTAAATACATTTCTTAAATTTTTAAGTCCACCACTAACTGATGTTGACCCAATTTTTAAACTAAAACCAAATTTATCAACCAGTTCAGTGACACCGCGCACATCAGTACCTAGTTCAGTGGCTTGTACGCCTAAATTACTAAATTCTTCAGAAGTTGCTGCGCCTACTTGTACCATTCTACTGTAAGCATTCTGTTGTTCCTGTAGCATTGCAACAGATTCAGAAGCAAATCCAAAGAATTTGGCTAATGCACTACTTTCTTTTCTAAGTTCTCCTGCTATCGTACTAAAAGTAAAGCTGACATTTTCAATATTAGATTCAAGCCCTCGAACTATCTTGTAAGCACCTGTGCCCACTCCTTTGAATATTTCTGCAATATCCTTCATAGATTTTGCAGTATTGGCCAAGCGATCTGCCGCTGATGATATTCTTCTCTTATTGTCTTTATCAACGTTACTGTCAGTTATTTTGCTTTTAGTCAGTACGTCAAAAATGGCTTCAAGGGTGTCTTCCGTTGCCATGTTGCGCAACGTAACATTTTCACTACCAATATTACCTGTTACTGATCCAGCCATTAAAATTCTCCTAGAAAACTGCGTATATAAATATTAACCTATACTATATTTATTGGAGTTACACATCGTGGAAAACAGCAAAAATCCCCTAACCGCATTTATGCGTAGGCCTAAAATCTTTCTAAGATTGCCTAGCAAAGGACATTATTGGTCTGAAGGTAGCATTGAAATCAATGAGCAGAATGAGTACGAAGTCTATGCTATGACTGTCAAAGATGAATTGTTGTTGAAGACTCCTGATGCTCTACTCAATGGGTATGCCACAGTAGCAGTAGTACAGAGTTGTATACCTTCTATCAAAGATGCTTGGCAAATGCCCAGTGTTGATTTAGATGCTATCTTAATAGCCATTAGAATAGCTAGTTTTGGTGAAAAAGTCAATTTAGACATTGCTATACCTGGTACCAGTGAAACAGAACCTTACGAGATTGATCTAAGACCGATGCTAGACAATGTTATAGATAACGTAGTATGGGACCCAGTGATTAAGGTCAATGAAGATATCACAGTGCATATTAAACCAATTAGTTATAGGAACTTAACACAGGCTAATATAGTAAGTTTTGAAGCAGAACGTATACTAAGACAACTAATTAATCCAGAAATATCAGAAGATCTAAAAGTACAGTTAATGAATCAAGCTGCCGAAAAACTAGCCGACGCTAACGTCATACAGGTTGTTAACGGTATTGAACGTATTGACACTACCAATGGTAGTACTGATGATTTTGAATATATTAGGGAGTTTTTAAACAACAGTGAACCCACTGTATTTAAAGCTATTAGCAAACGATATAGAGAGCTCAATGAAAAGAACACGTATTCAGAACTTACAGTACAAACTCCGCCTAAATATATAGAACAAGGTGTACCACCAACTATTACTACTAAATTTGAATTAGACTACGCAAGTTTTTTCGAATGAGGCTTTTGTCCATGACAATGCCCGAAATTCTCGAGTTTACAGACAAACTTGAGGCACAGGCAAAGGCCTTAACTAAAGAAGCATTCAGGGTAAGTTGGCACATGCGAGGTGCTATTAATTTAGATCAAACCTACGCACTGAGCTCTGAACAATTAGATATCCTACAAGATATAATCAAAGAGAATTTTGAATTTACAAAAGAAACTAAAATGCCTTTTATCTAAGTCATAAGTTTCCTTAAAGTATAGTGGTATTATTAAATGAGCTAACGCTCATTTGTTCGTTACTTCGTAACTCACATTTTATTTCATTTGATTAAGAAGAATAACTGCGAAGCAGTTGTTAATACTCATCTAGATAGAACGTCCACACTTCGCCCGTTGCCGGGCAAAGAAAGAAAGTTCTCATCTGAGTATCACAATCCACTTAGTGTTATGGCATTACAGAGGCGGTCAGCCTGTACCTCGAGCCACGTCTTATTCTGACGGCATACTATACATAATACACTAACATTCTGTATAGCACTGGGAATCACGTTGATGTTCCCATCCTTTGGCCTATTTTTAACTCCATTCAAACAGCAAAATCGTAGGTCTTAACGATCGTCGTCCTGTTAAGGATAGTCGCTGAGTACTTTTTGTGGCAAAAAGATTTCCGTCCCCCACCATTCCGTAGGATTCTTTGGCGCACGAACTTAGCCTGCGCGAGCTGTAACCACTGATAAGCCTTAGGATTTTAGTATGTGAGAGCCATGGACACGGACTTGTATATGTCCGTTATAGTAATCATCTGATTCTAATACCTGCCTTAAAAATTGCTCTTTTGCTTCTAGATATGATGTTTGTGATTTACTGTCACAATAATGCAGTATTTCTCTTTTGAAATTTTCTTTGCCTAATTTTTCTATGTCTGCTGTAAGATTTGGACTTGAGCCATAATATTCTTGCCAATCGCTGTCTATTTTACTTCTGATTTTCTTTTTCTTTTTAGTGCCGTTTTTTAATTTTATTACGCGATATGTCGTTTTGCTAAATTTGGCTAGTTTCTTACCAATGTATTTTCTACCTGTTAGAATGTTGGTTATGATATAAACAAAACCCACACAATCTTCAGGTAGTTCTGTAACTACATTGCCTTGATACTCCCAAGTCATTTATTTTTAACATTTCCAATTTCTTGCTTGATACGTCGACGTTCACGGTCCAAAAGATCTACTCGCTTGATTAGTTGTTGCATCATTTTTTCTAATTGAGCAATTTGTTTTTGTAGTTCTTTAACTTGTGATACGTCGACTGTTTGGGACATTACGCTGCCTTTTTTGCTTCTACTCTGGCGTTCTTTTCTGCGGTGATCTCGTTTCTTCGAGCTTTGACTGCTTTCGCTAGTTCTGCTAGAGCCTTCCGTGCTCTAGTGCCAGCGGCGTTATTGCCCTTAACAAACTTTTCGTCTTCTGCTTTCCACTGTGTCAATGTGTCTTCAATTAATTTAATAGTATCACTCATAAAATTTCCTTTAGAATTTGTTAATTGCTCAGTACTTAATCTTCTGTAGGTCGAACAGGTCGTTCTTTTGGCTTTGCTTTCCTTGGAACGCTGCCTTTTTCCCTATATATTTTTTTGTACTCTTTTCTCTTTTCATTTTGTATTTCTTGGACGCCCTTCATCATGTCTCTACAAACAGCAACAAATTCTTTCAATGTTTTTCTATAGACAATCCCTGACTTTACGGTATTATTAGAAAGCCAGTCTTCTCTACAGTTGTAATATTTTACAATCAAATCTAAAAATTTGTCGTGTTCCTTTTGTAGCATTTATGCGGGTTGCTCCACAACATCAGCATCGTTTGAGTAACTGGTAAAACCATTCTCTTTGATTACTCTAAGGATACTGTTTACACGCCCAGCCAATTCGTCCTTGTGACTAATTAGATAGATATTTTTATCACGTTCTCTAGCCATCTTCTTCAGTATTCCGAGACCTGCTTCTACACCAGCGGCATCCATGCCAGCATCAATTAATTCGTCAATAAACAACAAATTAATGGGCTGATATAAGCTCTCCCAAACGTCTCTAAATGCCCAAGATAGACTTAAAATTAGTCTATTTCGTTCACCTCTACTGAGATTATCAAAGTCTAAGTCCTGTCCAAGTTGTGTGATTTCGACGTTTAAATCGTTCAAAAATTTCACTTGATGCGGCAATCCGCTCTTGGCTAGGTAATAACTTAGGCGTTTATTTAAGTATGCTAAATTCTGATCAATGATTTTCTTACGAATAAAGCTATCTTTATTGGTTAATAACTTATGTAGGAAATCCATATGATCTTTTACCCCAGTTAAATCATTAACTGTATCCCATGATATTTCTTGTATGGCTGTTTTTTTAAGTTCTTCTACTTGTTCTGTATAAGGGTTCAATTCTATTTGTCTTGCTGATAGAGCAGTTTCTAATGACTCTACATTATTTCTGTGATTGTATGCTTCTTCAGCGGTGTCGTAATATGTAGAAGGCCTACCGTTAATTTCACCAATCTCTTTTAGCTCTGCTAAAACTGACATTAGATCGGTATTGACTTTTTCTAAATATGTTATGGAATCAGTTAGATTTTTTTCTGCAACCTTACGCATTTCTTCATGCTTGTGATCGTGCAACTCTTGCTCACAAGCAGGACATTTATTTTCATCTAAATGTTCAAGCTCTGCGGTATATTTGTTTACTGCTTTATCAGCTTGGTAAACAGCAGTCTCTAAGGTTGCTTTTTGTTTGTTTAAGGATTTAACCTTAGCAGATTTTTCATCATATTCTTTTAGCTGAGTATGCTTTGTAATTTCTGCCTCGATATCAACAGAGCGCAATTCTCGAATCGCTTTTTCGAATCCTGCGATGTCTTGCTCTCTTTTTGTTTCCCAGGCTTTGCTTTTAGTAATGAGGCTATCGATTGATTGTTGGACTTTTTCATTGCTACTCCTTATGCTTTCAATTTTAAAAGTTTCTGCTTGAATTTGGTCTTTAATGTCTTTAACTTGAAGTTTAAGTAATTCTGCTTTCTCACTCAATAATGTTATGCCAAGTAGTTGCTCAATGACTTCTCTTTGATCATTGGCTCTCATACTTAAAAATGGTTCAGTATAAGTGTTCAAAGCAACTAGGTGCTTGAACATAGTTTGACTCATTCCTAACAATGTCTCAATGGATTTTTGTGTTTCTCTACTGTCGCCTTGTGCCTCGTCGTCAGCATTGTCGCCTGTCTTTTGTTCTACATGATCTATGTAAAATTTTAAAAAATTTGGTTTACGACCACGTTCTATCTTGTAACTGCGCCCATTGTTGTCAAATTCTACAGTGACAACCATGTTCTTACCATTAGTCTTGTTGATCAAATTTTCTTTTTTGATTTTAGTTAATGCTTCACCATACAATGCGTAGCACAGGGCATTAACAATAGTAGTTTTTCCTGTGCCGTTTCGACTACCGCTGTCGTCGCCGCCTAAGTCTAAGTTTTCACCCAGCACAAGAGTCAAATGATTTTTATCAAAATCTACTGCTTGAGTTTGGTTGCCCACACTCATGAAGTTTTTTACTGTTATATTTTTTATTTTAAACATGAAGTCCGTTGTAGATTGCCAAAAGTGTATTTGTATTGTATGTTCCAGTCTCTAAGGCCAAAATCTGTTCTGCTACAATTTGGTCAACGCTTTCAAATTTTGCATCTGTAGCTTCTTCAATTAGTCCTTCTAAGTTATCTTTTTCAGTGATTAGACTAAGTTCCCTAATATCGAACTCATTCATGAAAGTTTCTTTAATAAAGTTTGCTTCTTCAAACGTGATGTCGATATCAAGGGTTACCCTCAAATACATTTTGCTCTTCATTATACTGTCTTTTTCATCTAAAAGTCTACTGAGTTTGACAGTTCGATATTTAGGGCAATCAGGCCAATCAATATATTGAGGAGTTTTATCCCATTCTAAAATCATCATACCACGTGCATCGTCCCAACTATCTGCATAGTTGTGTGGGAAGGCATTACCAATATAATGTATCTTGTCTTGATTTTGACGTTTGTGGAAATGTCCACTAAAAACATAATCTTGGTGTTTAAAATGTGTAGCCTGTAACTCGCCGTGATCTGGCATCTGTACCATTGCATTCATGTAGAATAATGGAAGTTCAAAGTGACCGAAGATATAACGACTTTTGATCTTTTCCATTCGTTTCCACTCGTCGCCAACAAGCCAAGGAAGTATAGTAACATTTCCTTCTGTAAATTCATGATTTACCATATTGATATTAGGAAATAGTCTGCCGTACTCTAAACTGTGAAGATCACGTTTGTCTTTATAATACTGGTCGTGGTTGCCTGTAATAATATGTACAACATCAAATGCAGAATTTAATTTTTCTAACGCTCTAACAGTATAATTCATAGTACTAACATCTGTAGTGCTACGATTATGATGCCAGTCACCTAAGAAAATACAAGTTTCTGCACCTTCTTTTTTGGCAGTGTCAATAAACCAATCAACAAATGCCATGCAATCTTCATTGTGTGTTTTACTATTACTTTTTAATCCAAAATGTATGTCTGTAAAACAGGCAGCTTTTTTAAATAGGTTGCTCATCAAACCTCCTCATCAGGGTCTTCGTCACTTTTTGCTTGTCTCATACCTTTATATAAGGCAGCTTGTCTTGCAGTTTCTTCTGCATATTCTTGTTGATTTTGTCTAGTGAAGCTTGGTGTCAACCCGTTTTGTTCTAACATATCGTCTCGAATATTTTGATTTCTTTTTTCAATATTAAGAACACGGGTAAAACTGTTAGTGACTGCGGCAGTATAGTAAGCAAATGGATTTTCTGATTTAGATTCGTCAAACTGCAAACCAATTTGACTGAGTTGAAGAATCGCTTGCCCCTTCATTTCGTCAACGTAAGTATATCCTCGCCAGTTGCTTCGCTGGGCATATCGTTCTGCCAGCATTAAAAACATACGCCCTAGTTCTTCTGTAATTCGACCGTGCTCCTTATTAAAAATTCCATTCTTTAAATCGCCTTTCCAATGGCTTTTCCCCACACATATTAAGTTGTCTTTGTTATCAAATGCCCAGTGTTGATATGGTGGAAAGTTACAACGCTCGTGTGCATCAGCAGTTGATTTGACAGTTTTCTTACGACCAGGCGCAAGAGGAATATGTTCGTGTGTCATTATTCTAAACACTACATCTTCTTTTGGTACTTTCCTATAATCTATTACACAGTCTACTAATTTTACATCCTTAATTCCTGCTGCCTTTTTAGATGCGTATAGTTGTTGCCCCAATCTCTTCGCTCGATTCTTTTTTGCTTGAGCAACAGTCCTAATATTGATTTTATCTAAACCGCCTAGGATAAGATCGTAATCCTCATATTTCTTGTCTAGAAATGAACCGTAGGTATTCTTGCTTCTGTGGATCTGTAGTAATAGATCCTTATTATTCAAATATTTGTTGCGCTTCGTAGTTGTTGCAGTCGTTATTGTCATTATTATTATAGACTCCTATTCCTTATATTATAAACTACGCACTTAATTTTGTCAAATAAATATGTTGGGAGATTAAACAAAATGGGTGATATAGTCGACAGTTTAACAAATGGTCTTGCACAGTTTCAAGATACCTTTCCGCCACAGGTATACGGTACAAATTTGATACAGCAGGCTGCGAACGGTAGAATTACTGGTACAACCTTTAAGATTGGTTTTGCAAGGTTGGGCACAGAGTCCAGCATTAAAAATAGAGTATATCTAAGTATACCTAGAAAATACTGGGCCGCCGGAACAAAATTACAAATGCTAGGTAATGATAAATTAGGTTGGGGAGGCATTTATTTCCCGGTGACTCCTTCAATCAAGCAAGACATCAAAGCTAATTGGGTAGCATCTACCCTTCAGCATAATAATTATCAAGTTTACTCTTTCTCTAATGGTGATGTTGGAACCATACAAGTGTCAGGACAATTTCCAGTACAGTCACAACAAGAAGCATATTATTATGTAGCCACACTGAATGCACTTAGAGCAATCACTAAAATGCAGACGGGTAATGACAGTGTACCAGGAGCCCCACCTCCTATATGTAGGTTTAATGCTTATGGTACAGACATTTATGAAAATGTTCCAGTAGTAGTAGGTAGTTATAGTGTAGATCTTCCATCTGATGTGGACTATACCACAGGATTTAGTTTTGATGGAATTGAAAATAAAGTTCCAACAATGAGTACAATATCAATGACATTAATACCTGTATACAGCAGAGCAGAAATGTCTAGATTTGGAGTTGACGCATTCCTTAATAGTCAATTACCAAGAAGAGGTTATCTATGATAAACGCACAATATTCAAATTATTCTCCTTATCGAGATACTGAATTTAATGGATATTATTTAGATATTTGGACACCTAGAGCAGTGCCCGCACTTGACGATGATGTCATGGTAGAATTACCAAGTCAATATCAACACAGACCAGACCTGCTTGCAAATGATGCATATGGTGATCCTAGACTTTGGTGGGTGTTTGCAGTTAGAAATCCCAACGTTATTAAAGACCCAATATATGATTTAGTATCAGGATTAAAAATTTACATTCCACAAAAACAAAAATTATTAACATTATTAGGCGCAGGAAAAACATGATAACTAGAAACAATTTAGATATTGGACAAGTAATATCAAATGCTAAAAGAGATTTTCTAAATACAATGGTATTTGGTAATCCTTTTCCTGCCAATAATATACTACATCAATACCGTACTTTTAATTATAGAGTTACTTTAGCTGTAGTATCTGCTCAAGAGAAGAAAACTCAATCTTATAAAACAAATGGATTTGATTATATAGTATTCCAAAGTCACGGCAAAAACGTTGACGGAATCACACCTAGCGGTAGCGAAACACTTAATAAATTGCAATCTTTTGTTAATATGGTTGCTTATGGTAATAGAAATAAATTTGATTTTTATTTAGAAGATCTTTATATTAGAAGCTCTATGTCATCTGGCGGCAGAGATTGGGGAACACAGATCAAATTAAAAATTGTAGAACCATATAGTATGGATACATTTCTAACATCTATTATGACTGGTCTTGCTGCCAAAGGATATTATACACTTGATAAAAATGCCGCATTCGTATTAAAAATTGATTTTGTAGGGTACAGAGAAAATTCAGAAGAGCCAGAAGTAGTACCATATTCTACTAGATATTATACGTTAGCGGTAGTATCTTTAACAGCAAGTTTGACTAGTGAAGGAACCAAGTACGAACTAACAGCAATGCCAACAAGTGAGGTTGCTAAATTAGATGACGTTAACATTATACCAGAGTCAATTAAGTTAAAAGGTAAAACAGTTGGAGATATGATAGCGTCATTACAAAATGCTTTAAATGGTATAGGAGAATCTAAGAAAAAAGATTCTGACATTGTTCCTACTAAAGTTGAAATTTTATTTGTTGATGATCAAAATAATCCCGTTGATGAAAATTCAGAAATAGTTACTGGTAAAATAAAAGGTACTAGGATGTTTGACTCGGCTCAAGATTCTGGTGTTAGAGAATTTTTAAAAGACAAAAGTTTATACAAAGTGTCTAGATCAATTGGAGAAAGAACAGGAGCAGACAACGCAGAACAACCAGAAATTACACTAACTCTTGACGGAAGAATGGGTATATTAACAATGATCGATAGCATTATTGTTGACAGTTATTATCTAGTAGATAAAGTAAAAAAGAAATTTGAAGGCGAATATAATAAAGAAGATGGACAGTTGGATTGGTGGAGAATTATTCCTGAAGTTGAAAATGGAGAATGGATACCAGAATTATCGACCTTTCAAAAAATAATCACTTATTATATTGTTCCAAGAAAAGTTCATTATACTAAATTGACAAGTATTTTTGTCCCTTCATTTATCGCTCCTGCTAAAGATTATGAAAAACTAACAGCGAGGATTTACGAATGGAACTACACAGGCAATAACAAAGATATAACGTCACTCAATATTAATTTCAATCAATTGTGGACTAAACTAATAACTCCAAATTATGGTAAAAAGCCAGAGACACAGGGTTCTTCAAATCCGTCTAAAACTGAAGACGGAAATGTAGTGAAAGCACCTACCGGAGTTGTTGCTTTTAGAACAAACACTCCTGTTGGTTCTACTACAGCCTTTACACCTACAGGCGGCTCTGCAAAACAAGATCAAGTGAGGTCAGGATCAGAGACTAATCCACTTTTTGATATTTCAAGAGATATTAGTAAAATTATTAATAATCCATATGAACAAGTAATGTTGAATTTAGAAATATTAGGAGATCCAATGTGGTTAGGCACACAATATATTGATAAAGCTGCCAAAGTGAGTACTAGTCCAGAAGGTGGGTTGTTTACTGTTGACGGTGGTATAGCAATAAGAACAGTGGATCCAGTGATTAGGGTTTTATGTTATGCGCCTACTGATGTAAACAACGATGGTTTTATTGCGGCTAATGAAGGCGAATCAAGAAGATTAGCTTCGTATAGCGCACATTATACTGTAATAGAAATTGAATCTTTCTTTCAAAATGGCACGTTCAAGCAAAAATTAAAAGGCAATAGAAATACACAACAAGATATGGCATTATTAGCACAGTTAGACTCGTTGAATACGGGCGACAGATTTAGTGAACAAAAAATTGATTTAAGTATTAGAAGATAAAGGATTTAAGATGACAGTAGCAAGTGCTCCAACAAATTGGTTTAGGATAGAAAAAGATACAACTGGCGGGCTGTACGCCAAATCTCTACAGGGTGGCACACCTGGACGATTTATTAATTTTTCTTTACAAGCCGATGGTACGTTTGGAATTAATATTAGCGGATCACTTAGTGCGATACCACAATTAGCTCAAGTATCTGCAATTATACAAGGAATTTTAGGTATTTTTGGACTAAGCAATTCGCCTGCTGATCCAACACCACAACCAAAATATATTACAATAGATGCAGGAGTTTCATTGGCAACTTTATTTGGTGCTAGTCAAGGAATTAATTTTTTATTACAAGTGTTAAGAGGAAAAATAAATGCTATTAAAAATTATGTCAAATCAGCAGTTTCAAGCATTGAAAATTTATTCAAATGTTTTTTAAAAAATCCTTTGTTGGCAGCATCGTTGATTGCAAAATTAATTAGACAAGGATGGATATCATTGCCACCGCCAGTTAAGGCAGCACTAGAACAAGTTAGAGATCTAATCAACAAAACTATTGGTTTGAATATTTTAATTAATAATCCCTTAACTCAGTTCCTAGCAAAGTTAAGAGAATATTTGCAGTATAAGTTCCCTCCACCAATATTATTGCCTTACATACCTTTTATTCCAGGATGTACTGATGGTTTTTATTCTGGAAGACCGCCTGCGGCTTTTATTGGTAATGATCCTATTAATGCAGATGTTGACCCTCAAACAATTACTGTTCCCGGTGGATTTTTTTCACAAATAGATTTGCAAGTTCCAACAATTACTATTCCATTTGGTCCAGGAACAACACCAAATTTGGCGTTAACTGATGATCAAATAACTAATTTACTAGGAACATACAACCCATATAATTTATATACTTCTGGCGTAGCATCAGTTGAATTAGATCAGGATCTAAACATTACTAACTTCCCAACAGTCACACAAACAAATTCTTCAGTTAGACAAGTACAAGATAGGTTGATAACAGCAAGTTCAAAAGTCGTTAATGACATAACAGTACTCAGTAAGGATATTAGCAGGGCAGGTTTAATACCTAGAACCAATCCTTTAGATGATCTTCTATGTAAGCCAGGAGAATATCAGTCATGAGTTCAAAAGAGTTAGGGGTATCGTCTGAATTACCTAATAGTGAAATACGTGACCTAATAGGTAAACAAGGTCCAGTAATTGCTGAGGTAGTTGACATTCTTGATGGCGGAAAAATGGGCGCACTAAAGGTTGTGCTATATAGAGGAGCAGTTAAAGGTAAAAAACAAGCTGATTTGGTAGAATATACTGCTGAGTATTTGCCATCATTTTTTGGATATACTCCTTATGATGCCATGGACCCAAACAATAGAGATTGGAAGAGCACACAGTCAAGCTATGGCATGTGGTTTGTGCCTCCAGATGTTGGTACCAAGGTTGTTGTAATATTCATTGAAAACAATACTGCAAATAGATGTTTTTGGATTGGATGTGTTCCTGAAGGCGGAATCAATCATATGGTGCCAGGACTTGCGGCATCTAAAGCAGTAGAGTTAACCCCACAAGAAAAAACTAAAATTGGTACAGACAATGTTCCAGTTATGGAAGTTAATAGAAGAATTAGAGATCAAAGATTAGATTCAGTTGATGCAGTTAAAAGACCAATACATCCTTTTGCGCTAAGACTGGCAACACAGGGCTTATTAAAAGATCCTATTCGAGGAATTACAACCAGCAGTGCTCGTCGAGACGCTATCAGTAATGTTTATGGAATTTCAACACCAGGACCTGTTAGAGTTAAAGGCAAGTCGTATTCAGTAGGCCCAGAAAATCAAACATTTGACGTTTATACTGAAAGAGAAGGTGGCACACAATTTGTCATGGATGATGGATACATTGGTAAAGATGAAAAAACAAAAAAAGAGGGTATATTAGACGAGCATGTTAGGATTAGAACTAGAACTGGTCATCAAATATTATTACATAATAGTGCAGATTTAATTTATATTTGTAATAGTAAGGGAACTGCATGGATGGAGTTTACCAGTGACGGTAAAATTGACATCTTTGCCGCAGATAGTGTTAGTATTCATACAGAGTTTGATTTTAACTTCCGTGCAGATAGAAATATTAACATGGAAGCAGGTAACAATGTTAATATTGTTGCCACTAGGGGTTCATTACATTTAGAAGCAGGGGGCATAGTAGAAGGATATGCAGGACTTGATTGTAATTTTTCTGCCAAGAGCCATGTTAACTTAAATTGTGGAGGAAAAATTCGTCTTACCTCACAAGTAAATCCTTTAAACCCGTTAACTTCTGGTATTGATTTATATGCCTTAACTGGAAATATAAACATGTATGCGACCACAGATTTTAAAATGCAATCTTTATTAGAAATGAATATAAGATCTGGATTAGGATTAAGTGTCATTTCTGGAGCCGCAACAAATATACAAAGTATTGGTGAATTTGTTGTTGATACTGGTGGTGCAAACTATATTTCAGCAGGCGGCGCTAACGTCTTTAATGCAGGTGGTGCCCATATTGAGCGTGCCACACTGATAGATATGAACGGACCTACTCCAGCTCCAGAGTCTCTAAGTTCTGAAACTAATCTTCTTAATGCGTTAGAAGCACTGACAATCTTGCCGGAAGCTGCCACCGTTGCCCCAGTATTAGACACTTATGTATTACCTTACAGAGAAGCTGACAGGAACGCTACTGAGGGCATACAGAAAGGTTGGGAGAACAACAATTATTATCGTCAACCAGATATAAGAAGTATTATGTTGCGAGTGCCAACACATGAACCGTGGGATCATCATGAAAGTCTTGATCCAGAACAATTCAAACCTATAAAAACTGACAGAGATGGTAATGTAGCACAAAGCGTATAAGGATAGAATCATGCCTATTAAAAAATTAGTAATTAAACCAAATTCAAATCAAGTTTCAAACTATGGAATCTCAACAGTACATGTGTACAAAGGATTTAATAGTAATCGTCCAGGCCAAAATTTCAAAATGTACGACTTTGATTGTGTTAGACAAGATCTTTTAAATCAGTTCAATACTAGAAAAGGTGAGAGGGTTATGGATCCAACTTTTGGTACCATCATATGGGACGCAATTTTTGAACCATTAACTGAATCAACTAAGAATGCAATAACTGACGATATTAGAGAAATACTAAACAAAGAACCTAGAATAGAACCAGAAGCTGTTAAAGTGGACGAATATTCCAGCGGAATATTATTAGAAATAACAGTAAAGTATAGAGTAACCGATCAAAGGTCAAATATCAAATTATCTTTTGATAGAGATATTGGACTGATAGTTGATTAAACACGCAGATAATTTTTAAAATAAATATGGATATCGGAGATTGACCCACAATGGCTAGCACAGAACGACAAAACTCACTATTGGTTGCTGAAGATTGGACCAAAATTTATCAAACTTTTCAGAATGCTGACTTCAAATCCTACGACTTTGAAACTATTCGTAGGAGCATGATTGAGTATCTCCGTCAAAATTATCCTGAAAGTTTTAACGATTATATTGACAGTAGTGAATATGTAGCACTTATTGATATGATTGCCTTTTTGGCACAGAGTTTGAGCTTTAGAGTTGATTTAAATGCTAGAGAAAATTTTTTAGAAACTGCAACTAGAAGAGATAGTATATTAAAATTAGCCAAGTTAATCAGCTATAATCCAAAAAGAAATCAAACTTCAAACGGTCTACTAAAGGTAGTTTCTGTAAGTACAAGTGATAACATAATTGACTCAAATGGAACCAATCTTTCAAATAAAATTGTTGTTTGGAATGATGGAACTAATCCAGATTGGTATCAGCAGTTTACATTTGTAATGAACTCTGCAATGAGTTCTGCTACATTTGGCAGACCTAATTCAAGAAGAACAATAGATGGTATAGTTAATGAACAATATAATTTAAATGTTGTTTCTGCTGACGTTCCTGTTTTTGCTTTTTCTAAAACAGTCAGTGGAATTCCAATGAATTTTGAAATTGTCGGCTCTTCTATTATAGATAGATCAACTGTAGGAGAACAAGATCCAAAGATTGGTGCTAGTTTTGGTGTAATTTATAAAAATGATAACAAAGGAAGTGGCAGCAAAAATAGTGGATGGTTCGTGCAGTTTAAAGAAGGTACACTACAGAGTAGTGATTTTACAATAACAAACCCTATAGCTAATGAAGTTATTGGTGTTGATGTAGAAAATATTAATAATTCTGATATTTGGCTTTATGAATTAGATGCTAATGGCGATCTGTCTAACATGTGGACTAAATTAGATTCTGTTGGCGGAACCAGCGTCATTTATAACAGCATTAAAAACAAAACAAAAAATATCTATAGCGCATCAACTAGAGAGAATGACCAAGTTGACTTAAATTTTGGTGACGGCGTTTTTGGAAAACTACCATCTGGTAATTTTAGATTATATTATAGGACTAGTAACGGTCTTAGTTATATTGTTAGTCCGCAGGATATGAATAATATTCAAGTAAGAATGCCTTACTTGAACGGAGCAGGACAGTCTCAGACATTATCAATAGTTTTGAGTTTACAAGTAAGTGTATCAAATAGCTCACAGAGTGAAAGCAATCAAAGCATTAAACAAAATGCTCCTCAGATGTACTATACACAAAATAGAATGATAACAGGCGAAGATTATAATGTACTTCCTATTACAATTAATCAAGACATTGTTAAAGTAAAATCTATTAATAGGGTTTCTTCTGGAATTTCTAGATATTTTGAAATCAATGACCCAACAGGCAGATCAAGTTCAATAAATTTATTTTCAGATGACGGCTGCGTTTATCAAAATACGTACACCACAAGTTTTACTTTTAATTTTAATACAAAAAATGAAGTATATGGTATCGTTAAATCTAAAATTGAGCCACTAGTTTCTAAAGAAGAAGTTAGAGATTTTTATTATGAACTGTTTGAAAGAATTTTAACAGGTGACACCAATATTGTTTGGAATAATGTGTTTTCAGTGTCCAATCAAGCTACAGGATATTTCAAAGATTCAGTAACATCATTGGCAGTTTCTATAGGCCAATATACACAATCGCCACTAAGATATTTAAAATCTCAAGCATTAGTAAAATTTGTACCTCCTACGGGAAAATATTTTGCACCTAATAATACTTTAACCACAGTTAATAATAAGAACACTAAATCTTATATTTGGAGTGAAGTAGTTTATGTTTCTGGGGATGGTAGTAACTCTGGAAAAGGAACAGATGATAATGGTGTTGGTCTAGTATCTATATCAAATCCAGTTCCTGATGGCGCAATACCTTCAGAAATAATACCATTATTTGTTACAGACATACCATTTACCTTTGAAACAGAGATTGTTAATCAAATTACCTTAAGAAGAGATTTTGGAATTAGATACGACAGAGATTCAGCAGAGTGGAAAATTATTAATTCAAGTAATTTAGATTTAGACAGTGAATTTAGTTTAACTTATGCAGGCGATGTTAGTAATTTAAGACAGGATAGTAGTTGGCTTGTTGCTTTTAAGAGCGATGGAGAAAATTATATAACATATTACAGAGGACTTGAATACGTTTTCCAAAGTAACAAAAAGATAAGTTTTTATTTTAACGAGAGAGATAAACAGTTTAGCCAAAAATTAGGCGGAGAGTCTAAAGACAATATTAATATCTTGTCAGTTAACGAAGATTTAGAAACAGGAAATGTATTAGGAAAGGATTATCAGTTTGAAATCACTGGCATGATATCTAATGATGATGGTGTATACGATAATAATAGGGTTAAAATTAGTTTTTCTGATAAAACAGGAGATGGTATAGTTGATGATCCAGACTCTTTTGTTAATATAGTTAAACCGTTATTGATAGATCCTATAACAAATACTAGAAGTTCTTTTGTTTATATTAAAACAGTTGTACTTGATGGTCAAGTGTATAAAGAAATATTAGATTCAAATTCTGTTCTAACATTTGAAAGTGAATTAGACATTGTCAATCTAAGTTTATATTCTTCAGGACAATTATTTTATTTTTATTCTTCAGCAGAAAACATAATCAAAAGGTTAGATACAACTATTGGTCTTGTTGTAGAAACTGGAGTTGAGGCATTTATTGGAAGAAACAATATTAAATTCCAATACATTCACAATGCAGGTCAAGATTATAGGATTGATCCTTGTAAAACAAATATTATTGATATATTTTTATTAACCAAAACATATGATGATGCATTGAGATCATGGATATTATCACAACAAGATGATCCACCTGAGCCGCCAGACTCAACACAATTATATGAATTATACTCTGCTCCGTTAAACAACGTAAAAGCATTGAGTGATGAGATTGTTTTTCATCCTGCAAAGTACAAGTTACTGTTTGGTACGGGAGCAACAGAAGATTTACAAGCTAAATTTTATATAGTTAAGAATCCTTCTTCAACAGTAAATGACAATGACATTAAGAGTAGAGTTATAGTTGCTATCAATCAATATTTTGCACTTGAAAATTGGGATTTTGGAGATACTTTTAATTTTGGGGAGTTGAGTGCGTATGTTATCAAGTCATTGAGCCCTGATGTAGTAAACTTTTTGATAGTACCAACTGCACCAGAAAGATATTTTGGAAGTCTTTTCCAAGTATTTTGCCAGCCAGACGAAATATTTTTAAGCACTGCTGATGTCTCTGATTTAGAAATAATTAGCACAATCACATCTGGATTATTAAAAACAAATGGACCTATTGTAGTGTCTGCAAGTTAATGGATAAAAAATGAGTAAAAGAAAATCATTAGACCTATTACCAGTTATTTTTAGGACTGACGCGAACAACCGTTTTCTTTCTGGAACAATAGATCAATTAATACAACAACCTAAACTTAAAAAGATTGATGGCTTTATTGGCGAAAGAACCGTAACAAACTTCAACCCTGAAACTGATTCATACATCAATTCAAATTTAGAAAAATCTTTTAGAACAGATTATGAAGTAGAGCCAGGAATTGTAACTAGAAATGCCATTACTGACAATGTTGAATTTGCCAAATCATACGAAGACATTCTTAATAGTTTAAAATTTTATGGGTCTGATGTATCTAATCAAGATAGACTTTTTAAACAACAAAGCTATACTTGGAATCCACATATTGATATAGATAAATTTATCAATTATAGAAATTATGTTTGGATACCAGAAGGTCCTCCAACTATTTTGGTTATTGGTGATGAAAAAGTAACGAATACAACAGTTAAAGTTGGCATTGTTAGCGATGAAAATTCTGAATATTGGAATTTTAGTAGTGATTCAATCGCAGTCAATCCAACAATAACACTATATCGAGGTATGACTTATGTTTTTGATGTTGATACAGTAGATAATCCTTTTTATATCAAGACTAAGAGAACAAGTGGAAGTTTAGATTTAGTTGAAAATGTATTAAACAACGGAACTAACAAGGGAAATGTAGTATTTGAGGTAACTGACGATATACCCGCAACATTGTTTTACATCAGCGGAAAAGACAGTACAACTTTTGGAAAATTTTTAATAAGAAATAAAACTGAAAATACTGCACTAAATGTTGAAGAAGATATACTTGGAAAAAAGAATTACGAAGTAGTAGGAAAGTTTAAGTTAAGCAATGGCATGAAAATTAGATTTTCTAATGTTGTTATGCCAGAATCTTATAGAGAAAAAACATATATTGTAGAAGGTGTTGGCGAATCAATTACGCTGGTCGACTATGAATCATTAGTTACAATTGAAGGATATTCTTCTAAAGTTGAAAGTTCTTTTGATGAAACTTCTTTTGACGATTTGCCATTTGATCAAGTCAGCAATTATCCATTAACACCAGATTATATATTAATCAATAGATCTAGTAAAGATAAAAATCCTTGGTCTAGATACAATAGATGGTTTCACATTGATGTAGTTACTTTAAGCTCTGAAATTAACGGTGTTGAACCTAACTATGGAACTAGAGCAAGCAGACCTATCATTGAATTTCAACCAAATATTCGTCTTTATAATTTTTCATCACAAGCTAAAAGATATGTTGATTTTTTAGATACAAAAGTAACTGATGCATACAGCTCAGTTGAAGGATCTGTTGGATTCTTTGTGGATGGCATACAACTACAGAATGGAAATAGAGTAATCTTTACCGCAGAAAAAGATGCAAGTATAAGAAACAAAATATTTGAAGTAAAGTTTTTAGACATTGATGGCAATAAAAAATTGCATTTAGAACAAGTTATAGATAGTGATCCTTTAGAAAATCAAGGATTATTAGTATTGTCAGGCAATGAAAATGGCGGAACAACTTGGTTATACAAAAACGATGCATGGGTCCCTGCTCAAAGAAAAACAACATTGAATCAATCACCTTTGTTTGATTTATTTGATAATACAGGTAAGAGTTTTTCAGATTCCTCATATACCAATAACAATTTCAGTGGAACAAAATTGTTCGGTTATCAAATAGGAACAGGAATTAATGACAGTGTCTTGGGATTTCCTTTAAAATATGCCAACGTATCAAATGTAGGTGGTTATCTATTTGAAAATTTTATAGAAACAGAGTCATCAAGTTACTTTGATATTAATGGAACTTTAATCACTGTAGATTTTAAAGACGGATTTATTAAAGTTGATGATTCTAGATATGAAAATTTTTGGACATTAACCAATGCACCATCAATTCAAGAAATTATTGATCAACAAGTTGCAATGGGTGGCGAAGAATACTTAGAATTTAATAGTATTAATGTTAATACTCCAAAAAATGCAATTAGAGTTTTTAAAAATGGAACATTATTATCGCAAATAGATTATACAGTTTCTTCAGATGTAACATTTGACTCTTATTTTATTAATTTCAATGTACCCTTAATAAAAAATGATGTAATTACAATTAGATCATTGCCAGTATATGACAAAGGAATAGAAGGAAAATACGAAACTCCAATAAATTTAATTAACAACCCATTAAATGAAGTTCCTTTTACTGTCAGCTATGCAGAAATAAATGACCATGTTAACTCAATTTTATTAAATGCATCTAAAGCTATTGGAATAACAGTCAATAAAGACAATTTGAGAGATCTTCCTAATTTATATTCTTATGGCAGAAGATTTGTACAGCATCAAGGCCTTGTTTCAATGGCTGGCGCAATGCTATGCGATAAACAAATCAATTTTATCAGTTCTATTCGTTGGGCGGCTCTAGAATATCAACGATATAAAACTTTACTTCTGCAAAAGTTTGTTGATTTACCTTCTTATACTTCCATTTCTTCTGCATTAGATGATATCATCACAGATGTTAGTAAAGACAAAAACACCAAATCAACTTTCTACTATAGTGATATGGTACCTTATGGGTTGAATAAGAGAGATTATGAATATACAGTTAGAGACATCAATATTATATCTTATGCTTATGGATCTAAAATTTATAACTCTAAAGAATTAAACAATAATTCAATACTTGTTTATCTAAACAATGAGTTGTTAATAAAAGATAAAGATTATCATTTTGATACAGTTGAACCTTTGGTTACATTTGATAGGACTTTAACTTTAAATGACAAAGTTTTAATTAAATTCTATAACAACATCTACGGTTCTTGCATGCCATTCAGTCCTACTAAGTTAGGACTTTATCCTGCATTTATTCCAGAAATTTACAAAGATGAAACGTACTTAGAACCTACTGATGTGATTCAAGGACATGATGGGTCAATAACAGTTTGTTTTGGCGATGACAGAGATTTATTATTATTAGAATTAGAAACAAGGATTTATAATAATTTAAATTCTTTTTACGACAACAGAATTTTTGATGTAATTGATGTTGTCCCAGGAATTTTTAGAAGTAATAAAGAAGAATTAGTTCGAGTTAACAAAACTATTGAAGAAGAGTTCTTAAGATGGACTGGACTTTATAACATTGACTATGAAACAAACGAAAATGAAATCTATGGCGGTAATTTCAGCTATAATTTTATTAACTCTGTTGGAGAATTAAATCCAGAATCAGTTTTAAATGGATCATGGAGAAAGATATATAGATACTATTTTGATACGGATAGACCGCATTCTCATCCTTGGGAAATGCTGGGTTTCAGTATTAAGCCAGACTGGTGGGAGACCACATACGGACCAGCACCTTATAGTGCAGGTAATGATGTTTTGTGGAAAGATTTAGAAGATGGTTACATTAGAGATGGCAATAGAAAAGGTTATGATAGTAGATATAAAAGATTAGGCCTATCCAACATATTGCCTGTTGATTCTTACGGAAACTTAAAAGATCCATTTGATGTAAATGTTGTTAAGTATTTTGACTTTTCTCAAAGATATCAACAATGGAAGTTTGGCGATATGGGTCCTGCTGAGAGTTCTTGGAGAAGGAGCCATTTATATCCATTTGCTATTCAAATTGCTATGGCATTGAATCTTCCTGCAAAGTATCTAACTCTGTGCTTTGATACTTCTAGGAATACTTTTAATAATGCCAATCAAACAATATATAAAGACACGAACCAAAGAATATCTCCTAAAGATTTAAAAATTTATTCAGACTTTAACAAAGGATTTGTTTTTGCAACAGGCTATTCTCCTTATATAGTAGAATATCTAAGATTAAGAAATACTTCTCCTGCTACTACATTAAAAAATTATATCAATAATATCAAATCTAATTTAGTGTATAAATTAGGAGGGTTCGCCAGCAAGGACAAGTTTAATGTTGCATTGGAAACAGTTACCAGTTACAAAACAGTAGATAAAGTTTTTGTTCCACAGGAAAATTATCAATTATTTTTATCCACTGGCAATCCTATTAAAACACTTTCAATGTCAGGAATAATTGTTGAAAGGGGTACTACTGGATTCATTATTAAGGGTTATGATAATGTTAATCCTTATTTTAAAATTAATAAAGCAATTACCGCGCCAAATGATCCAGTTATTACAGTAGGAGGAACAACTGAATCCTTTATATACTGGGCACCAAATGCAAATATTACTGGTGGAAGTATAGTATCAGTTGGACAAAAGTATTATAGAGCAGTGTCAACCCATTTGACTAAAGAGTCTTTTGATCCAGCTCTATATTATCCTCTTCCATATCTTCCAACAATTGGTGGAATTGATGCAACAGTCCCATCAAATTTTGAAGATACTATTACGTTGATTCCTTATGGAACTATTTTAAAATCTTCTCAAGAGGTGTTTAATTTTATTCTAGGATATGGCAGCTATTTAGAATCTGAAGGATTTATTTTTGATAAAATCTTATCTGAGTTAGAAGTTGTTGCAGATTGGAAGTTAGCTGGAAAAGAATTCTTATTTTGGAGTGTACAAAATTGGGCTAATAATAGTGTTATTAGTTTAGCGCCTTTTGCAGATACTGTAAAGTTTTATAGTGAAAAATCAGTTGTAGAAGATATAAATGATTTATTTTATGATTATTCATTATTGAAATCAGATGGAAGTGCAATAGATAAAAACAGAATCAATATTGTCAGAGATGATAACACTTTCTTAATTGATACATCTAAAATTTCTAATGATGGAATATATTTTGTAAAAATAAATCTAGTACAAAAAGAACATATTGTTGTCTTTGACAACTTTACTATTTTTAATGATTTGATATATCAACCGTATTCTGGATATAGACAAAATAGGTTTAAGGTTTCTGGATATATTACTGATAATTGGACTGGTGATTTTTATATCCCAGGGTTCGTGTACGACAGCGCAAAAATAGAAGATTGGCAAGTGAATGTTGATTACAATATTGGTGATGTTGTTAAGTTTCAAACTAGATATTATCAGGCCAATACTAAATTACTTCCTGCAGAAACTTTTAATTATGAGAATTGGTCTGAGCTTGGGAAAGCTCCGGTGGCACAATTACTTCCTAATTTTGAATATAAAATAACACAGTTTGAAGATTTTTATAGTTTAGAAAGTGAAAATTTTGACGATAGCCAAAAAAAGTATGCACAAAAATTAATTGGCTATGTTCCTAGAAATTACTTGAACAGTCTAATTGTTGATGAAACAAGTCAATATAAGTTTTATCAAGGATTTATTAAAGAAAAAGGAACTGTTGCACCATTAGAAAAGTTTTCTGTAGCATCTAATCAAGCATTGGGATCACATTTATCTATACAAGAAGAGTGGGCGATTAGATTAGGAATGTTTGGTGGTGAGAATACTTATAAAGAAATAGAATTTTCTCTAGATCAAAATAAATTTAATCAAGATCCTCAATTATTTGAATTTGTATACGGCGAAAATGTTATAACTTCCCCTAGAAGCTATCCAGTAGATCAGTCAAGTCTGTTAATTAAACCCATTGACTTCAATGGTGCACCTTGGCCAACGTTAGACGTTAACAAAGAAAATGGAACCAGTTATCTACAATATCAAAAATTGCCAACTGCTGGTTATCCTAGAATTGATGATGTTACATTTACTGCTTTATATGAAAATAATATACTTTCTTTAGGCGCAAGCGGCTCTTTACAAGAAGGAGATACTGTTTGGGTTGCAATGGATAAAAGGGGAGATTGGAGTGTTAAAAGGTATACCAAATCTAGTTCTAAGATTATCAATTATCAAGTTGACAATGCAAACAATTTAATCCAATTTATAACCGATGTTGCACATAATTTAAAATTAAGAGATTTTATTTCAGTTGCTAGAATGCCAGATCCTTTGAATGGTGTATATGAAGTTATTGGAATTGACACTCCTAATACTTTTGTTGTAAGTACAACGTTTAATGATATTCCTGATTCTGAATCTATATTAGACGGATCTCTTTATTATTTCTTAAAAACTCGTTTTACTAATTTAGACGAATTAGCAAATATACCTGGAATAGCTCGTTGGAAGAACTGTGAATTTGTTTGGATTGATGATGATGAAACAGGCAATTGGTTAGTTTTAGAAAAAGAAAATTCTTCTATTCCTACCCCTTTGCGACCTTACAAAGAAGAAGCCAAACAATATTTTGGTCAAGCAGTAGCTATAGCACCAGTCACTAATATTTTTGCAGTTTCTGCAACTAATGTTGAAGGTGGTAGAATTTATGTTTATCGAAGAGAAGTTCTTGGATCAACTGACGTTCAATTAGATCAAAGTTATCTAGTAGAAGAAAATGTAAGCGATGTATTATCTGTTCAAACTCTTAAAGACGGAGTAATAGTTGAGGCTATGCCTAGAAACCACGGCGCCTCAATTGGTATTTGGGAAAACGAATCATTGTCTTTAAGGTATATTGTTACAGGAGCACCTAATGCTTCTGGGGTTAAATGGATATCATCTGGAGTTACATTTGAAAACGAACCAATCAAGAAACCAGTTGATTTTACCTATCAGTCAAGTGGAATTTTTGATGAAGGGTTAATAAAAATTGTAAAGTATGATGATCTTGGTGCAGAATTTGTAACTGATATTATATTAGCAAGCCCTAGTGCAGAAAGAGCATCAAATTTTGGTCATAAAGTAAAGATAGTTGGCAACACTAATCCTTTCATAATGGTTTCAGCACCAGGACAAGATTCAAAAACTGGCTCAACATTTATATACTACTTAGATAGCAACGAGGATTGGCAAGTTGTATTATTAAATAATCAACCTTTTGATTTTAGATCTAGAATTACACAAATTAATCAAGGATCTGAATTTGGTTGGGACATTGCATCATCCAGTGATGGGAATATCGTGGCAATTTCTGCTCCTTCTTATTTGAAAGATAGAACACAGGCGCATATTGGAGCAGTATTTGTTTTCCAAAAAGATGCTGTAAATTACACATATACTTTAAAACAATCTATATTTGCAGATGATTTTATTGAGCCAGGTGATTTATTATTAAAAGGTGTGTCAAAATCTTACTCTACTGTTGAAATAACACTTGTTTTTGATGCAACAGAATACACATTAACTAGAAATAGAGGAAATTTTATTCAAGATGGTTTTAGAACTGGACAAACAGTACAAGTTACTGGATCTAGATTTAATAATTTTGAATTTGTAATTGATGGAATTTCTACAACAACATTGACTTTTAAAGCCAATGAATTAATGGCTAATGAAAATGTTACCACACCTATTACAATTATTGGATTAGGTACTGCTAGAAAAGACAGATTTGGTGACAAAATTTCAATGACTTCAGATGGTAGCTTGTTATTAATTTCTAGCGATCATTCTTCACAAAACAAACTTGATGCAGGAATGGTATATGCTCTTAATAAAAATACTTCAGGACAATACGTATTAAATCAAAAAATATCATCTCCATCTGCTGAGCCAGGTGAGTTGTTTGGAAATAACATTGAAGTTAGCCCTGATGGAAAAATTTTATTAGTAACCGCTGCCGGAGGCGATCAAGCCTCAAATATGTACTTTGATTCATATATTGAAAGAATTATAAACGCACAAGAATTATATGGTTCTGAATATGTTTTAAATCCAAAATCTGCATTGAGACCTTTAAGGACTACATTTGATAGTGGTAGTACAAGGTTTGTTGATAAAGCACAAGATAGCGGACTAGTTTACCTGTATCAAAAATTAGGAAATTATTTTGTATTTGGAGAATCATTAGTTAGCGGTGATGCTTCTGATGCAGATGGGTATGGAACAGGCCTAGCCACAAACGGAAAATACTGTTTAGTTGGTGCTCCAAGATATGAATATAGAGTTGAAGGACAAGATGAAATCAACCCAAATATAACATCAGTAGTTACATATAGTGATGCAGGTACTGTTGTTTTCTTTGATAATAGCCCTAAAGATGATGGCTCCACTGACACTTGGTCTTGGTCAAAAGCTAGATATCAAGATAAAGGATTAGTGGATATAGACAAGATTAAAAAAGTAATCAGCTATAATACTGATACTTTGAATATTTTAGAAAATTACGAAATATATGATCCTGTTAAAGGAAAAATTCCCACCAAAGTTATTCAAGAAATAAAATATATTACTCCTTATGATCCTGCTGTTTATACTGTGGCAGTTAATGTAGGCAATAAAAATCGTGTTGATAATAAAACTACTTGGACTGCGGAGCACGTAGGAGAACTTTGGTTAGACACGAGTACATTGAGATATGTATGGTATGAGCAAGGATCTGCAGAATTTAGGATTAATAACTGGGGTAAATTGTTCCCAGGTGCTACTGTTGACGTCTATGAGTGGGTCAAGAGTGATTATAGACCAAGTGAATGGGCAACTTTAGCTGATACTGAAGATGGATTAGCTCAGGGTATTAGTGGCCAACCAAAAAATCCAGATAATACTGTAGTTTCTATTAATCAATATTTTGACCCTATCATTAATGATTTTGTAAACGTGTACTACTTCTGGGTTAGAAACAAAATAACCATTCCAGATTTGAATTTTAGATCAATTAGTTCTTTTGAATGTTCAAGAATTATAGAAGATCCAAAAACACAAGGTATTAAATATGCTTCCTTTTTAAGCCCAAGTAGTATTGCTCTAGCAAATACTAAGAAAGATCTCGATGCTAAAAAGATAAACATTGACATTTATTATAGAGATAGTGACGTTGAAATCAATCGTCATAGTCATTGGCAGTTAATTAACGAGAATAACAAATATGCTGTGTTAGATCCAATGATTGAACTCAAGTTATTTGATAGTTTGGTAGGGCAAGATCAATTAGGAAACTCAGTTCCTGATCCAAGATTGTCTCCAAAGATGCGCTATGGCATTTTAAACAATCCAAGACAAAGTTGGTTTGTCAATAGAGAAAAGGCTTTAAAAACTTTATTGGTATTTGTTAATAACATTTTACTAAAGAATGATGTAGTAGGCAAAGTTAATTTAGATAATTTAGATGATTATGATGCTGTGCCTTTAGAAAGTTACGGTTATTACGATGAAATAGTAGAGTCAAAGGCAGACTTGTCTTCTATTGGAACTGCTGGTAAAATTGCAGGAGAATTAGAAGCAGAAATAATTAATGGAAGATTAGTCAATGTAAACATTGTTGATTCTGGTGTTGGTTATAAAATTGCTCCAACCGTAGAAGTAATTGGAGATGGTACCGGTGCTAGAATACAGACAGCTATTGATTTGTCTGGTAAAATTGTATCAGTTAAAATATTAAGTCAAGGTATTAATTATACTTCAGCGCCAAAATTATTAGTTCGCCCATATTCCGTGCTAGTAACATTGGATGAAGAAATTAATAAGTGGGCAATTTATCAATCCATCAATAATATTTTTGAAAGAAAGATAAGTCAAATATACGATGTTAGAAATTATTGGAGTTTTGTTGACTGGGTATCTAATGATTACAGTGTCGAAATTCCACCTAAATTTGTTATTGATTTTACATCAGATTTAGCAACATCTAATTTTTCTATTGACGACACTGTAAAAATTAGAAATACAGGAGATGGAAGAAGTATAATATTAAGAAAAGTTGAATTAGGAAAGGGCAACTATCTAAGCGACTATGATTTAATTTATAGGGAAAGAGGCACGATCCAATTTAGTGAAAAGTTATATAATAAATCTGTTTCAGGTCTTGGGTATGACAGTTTTGTTGGATTTGATCAAAACAGTTTTGATGAATCTAATGCTACTGAAATAAGAAAAATATTAGTAAGCGTTAAAAATGATATATTTGTTGGAGATTTAGCACAGTATTGGAATAAATTTATTTTTGTTGCCATAAAATATGTTCTAAGTGAACAACTTTTTGTTGATTGGGTTTATAAAACAAGTTTTATTACACCAATAATTGATGCTGGATTATTAGATCAAAAAGAAATTTACAGATTTAACGATTTTGCTTATGTTGAAGAATTTGTTAATGAAATTAAACCATATAGATCTAAATTTAGAGAAATTACAACTAATCACCAAGTTAAAGAAATTATTAATGTTGGTGTAACAGATTTTGATTTGCCTTCTTATATTGATGTAACTGGCAATATAACAATACCATCTACTTCTGTTATTGAAAGCGTTTATCCATTCAAATATTGGAGTGACAATAAAGGGTTTAGTGTAAAACGAATCAACGTAGCCAATTCAGGCAATGGATATCGATTACCTCCCCAAGTTGTTATTAACCCTGCCCAAGGAGATGTAGGTAGAGGAGCAACTGCTATTGCACGTATTAGTAATGGAAAATTATCTGAAATCGTAGTTACTAATCCAGGTACAGGTTACTTATTGACTCCTAACGTAGTTGTAGTAGGTGGCGGAAATTATGACACAGATTTTGTACAGGCAAAAGCCAGTGCAGAGTTGTTCAATGATTATATTAGAACAAGCGAGGTTAAATTAAGATTTGATAGGACTTCTGATAAAGGATTATTCACTGGTCAATATTATAGTCGTAATTTTACAACTGACGGAATTACATTAAATTATGTATTAACCTATCCCGTTGACGATTCTGACGATAACTATCCTGCAATGCAAGATAAAGAAACTATTAAAGTTTTGATTAATGAAGTGGAAGTTGGAGAAGATGCGTATAGAGTTACGTTTAGAACAGATTTGAGTACAATCATAACCTTCAATGTTGCCTTGCCAGCTAATCAAAGTTTGAGAATTCAATATATCAAGAATTTCTTATATACTAAGGATATTTTTGAGCAAACTACAGAAAGCTATAAGGATACATTCCAATTAACCTTCCCACCAGAATTAGATAATCAAAAAATTGTTATTACTTCAATTAATAGTATTACAAATGTTGGCTATACAGTTCCTTATTCAGATTACTTAATACAATTAGTACAATCTGAAGTGAGCCATAATAAGTTCATTGGTTATATTAAATTTAAAAATGTTCCAACAGTTGGTTCTATAATAACTGTTCAATATGCAAAAAATATTAATATTCAAAATGCAGTTGATAGAATTATTACCAGTTATCAACCAACCGTTGGCATGCCAGGCAAAGATATCACTCAATTAATGAAAGGTGTTGAATTTGGTGGCGTTCAAGTTCAAGGATTAAACTTTAGTGTAAGTAGTGGTTGGGATGGATTGCCTTGGTTTACACAGGGTTGGGACACATTTGTTAATGACTATAAAGATTTATTAGTTGTCAGTGACGGAGTAACAACCACATACGATTTAGGGTACGTTCCTTTACAGGGTGTACAAATAAACTTTTACTTTAATGGTGTTCGTGTTGATGACGAATATTTTGGGACCCCTGATCAAAAAAATAATGATGCATTGTTTAAGACTATTATTTCTAATGGAACAACTAGTAGAATAACTCTTCCTGTAATTCCTGCAAATGGCGTTAAAATTGAAATTAGACAATCTTTAAGTGATGGAGTTACATTGCCAACTGATGATTTTGTCCTTGACACCAGTTTAAGTGGCGGAGATTTTACAACAATTAGAGATGCTTTGGAGACTAGATTTAGAACAGCGACTGGTTTACGTCCAGACGATATATCAGTTGATGGAGGACAATTCTTATCAATAGAACATAGTCCATCAACAGAAGAGTTAGTCAAGGGGGAAATTTTTGATACCTTGTCAATGACTGTTTTTAATAGTCCAAGTTCAGGAAGTAATTTAGTTAGAACATATCAATACTTGTATGATGGAACAAATCCAACATATGAAATTACAGGTTATATTGACAGTAACCAATCTATTGATGTTTACGTAAATAATTTCCTATTAGATAGAAGTACTGATTTTACAGTCGCATCTTTAGGAAACGGCAACTCTTTAGTAACTCTAACTACTACTGATTACGGAATAAGCACTGCTAATTTAGTTGACAAAATTTCAGTTACTATACAGAATATGTCTATTGGTGGAAGTAACATATTGAATAGAGTAAATTATATTGTTACTCCTTCTGATAGCACTTCTAATTTGATTGAAATTGATTTAAATGTAAGTATTGACGATATTGGAAGTTACTATTTGTCAATTCCTAATGCATCAACATTAGAAAAGAAATCAAATAGATCAAAGAGAGCAAAAGTTGTTATTAATAACAGTCCATCTTTAAGTGCAGGGGACTTAATCACTGTAATATTGTTTTCATCATCTGTTAAAACATATAGTGAAGTATTCAATCAAGAAATTTCAATTACATATGATAATACATACCTTTTAACTAGACCGCCAGGAGACATTGAACCATTGCATGTTATGGCAGCAGTGACAAGATTAACGCCTTCTAGTATAAATTGGAAAGGCAGTTGGGAAGATGGAATTGAGTACAATGTGAATGACACTGTATTATTCTTTAATAGATCTTATGTCTGTGTTTTAGGTCACAAGAGTTACTATAGTTTAAATGGAGTAACTTTCTCTTCTTGGGCGTTAGCAACTAACTATGTATTAGGTGACGTTGTTAATTTTGGAAATAATAGATATATCTGTGTCAGTGCTCATGTTTCTAATAATACATCTAACACTCCTAATAATAATCTTCTTTGGTCATTACATACTGGAAATAGACCAGATGAAGACTATTCCGGACTTTATTGGGAAGCCCTTCCTAGACAAAGATTGTTACCACCAGAAACTGAATATTATGAGGTAACGCAAGATTCTCAAACATTTGAACTTGGTAAAAACTTCCCTTATATATCGCGCTCTTTATCGGTTTCAGATATTGAAGTTTATCGAAATGGTAAAATTATGGCAACAAATAGGGACTACGAATTTGATAATGTTACTAACTCAGTACAACTAAGTTCTGGTGTTGCGTTTGCTGGTGATGTTATTGCAATTAGCGTATTGAGAGGTGCAGAATATCTAATAAGAAATGGCCAAATCATCTTTACAAACTTTGCAAATTTAGAAGCTGGTCAAAAAATAGTGGTTACCACGTATACCAACCACGACGGCAATCTAATGAGAAGAGAAGTATTTAAAGGTCAAAGACTGTTAAATGAATACAAAGTTAGCAGAAGAATTTTAAGTATAAACAATGTTTGGGTTGACTTAAATGGTCGTCCATTGATACCAAACGTGGATTATGATATTAGAGACAATTATTATGTTAAACTTTCTGATAAGTTTGATATTCTTGATTCTGATAGAATAGTTATTACTAGTATCAGTGATGTTACTTCTGTTGATCCTATAGCTTATCGTTTGTTTAAAGATATGACTAATACTGTTCAATTTAAGAGAATTTCAAAGAAAAATACTACTTCTTTGACTAGCCCTTTGTTGATTACTGATAGGGAAATTCGTGTTCAAGATGCTTCCATTTTTGGAGTGTTAGAAACCAACAGTACTAGATCAGGCGTTATTTTTATTGGCGGTGAACGAATTGAATTTAAGTCTGTAAATGGGAATGTTCTATCTAATTTGACTAGGGGTACCAGTGGAACTGGATCAGCAGAGGTTTACCCTGCAGGTAGTAAAGTTTTTAATGTGTCCCAAAGTGAGACTGTTCCTTATAAAGAAGGATCTGTTGTTCAAACAGTTACTACCCCTTCTAACTTCCGATATAATGAACAAATGGATCAATATGAAAGATATAGCAACGGATTTTGGATCTCACTTGCAGATGGTGAACTAGGCGAGTACGCTCTAATTGACGAATTTAATTTTACGGATCAAATCCCTTATGAGGATCAAATTACAGTTTATATGGCAGGTCGAGTATTACTAAAGCCCGCTAAATCTAATAATCCGTTAATTAAACACGACTTTTCTATAACACTTGATTCTAATGAAACTAACAGTCAAGGTCAAACAGGGGATATTGAGATAGATCCAGATTTTACTGTGTCTAAAGTAAATGGAAGTTATATTTTACAAATCAATACTAACTCCCTAATGAGGGACGAAGCAAATAATATAATTCCAGATTTGCAAATTCGTGTGGTGCAAAAAACTGGAAAAATTTGGTACACACTTAATGGAGATCAAACGTTACAGCAAGATAATACTGTTCAAGCCAAGTTCTTACAAGAATTCTCTGCAGAACTGCCAGACAGAAACTATTATGCGTCAAATGTTGATTAACTGCTTTGATAAAGATGCTGGATAAATATTACTATGGATAATAAGGTTGATGAAATGAACGAAAAAACGTCAGAAAATACGCAAGAATCGGGCGTAAATGAACAAGCGGGCTTTCATATTGAGGGTCATATTAAAATATTTGACCCTGAAACTAAGGAAGTTTATATAGATAAAAGGAACGCCATTCATTATGAAAATATGAGTGTAGCCCTTGCTGCCGCACTAGCCAATCAAGGGTATGGTATTATTGAAGGTATGAGTTTTGGAAATGGCGGTAGCACCGTTGATCCTAATGGAATTATAACCTATTTAACACCTAATAATGTTGGTGTTAACTCAGGTCTTTACAATCAAACTTATTATAAAATTATTGACCCAAAAAATACATCAAATATAGATCCAACAAGAAATTTTACTGAAATACGTCACGTAAGAGGCACGGTTTATACTGACATTTTTTGTAGTGTTTTATTAGATTACGGTGAGCCAAGTGGTCAAGCTGCCTATGATAATGCACAAAATATGAACAGCGATTTTGTTTTTGACGAAATTGGTCTAAGAGCAAGTAGTCAAGATCTAGTAGAAGGAAATGGAAGATTGTTAACACACGTTATTTTCCACCCAGTCCAAAAGGCTTTGAATAGATTGATTCAAATAGATTATACTGTTCGTATTCAAACTTTGACTACATTTAGTGAGACCTAAAGATGCCTTATACCATACCTTTTAGCGACCCTAGTAAATCATCTAGTCCAATTACAGTTAACGATAATACTGAAAATATAACCAGTACAAGTTTATCGTTGGTTGGAAGAAACTATTCTAACTATGGTGTAGCATTTGCTAAGAATTTTGTACATCTATTAGAAAATTTTGCAAGTCCTTCATCTCCAGGGAATAGTATTGAAGGACAGCTTTGGTACAATAACATTACAAAAAGGTTGTACATAAATGATTCTACTGGCGGTACAAGCAACTGGAGACCAGCAGGTGGAACACACGTTGCACCAAGTACCAACATTCCTCAAAATCCTTTACTAGGTGATTTGTGGGTTGATACATTAACACAGCAGTTAAGTTTATATAACGGAAGCAATTGGGTATTAGTAGGACCAACTGCACTATCAGGAAAAAAGACTGGGTCTTATGTTGAGCAACTTGAAGATTCATCTGGTGTTAAACATTTAGTTTCAATTGAATACGCCAATGATGAAGCTATAAAAATTGTATCAACAGAATCTTTTCAACCACAACGAGTTATTGACGGATTTACTATATTAAATCCAGGCATTAACGTATCATCTAAGAAGTTTATTGGTCCAGCAGATACAAATATTGCAAACACAGTTTCTAAAATTTACGGAATTGTAACAATCGCTGAATCATTAAATGTAACCAGTCCGTCAGTGGCTACAGTTAGCGCAAATAATTTTGCTAGAAGAGATAGTGCAAATCAATTTTATGGTCAACAAAGTATTCTTAATGATGCAGGATTGAATATAGGATCAACTAGTGGATTTAGTTTATCTGTTCTACAAGGAACATCTGTAATTAAAAATACTTCTAATGGTGGATCAATTGATTTTATTATTTCTAATCAAGGGTCACAAAATATTGTAATGAAACTTGACGGAAGGAATCAAAGAGTTGGGATTAATCATCCAACACCTCAAGTTGAATTAGATGTCAATGGTGA
>Ga0222712_10000486_pt1 | contig 52142 bp, 56 predicted proteins | sample C33_657DmetaG_FD_165043 | JGI IMG/M metagenome (GOLD analysis project Ga0222712, IMG submission 165043) | Estuarine water microbial communities from San Francisco Bay, California, United States - C33_657D | ecosystem: Environmental > Aquatic > Marine > Unclassified | place: USA: California... | reverse complement strand
GTAACTTGGAAGTCTTGCAGCATCAATAGTACCACTAGTTATTTTAGCAGCGTCTAGTGAAGGAATGTCTGCTGCAACAATTGCTCTGAAAGTTGGTACTCCAGCCGTGCCGTTAGGTGCAGCTAGGAAGAAGTTAGCCGTCTTAGACGCATAAGGATTTGTCGTATCTCCATAATTAGAAGCTAAAGCGACAGTTACTGCAGATGATCCATTGAAAGAAGCGCCTGATAAACCGGTACCAAATGTGAGCGCGTTTGCTGTATTAGCAGTAATGGTTGCAGATCCACCAAGTGATATTGCTGAACCATTAACTGTAATAGAACTATTAGTTAGTGATGCATTTCCAATATTACTTAACGTGTTAGATGAACCACTAATTGTTTTATTTGTTAGAGTCTGCGTACCAGTATCTGAAACCAGAACTGCATCAGCATTACCAATTGTAGTACCGCCAGGAAGTGTTAATGTATTTGTGGCTGAAGCAGCATGTGGTTGCGATGCAATTTTTTGACCATGCGTATTAACATGGCAGTTTAACTGAATTTGACCAACAACTGAAGTTCCGTCACCTCGTATTTCTAAAATGTTTGTTGATGGCGCAAATACAATATTTCCTGCAGCAGAAGTTGTAGTACCACCAAGAACAGGTGATGTTAAAGTTTTATTTGTTAGGGTTTCACTACCAGCAAGAGTTGCTAGTGTACCAGTTGTTGGTAATGTTACATTAGTTGTCGCAGTTTGTGTTAAAGTTAACGCAAAATTACCACTAGTTGTAAAATTATTAGCAGTTGTAATATTACCGCCAATATCAAGAGTCGGATTAGCATTATTAACATCTATTGTTAATGTTCTGCCAAAAGTCAGTGGTATATTACTTGTTGATCGAATAGTTAAGTCAAATCCACCACCAGTATCTCTAAGTGAGAACGTCGGTACACTGTTTAGTGTAGGTGCTGTTAATGTTTTGTTTGTTAATGTATCAGTAGTTGCTCTGCCAACTAATGTATCAGTAGATGTTGGTAGTGTTAATGTACCAGTATTAACAATAGTGCCGATAACTGGAGAAGTTAATGTCTTATTAGTAAGAGTTTGAGTACCAGTTAAAGTCGCAACCGTTGAATCTATTGCAATAGTTACTGCAGATGATCCATTGAAAGAAGTGCCTGATAATCCAGTACCAATAGTTAGTGCATTTGTAGTAGTTCCGCCGCCGCCGGCAACAGTGCCCCAAGATACTGTACTTCCATCAGTAGTTAGATACTTTCCATTATTGCCAGTTAAAGATGGAAGACCATATCCAATTGTTAAACTTGTGAATCCAACTAAGTTGACTATGTCACCAGCGGCACATGCAGTAGCTAAAATTACGTTAGTTCCACTAGATGCAGTATAGTCTGCATCAGATAATCTAACGCCATTTACATATACATTTACAAATGGAACAGTGTAGGCTATAGCAAAAGTAGTTTGACTAGCAGTTGCAGTATATGTTTGATGTTCTATTCCAGCGGTTCCTCCACCAGCCGAAGTAGTAAATGATTTAATTTGATTTGAGGAATTTTTAAAGTATAGCTTTTCGTCAACATAGTTGATCGCTAATTCGCCATAGTCTAAGTCGGTCGTAAGAGGGACCTTAGCTGCTACTGAAGACTTCTTCAGCAAGACTTTATTTGCCATACCTGCTCCTAAAAAGGAATAATTTTAGGAGGATAGAAATCCTCCATTATGTACTATATATTAATACGTGCCACCGTCAATATTAAACCCATCCAATGTTGAAGTGCTAGCACCTGCACCATAGATATTACCGCCAACACCAACACCACCTGTAACAACTACTGCACCAGTTGTAGAACTTGATGAAGCAGTAGAAGATGTAAATGTTGTAGCACCATTTGAAGTTAAAGTAGTAAATGCACCAGTAGATCTAGTAGTTGCACCAATTGGTGTATTATCAATAGAACCACCAGAAATTGATGCACCTTGAATGGTCTTATTTGTTAATGTTTCGCTACCAGCAAGAGTTGCTAATGTACCAGTTGTTGGTAGTGTAATAGAAGTGTTTGCAGTTGTTGTTAAAGTAGTGGTATGAGCACCAGAGGTAGTAAGGTTACCACCAAGAGTGATAGTTTTGCCAATGTTCGCTACACCAGTACCACCATATTGACCAGCAATAACAGTGCCTTGCCAAGTACCAGTTGCAATAGTACCTAACGTAGTGATAGATGATTGACCAACATATGTTGATGCAATATCAATACTATCTAGATTTACAGTAATTCTATCTGCAGTACCGCCAACATTAAACTCTGTACCAGCAATCGTTAAACCAGCACCAGCTGTAAATGTACCAGTACCTGAGAATTGTTGGAAGATAACATTATCTGTACCAACAGTTAATACTTCAACAGTTTGAACAAAACCAGTGCTACCAAATGTTGTTCCTTGCTCAACGAATACAAAGTCACCACCTGCGATTTCAGCAGCAGTATCAAAATCGTTCGTACGAGTAAGCACTGTTGCACTAGTGCGAACATATAAACCATTGTGGGCTTGAGTTGCTTGATTCTTAACAAGAATACGATCACCGTTGGCTAATGTTACACCGTCAATGGCTGTCAATCCAGCAGAAAGAGTAAGCGTTGCACCAACACCTAATGTACCGTTATTATATGTTACCGTACCACCAGAAAGAGCGGCAAGAGTATTAGTAGTTGCAACTCTTGCCGCTTCGTGAACATGCAATCCCTCAGCAATAGTATCAACATAGTTCTTTGTTGCTGCATCAGTTGGATTTACAGGTTCAGAAATACCAGTAATGATAGAACCAGAAACATCAACTTTACCAGTACCATTTGGAGATAGAATGATGTCGCCATTGGTGTCTGTCGATGTAATTGTATTACCATTAAAGTTCAAATTATCAACTGTTAATTCGGTAATACCAGCAATAGAAGTTGTTGTAGAACCAAGCGATAAAGTTGATGAACCAAGTGTAATATTTTTAGCGGCAACATCACCAGAAGTAACTGTAAAGTTAGCAGTAGCAAAAGATGCTACGCCTTTGTTACTTGTGGAAGCATCTTCACCTGCAACTGTAATTGTTGACCCAGCATGAGTTACATCAATGCCTTCTCCACCGAGAATAGAGAAACTATGAGTGGCAGGAGTTAATGCACCAGAATCTGTAGTGACAGATTTAACGACTGTATCTTTTAATTCAACTGCACCAGAAGTTACATTGAAGTCGGCAGTTTCGAAAGAAGCAACACCTTTGTTAGATGTAGAAGCATCTTCTGCTGCAATAGTAACAGTATTTGTGGCAGAATTGATAGAAGTATCAATTCCCTCACCACCGGCAAATGTTAGTGTGTCAGTAGCAAGAGCAATAGAATCTGTTCCAGTATCACCAGCAATACCGAGAGTGGTACTAATTGATGCCGTTGATACCGCAGTTAATTGTCCTTGTGCGTTAAAGGTAATAACTGGAATGGATGTAGAAGAACCAACAGGAGTTCCTGCACCAGTAACACCAGTGTTACTGATAGAAACAGTAGAAGTATTACCACCATCATTATTTGTGACAGTAATACCAGTACCACCAGTAACTGCACCACCGACTGTATCATAGATGAACTCAGCCAGAGAATCTGCACCAATGTTTATACCGCCATTAAATGTGGCTGCACCAGTAAAGGTAGAAGTGCTGCTAGCAGATAAAGTTGTAAATGCACCAGTGCTTGGTGTAGTATTACCGATAGGAGTATTATTAATGCTTAAAAATGTAGCAGATTGCGCACTAATAGCACCAGCAACATATAAAGCACCACCAATACCAACACCACCAGTAACAACTAATGCCCCAGTGCTTGTGCTACTTGATGTATTATTAGAAGTTAAACTAACTGTGCCAGTACCATTTGGAGCAAGAATTAAATTGCCATTAGAATTGGTAGTACTAATTGTATTACCATTCAAATCTAAATTGTCTACTTTAAGATTATCTAACTTGCTATCTGCGTCTGTAATCAGCGCAGAAGATGCTGTTAATGCACCACGAGTATGATCTAGTAAATCAGTAAAATACTTACCACCAATAACGACCCGATTCGCAGCGTTACCAGCAGTTTCTGTGCCCATACCAATATATAGACGATCACCACCGTTTGATCCATTGTCTGCTAAGTTTGAATATGCTAATTCACCAGCAGCAAGGGTGGTTGGATTACCACTTACCGATGAACGCTTGATTCGAATAATAGATGCCATCTTTTATTTCTCCGTGTTAAAATTCTCCACCTTCCATGTTTTGCGCATCGAGGGTAGTCGTGGATGTCCACTTACTTGATGTTGTTTTATATATTAGGACTGATCCATTTTCCAAATTAGTTAAATCTACATCCGGTAACGTTGCAATTGAAGACTGCGGTCCCGGCGGGCCCTGTATACCCACTCCAACGACTTGACTAGTTCCTGCAGTATTAACTTTTACTTTCATGGTATTTTTGTAATTTCCGGATTAATAGTCAATATACCTTCAACAACTCTTATTTTTATATTAGTAGCTGAAATAATTTCAACATCATAAAGATATCTTCCTGGCTTTATTAGAGATGAATTTATGCCAGACAGTTTTAATTGTACTTTACCAAGAGTAGCTGGAGAAACAATAGTAGCTTCAAATTGATGGGCTATTGTAGATCCATAACTTTTTCTAAATTGCGAATATACTTGAAATCCTATCAAATTCATAGGAGTTCCATTATCATTTTCGAGTTCTAAAACTGATACAAAATCAGAACCCTGATCGATGTCTAAATATGCTGATATCGCCATAATCTTATTTATCCAAACGCTGTTCTAGAGATGTAAGTTTATCATCTATCTCTTTTATTGCCTCTACAATTAAACCAAACAGTGAATCATAATTTAGTGTCATTCTGTCTTCAGTACCACCAACCGATTCTGGAGATACTTTCTTTGCATCCTGAGCAAGAAGACCTGCGCTTCTCTTGCCAGATTCAGTCATTGTAAAAGTATAACCAGTCAACTGCTTGACTTTAGATAACGCACCATGAATCTTTTCTAAATCTGTCTTAAATCTAGCATCAGAAAGTGAGTTAAAATCTGTAGCATTTAGTGTTCCAGTAGAAGGGTTAAAATATAGTTTAGTACTAGACACTTTAGCAGAAGTCATAGTTCCGCTAGTTAAAGTTGTAAATGTTAAGTAATGTGCATTAGAATTTGTAACAGTGTCATCTGATAGTGTAGCACCACCCTGAACAGTTGTCCATGTTGGCACTCCTCCAGATAACGTTAATAATTGTCCATTACTACCAGCAGTAAGCTTGCTTAATGTATTTGTTGCTGAAGCATATATTATATCACCTGTCGTAAACGACGTGGAATTAGTGCCTATTTCCAATTTCGTATCGTTTAGAGAAGCGAAGTTACCGTCAATCTCAACATTAGTGAGAGACGTATTGGCCGCGGTAGTTGCCGTTGGCTTGGTCGGACTTGTTGTATTTCCTCTAAACTTTATAAATGCCATGTTATTTCCTGTGAAATTCTATTATATTTATTTGTTTGAAAAGGAAGCTTCGATCGAATCTAACATTTCAAAAATTCTATTTAGCGCACTTTGTGTGCGTTGAATTCTCAAATCCTGTATAATGTCATGAACGTAGGTCTTGTAATAATATGACCACGTTTCTACGTTATTGGTAGTTAAACCTTTTATTTTGCGTACCAGTTTCTCTGATCTGATATAGTATTCTAAAATCTTTTCTTCATTCGTAGCACTTCTCAATGACTGAAGATAAATAACATCCATGTTATCATATGCGTCATCATTATAAAGAATAGAATTCATAATAAGACAATTGTCTTCGCGGCTTAATAGAGTACTACGACAATGATCGTCTACGCCATCTGCTGTACATACTGGACAAGCTTCTTTATTCTTTAGATATTGTTCAAGCGTAATTCCCATTACTTAACTCCTGCTAATAACCAAAACACTCCGAATGTGACCCACATCAAATAACCCAATGCTACATTTTTAGTAGGTTCTTTAGTCTTAGTATATTTACCAATCATGCGGGAGATGAACATACCGGTCTTCATTATTAGACGACCTGCCTTATTGTCTGTTTTCTCAGCACCCATTAAATAAGCCATGTGATGCGCCCAAGGTGTTGCAATTCTACGAGCCCATGCAATCGCCATCTTTCTTTGAGCTTCTCCGCGTTTCTCTTTATCGAGAATCCAGAACATACATTGTGGTCCATCTTTTTCCATCCAGTCTACTACAACCGATGCCCACTTAACATAACCGTAATAGGCGTATGGATCATTGGTGCGCAAATATTCGCCAAACTTTTCATCAGCTTCATAAATGTAATCTGGTAAATAACCAAGTTCATGAAGCTTGGTGCAGATTATCTTACAACCATCGCCGCCGCCGCCGCTGGTGCCGACATCGTTTGCTGTATATCCGCCATCACTATATGTGGTAGAAGTTTCTGGTTCTGGTGGATATGGAGTCATCATACCACTTATATTATTATATAAGACTGTAGTGGAAGTTAGATCGGGAATATTATCTCCATAAACGCGCTTCCATGTATTCGAATCTCTTACGTATACTTCTGGAACTTTACTCCAAGTATTACCCGATCTAACATAAACTTCCTTAACATTAATCATGTTATTAGAAGACTGATATTTAATATCAAGTTGTGTAGAATTAAATGCAACACCTCCACTTACGCCATTACTTCCTGACCCACTCACACCTAATCCTAGCTCAGCTCCACCTGCATCAGCTAATAACGTGTTACTAGATAGAGTAACACTAGAAGAGAAAAAGCCAGGTCCATAGTTTCCACTCATCGCGCCTACATCGCCAATAGGAACAGTTCCTCCTGTTCCACCTGCATAGCCGCCTCCGCCTCCACCAGCTCCTCCACCATCGCCTCTATGATCTTGTCCTTTTCCACCTCGTCCTAGATTTACGTAAGATAGGGGATTATACGAATCTCTACTATTCCATATCTGCGGACCGTTTGTTTTTTGTATAGCAGCGCCAATTGAAGCAGGGCCATGCCAATTTGCTCCATATAATCTAATCGTGTGCCAGCCTTCAGTTACTGTACGACTTTGTTGCCATACGTTTTGATAAGCTGATTCCTCACCATACGTTTCTACTACTAAAGAATTATCTAAATATAATCCACCATAGTTATCTGCACCTAGCGTAAAAAAATACTCTCCGGTGCTAGGAAAATATACTTCATATGTGTAATCTCCACTACCATTCCATACTCCATACGTATTTAAGAATGTAGAATATCTATTATTGCTTAGAGCTATTGGAAAATAACTTCTAGGAACAATTAATGAATCGACACGTGCATCATTATAACCAGCACCATAGTTTCCACCACCGCCACCGCCAGGACCTCCCGGAGAAATTACAAGTATATTAGAAATGCTAGTATATGCAGTAGGTCCGTTTTTCCAAATTAAACTTGCGCCGCCGCCACCGCCTCCTCCTCCAGAGAAACCCGCGGGCCCAGCATTACCACCGGCACCACCCGAATAACCATTAATAGCAAATCCACCTGCTCCACCTGCAGCACTTCCTTGACCGCTTACTCCGCCATAACCACCGCCGCCTAAAGAACAATATATCGTTTCACCTTCAGAAAGTGGAATACTTCCAGCTAATTTGGAACCATCATACCCAATACTTCCAGAATATCTATCGGCACCGCCACTACCACCTCCTCCTCCAATCATTTGGAAGTCTACAACACAATTTTTAGACGCAGTTATTTGATAAACTACGTCTTTAGTATAAGTCAATAAAATCATATCTTAAACCAGAAATCGCCATTGACTGCGTCGGTAGGCGCCGTAGACTGAACATATTTTCTAGATGTTCCCCACTTATTCTGTAAATCATCTACATATGTAGTATTAGCTTTACCTGCAATTTTATTATCTATTGCAGTATTCATTTGAGTAGTAGTAGAATATGGTCCTAAATCACTTGCTATCCTTGCAACTGTATATGCTGTAGTTGCGATCTGAGTGTTATTAGTACTAGTTGCAGCAGTAGGTGCTGCAGGAGTACCAGTAAATGTAGGACTATCTTTTGGTGCAAGAGGAGAAACTGCATTACTAATTAAAGTATCAGTAGTTGTTTTAGTGTAATAATTCTCAAGAGTTCTATTAACTCTATTAACAACATATTCAGTATTTGCAAGTTTACTCGATCCGCTCTCATTTGTACCGTCAGTTACAACAACTGTTGGAGCAGAAGGCGTACCAGTAAATGCTGGAGAAGCGATTGGAGCTTTTAGATCTAGCGCAGTATTTATTTGAGTTCTATGCTTTTGCACATAAGCAGTATTTGCAAGAGAATTACTATTGCTGCTTATATCTACATCAACGTTAAATTGAGCGCCACCAGTAAATATTGGAGCATCTAATGGAGCAACAGTTTGAGTTACTCCATTTAATCTGTAATAAACATTAGTCGAATCTGTAAATATGTCGCCATTAACAAGACTTCCAACCGTGGCAGTTCTTGGAGGTATATTTAAGGATGCACCAGATGTGCCTCCTGCAACTAGAGTTAGTTTACCAACCATCGGAGTGTCACCGCCAATGTGAACTACTCCTAAATTGGTTCTAGCACCGCCCTGATTGGTGGCGCCAGTTCCTCCATTAGCAACAGCAATTAATCCATCAAAATTATGAGCAAGAGTTGCTTCGTCTGCTAACGTTGCTATATCTGCTCTTCCTATCAAATTGCCTCTAAAATTAGTAGCGTAAATATCAGAATTAGAATCGCGTAAAGCTATTGTAGATACATCAGCTGCAGTTGATGGATAATAACCTCTTAATCTCCATACGTTTAAGTTTGCTACCTCAGGCGTTAAAGCATTTATCTTATCTCGCACCGAGACAGAATTAAAATCGACTATGTTTAATTTAGTAATTAAATTGTCAGTGATATATCTGAAGTTATTGTCTAATTCCGTTACAGTAAGAGGATAGCCTTTTTCACTACGATACGTAATAGATGAACCTATGCTAGATCCAACTGGCGCTAAATTTACCGAGAACTTAGAAAATTCTATTGCTGCAGTACCTACAGTCAGTGAACCATCAGTCGATATCATCCAACCGGTATCAGCAAAAGTACTTCCCTCTTGTATGAATATAATAGTTCCTGAAGTTTGAACAGATGAGGCTGCAAAGTCAGCAGCACGAACTAATCTGTAATTAGTAGATACTGCAGTTACGACATATACACCATTTTCTATTTTATTAGATTGAGCTTTAACTAATATTCTATCGCCAAGAGATATAGAAACTCCATCAATAATATTATTAGGAGGTACTTCTAAATTAGTAGTAAGAGGTATGTTTACCGTAGTAGCTAACCTAGCTTGTGTAAGAATCGTTGCCATTTACTCGCCTTTAACTAATTGTTTAAGCAATTGCTTTATTTCCTGCATATCGTTTTTAAGTTCTTGTATTTCTTGAGATTGCTTATTAACGATATCTGTCTGTCTTTTTTGAGCGTCTCGTCTTTTCTTATATTCTTCAAATTCGTAATTATTAGTAGAGATAATAGCATGAGAGGACATGTCTCTTATAAGAGATTCATGTCCGTTCACTTTCTTAAAAAGCGGTGTCATGCTGCGCACGCTATAACTCTGAAGTCTTGTATACGAGGCACCTTAGCCTTATTTGTAGACTTCATTACTAACTTAACCATTACACTATCGAATAATTCTAGATCTTCCGCGCTTGCTACTACCTCAAAAAATTCAGTAGACGATTTAGTGTAACTAGATGGAGACATCTTATAATAACGTGATGCAATAAAATCTCCATCAACATTATTACCAGTCTTATAATAAATCTCAACATTTGCTTCGTCTGGTATCATTGCCGAGAACATAATGCGAAGCATATCTGATGGACGTGAGAAGTTTATCTTCTTAGTTACATATTTACTATGTGTAGATCCACCGATTGCTGCATATTCAGATTTGAAATGAGACATCCAAGCAATAGCTACTTGACTTGCAGCAATAATTGGTTTAGCAGAATCAATAGCTTCTAGAGACAAATACAAGTTTCCAGCAGTATCACGACTCTTATCTACAATGACTGCATAGCGAGTTGCATCAGTTATTCCAACATATATGAATCTGAGCATATCGCCAGCATTCAAATTGTTATTCATATTAGTATACAACGTTGGTTGAGTAGTAGAATTTATCTTCATTGTTGGATAGCCATCTATTGTTGGCAGTTCTATAGCGCTACCACTGCCTAAAGAAGTATTACCAGAAGATATAGCAATTACATCTAATACAGAATCATTAATTAAATAATCAGGGGAGTCTACTTTATTACTAATCATAGTTAAAGCAACTCTACTTAAATCTATAACCGGAGATATAGAATCAGTAGATCCTGGATTAAGAGTTGCTATTACACTTAATCTACTTGGGAAAGTGACACTAGCATAGTTATCTTTAGATGGGTAAACCTGAGTAACATCAAAGTCTCTATTCTCTTTAGGTAAAATGTCATGCAATACTGGAGTAGGAGTTACTGAAAAACCACTCTGATGTGTGACACTTTTTACTTTGTATGATATTGAAGAACTAGCTGGAATAACCTCTCCAACCTCTAGTAAAGCAGTTTGAAATTCAAAATTCTCACTTGCTGCTATGTAACCTCCACCAACTTTTCCAGTTGCAGTAGAATTAACACCAAAATCAATCACATAAGAGTCAAGTTCTGCTGAAATAATATCATGACCAGCTGATCTGAATATATCTGTAGCAGGTATGCCATTAATAGAATTTATTATTTGCCTACTTATAAAGCTTACTTTATTTCCGGCAATCATTCCATGATTTCGATGTTCAACTCTGCATCTTCCAGAACCAGTTACAAAATTAAAGGGATTAAATCCTAAATTAGTGTATCCTAATTGTGGTGGAATGAATTCAATTTCTCTAGACGATTGAGTAAACTTTGCTCTCCTAATAACAAATTTCATATCTTGCGTTTGATCAGCAGTCCATGCTGACGCATTCTGCGACTTAAATAAAACACCATTATATGGTTGAGAAAGAATTCTATTCTTTGTAAATATATCAACCTGATCAGTCTGAGAAATCCAGATCTTATAGCTATCAGAATCTGATAGCGCAACTAACGCATATTCTACACCATTTTGTACATATACTGGCGATGTAAATGTAAATGTTGTTGCAGGAAGAATGGTATTTCCACTAGAGTCTTGATAACTTAAATTAACATCAGTTGCTTTCTTTTCTACTCTCGAGAATGGTAAAACCTTTGATCCTGGATACCCATTAACAACTTCGCGAATTTCTATACGGCATGGAATTTTAAGATTAGGATCTCTTGCTGAAAAGAATAAATCAACTGATGTTAGAAACGCTCCATTTTCTTGTTGAACTAAGAATGTTTGCGCAAGTGGATCAAACCATCCAGTATCACGCGTCATTCTTTCGGCGGTTGTTACAATAGTTTGAGAATCTGAAACTTGCTGAGAAACAACATCGGCAGTTCTAGTCGAAATAATAGTTCTTTGCATGATCTCTATGAGACCATTTGCTTCATACATAGTAGAACCACTTGTAGACTCTGATCTTGCACGTCCTACTGCATCGGTCGATGGACTATCAGAGAATCTTAATTCACGAGTACCAGTTCTAAATTTAAGAATAGGATTACTTGGAATCTTAAATATGCCAAGAGCTTGTCCGGTAAATGTACTAATTAAGCCAACAGTTGGAGCATATTTTTCTACAAATTTTATACGAGGAATTTCACCGGCGCCGGTATATTCACCTCTCAATTCTGCGTTAGTAGCAGTAGAGAACTGGTTATCAGTTCCTCTAATATTTAGTAAGTAAAGATAATATTGGCCTTCATAAAGTTCTTGACCAACTACGATTGCGCTTCTTCCAGTTGCTACGTTATTTACATATTCTTTAATAACTTCACCATGATTAAAAGCTACCTCAACTTCTGAAGTCATATTATTAGGCTTGATAACTTTAATAGAAATATTAATACTATCAGCAGTCACTCCAGTGTAAGGAGTTTTTAATGTTAGTGTATCATTATCGCTAATCGATAATACCTCATAGCGCTGACCAGCATCTACTACAATTGTATCTCCAGCAGATATCTGAGTGTTAAATGAAGTTGCAAGTCCTTCAACCGTTGCACTTCCATTAACGAAGGTTACAGTTCCAGTAACTGGAATTCCATCAGAATAGTATACAGTGCGTTCTACGTTACTTACTGCAGATCCAGCATTTCTTTCAGTATCAAATTTGAAAGGATAATACGTATTTCCAGTTTTAATTATAGGAGTAAACTTAATTCTAGTGCAAGTTTCTATATATGGATCTACTGGAATATTATCAAAGAACGTATATAATCTAGTGTTTGGCTTGAATCCAAATCCAGTAAACAACACTGAACGTGGACGAATGTATGGTACTACTTGTGTTTCTACAACACGATCATCTGCTACTCTTGAATCAATTTTATCTACAATGAAAGAGCGTGTTCCTACACGACTACTCTGTGTCTCTACAGCTGTAGTTTCAAGAGTAACTACACGAGAACCAGCAACAGCACTTGCTTGAGCAGAACCAATATCGCGATTAGTGTTACCAATAAAATCTAATTCTTCAACAGTAAAAGTAGCACGATTTCTCCAGAATGTGCCACCATTATTAGCACTACTTAATATGGTCGTATTAGCAGTAGACCACGCACCAAGATTTTCCATTCTTGATGAAAGCGATCTAGTTGAAGAGAAATTAACTTGCCAGTTATTCCATATTGTGCCTAAAACTCCATCAGCTTCAGCTTTAGCTACTACAGCATTATATTGTCCTTCATCGTTAAGTATAATATCAGGACGATAATGATTAGAGAACCACGTGTCGTTCCAAGGATTGATAGACACAATTCCTTTATAAGAATGCAAGTTATATGGATTTAAGAACTCCTGTGTAGAAGCTGCATTCTGCGCAATAAGAACTTCTTCGGTATAAGGAAGTGTAACTAAATCTCCAGATACTTTATAGTTTCTGTTAGTAGCAAGAACGTTCTCAAGTAGAGATACTTGTTTCTGAGAAAAGAATGGTCTTAATTCTTTCTTTTTAGAATCTATAGATGCGTTCCAATCATCAGATGAGGCATTTCCAACTCCCTGACCGTCAAATGAATCTACTAAGAAACCATTCTGATAGCGATCTAATCCACTAGAATCTACTATTCGCATATTCTTAGTTTCTAATTCTGATAAACTAAGTGCTGTATAATATTCTAAGTCTTGTATTCTGCGTTCTAATTTGCCAATATCACGCATCGTATAGCGTTTATTTTCAACTCTATCAATTGCTATTCCCGGCTTCTGATCGTTTGTAAAAGTATATGGTTCGTAAGATATTCTCGCTAACTTCATACAATTATCAGGGACACGAGGTTCAGACGAAGTACCCGGAATACCTCTCGATATAATATAATCACCCATATTGCTTAGGGCTATATTGTCTATTCTTGATAGATAATTTTTATAAGTGAATGAACCAGTGCTACCGTATTTTGGTAGATATTGTTCTGTAAATGCTGGAACAACACCAGATTGGTATGGTCTAAAGTCAATAGAATCTCTTAGTTGTTTATCAGATACTAATGGTATCTGATCGTATCTCATATTAGAAGTAGAGTGTGTGTAAGTTGCAACTGCATTAAACGCAGATTTAACACTAGAAGTTTTTCTTACATACTCATATTTTATTTGAATAGGTCCTGTGGGAACAACTGCTGATGGATCTAGTGTTAATGTGCAAGATCCAAGATGAGTATCAAATTGACCAGCACCAAAAATATATCTATTAGTGATGTCAGTACTATAAGTAGGACTTGCAGTACCAAAAGCCTGATTAGACATTCTTATAGAAACTATTCTAGATACGAACGATTCTTCTAAAGTTATTATATTAGACTGAGCAGCAACTTGAGTAATGAACTGCTCAGTTTTATCTGTTACTGAACGAACGTGTTGAAGATTAGTTGTACCAACCTTCTTCATAGTAGCTATAACTCTATAAGATATATTAGAAGTTAATCCACCACTAATAGTCAACTGAGTATTACCTACGTTAGTAGTAATAGATGTTGGAACGACTATATCGCCTGTTCCATCGTTAATCACTATGTAATTATCATCATCTAATCCGCTTTCAAACGTCATATCGCTAGGCGCATCAGTATTAGTATTGTACGTTATAGTGGGAGTTGCCCCAGTTGATGCTTGCTTAGCTCCAAGTTGAACTGCTACTACGTATTCAGCAGATGAAACTTCAGATATTGCATAATCGGGTAGTTGATAGATTAATGATGACTGCGATGGACTATTTAATATTGCAACTCCAGAATCTAAAACAATATCGGCTTTAAATTCTGTTGCATTATTTGTAGAAATGCATCTAATCTGAGAGAAGGCAAATCCGATATTCATCGAAATATCGAATAGGAATGTCTTAAAATTACTATTGCTTGAAAGATGTTTCTCAAATGCTCTAACTCTAGCAGTGCCTATGCTAGTACCAATTATAGTATATGTTAAACCAGTAGGCGTGCCTGCAGTAGTAACTATTGCAGTTCCATTAGAATTCGCAATTCTAAATGTAGTTGAGCCATTCGTTTCAATAATAACATATTCCGTTCCAGTAGCATATCCACTTATACTACCAGTACCTCCAGCAGTGCCAGTGATAGTAATTCTTTGCCCAACATATAAAGCTAATCCAGCAGTACATGAAAACTGACCACTTATTCCAGTTATTGCCACGCTTGTTAGTGCACCACCATAATGTGCAAGACTTTTAGTAACTGAGTGAAGATCTGTTTTGCTAAACGTAACTATATTTGGCAAATACGCAGTATTGTTAACTACTACATATGATCCCATAGACATATCGAATGTCGCAGTTTTTGTAGAAGAAATAGAATCATTCACTGCTGAAACTACAGTAGTATTATCGGTGCTACTAGCAAATCCAAGATATTTAGCTAAAGCATTAGATCCTTCAGGGACATTTCTGGATTTATATGCATTTATATACTGAGTAGCTAACTTTTCTATTTCATAACCGCGCACATACGCTTTACCAGCTTCAACGCCATGTGCAACCATTCCATCTAAATGTTGATGATCGGCTATGGTAAAATTAGCATATTGTGAGTCGCCAGAAGTAAGTGTAACTAATCCCTGATTAAAATCTGGATATAAAATATATTCCCATTTAACTGTTCCATCAGTAACGAAATCCGCTGAGCCATTTGCTGCAGCTGTAAAGGTAGTGGGAATTGTATTGCCCGTTGTTCCAGATGTTACAGCAACGAAATACCAAAATCCTAAAGCGCCATCCGAAATCTTAATAAGATCGCCTTGAATAAACTTTTCTTCTCTTGCCCAATCTCCTCTTAGATTATTTCTATATTCTTTAGTATGGATGTTAAAAGGATCTAACGCATAATCTCCAGATTCATCGTAAGTTCTACGAGCTAAAGTTTTTTCAATTTCAGCATAGTTTGTTCTATCAATTTTAAATATAACATTACCATTTTGTAATCTTAAAAGATCAATGAATTCTGTAGAACTTTCAGAAGTCAATGAAAGTTTATTCAATACTAAATCTACATAGTGACGAGCTGCGCCCGGAGCTGAATAATTAGGAGATCCTAATGCGTTATCAAGTAATTGCTCATTATCTTCAGGATAAACAATACTTTCGTTATATTGTAATCCTACTCTATAAGAAGGAGTGTTTGTATATTTGTCTAAAATAATAGTTTGTTCAGATACTAATACAAACTTTTTCTTAATATAATAAATACCACGCAATATTGTTGCCGAACAACCTTTTCCTACAGGTGGAATAGTGATTGATAATGCGCCAGCAACCGTTACTGCTAATTCTGGATTTGCGCTAGGAGCAATAGATTCAGTCGCAGCAAATTGACTAATATTGTTTCCAGTAGCAGGATCTTGTACCGAATTTAAGTATTTAACAAAAATAGTAGGAGGATCATCACCTTCTGCTAAGGCGTAATTCATTACGATTGCGCGTAATCCAAAAGAATTCTGGACCTCTAATCCCACTAGATTACTCAGAATAGATTCTACGCTTGCACCAGCTGAAAACGATAACATTACATAGTCATAGTTCAGATCATACGCAATCTGACCTGGAATAACCATAGCTCCTTCTTTGAAGATATGATCTCCATGACGACGAATTTGCTCTTGAAGAATTGTCTGAAGCTGTGTTAACTCTCGAGCCTGTACTGCATAACCAGGTCTAAAAAGAATTTGATGATATTTGTCATCTTCGGAATAATCATCGAAGAATGGTTCAATAGAAAAGTCTAGTGCCATATGTTTTTCTCTTAAAAGCTAATTAGCGTTGATGCTACAAGTGTTTGTTCTGCTGATGAAGTAAACTTAGATCTGTTATCAATATACACTAACTCTCCAGAATATTTGTTAAAATCAGGTCTGTTTATTGCAGATATGGAAATGTTATACGTATTACTTCCCGACAATTTATATATTGAACCACCAATTGTAGGTAAATAATTATCGTTTAGCATTACTAACAAATAATATTTATCATTAATCTGAGACTTCTCAACAAGAGTAAATTCCTTAACTGTGTTAGAAACAGAATAATACAGCGTATCATCTAGTGATAATTGTGCAAACGCAGTAGTATTGGTTGTATTTACATCGCACGTAAATACAGCACATGGAGATCCAGTAGCATTTCTATAAATTGAATCTTCACCAAATATTTTAGGATCTTTCAAAATAGTTATTTGGCGATAATCGTTAGTTACGTCAACGCCTTTATTAGTTTCTTTTGCAATTTTAGTTACGAACATAATCGTATTAGCGTATAACTCTGATACTGCATCTTTACCATGACCTCCAGGAGGAGCAATGATTGGACGTAATACTGCGCCAGTACCACCGCCACCAGTTATAGATATACTCGCTGTTGTATAGCCACTGCCGGGATTAGTTACGTTTATCGATATGATTTTACCATTAGATATAACTGGAACAGCGGTACATCCGCTACCATTTCCATTTATAGTTATTACTGTATTAGAATCATAACCATTTCCGCCATTCTCTACTTTAATTACGTATATAGCACCATCAATAGCTAACAATTCTACGTTTGACTGTTTAGTATCTAAATCACCTATGCCAAATCCAAGTAAAATTGATGCCTTACTAAATCCATTAACATATCCAGGATCTGTGCTTGGACTTCCAACTAAATCAACATATGGGTTAGTTATAATTCCTTCTATTCGCTTTCTACCTATTACTTCTACTTGCGCAAATGTGTATCCTATTCCGGGTTTAGTGATAACATATCCGCCAATTTCGCCAGCAGAAGTAAGAAGAGGAACGATTTCTGCTTCATTTTTCTGAGTAGAAATATTAAAATCGCACAAAAATCCACTAGCTGCTCCGGTACCATTGTCCATTAATGGACCAGCTATTACGTTAGTGCCACTAACTCCTAATGTTGAACCAAATATAAATGGATTAGAATAACCATAACCTCCATCACCTACTATTATAGTGTCTACTTCGTACGCAGTTATTCTACTGAATGTTAGTCCAGTAAATGTTAATCCTGCTGTAGTACTGGTGGCAATTGCGCTTCCATCTAAATTTATAAGAGTGAATGTAGTAGAACCATTTGTCACACTAATTTTATACGTCTTTGGAGTTGTATATCCAGTTATAGTTCCAGTTCCTGTATTTGTTCCCGTTACAACAACTTCTTGACCCACCGAGAGAGATGTAGCAGTACAAGAGAATTGCCCAGTACCAGCAGTACCATCAGTTACAACGTCAGTTACCGCTACAGTTGTTTTTGTTCTAAATGTGGTTGTTACGCTAGGAAACTTTCCATATTCAAGATCTGGGCTTGGCCAAGTAAACAAATCCCCGGCAGGCTTTATAGCAAAAGTACCTCTATTCGTTATATTAACGCTTTTTATCGAATAAGGATTTTCTTCATTATATCCATCGCCAGTAACTTTAAGCTGAGTGAATGCTGTGCTATTCGTAACATTATCATAGTCTACGTAAAAGCTAAACCCAGTTCCAGTATTACCAGTTGCATATGTTATTTCTGGAACTGGTTGTGAAGTATATCCACTGCCAGCATTAGTAATTATAATTTGTGATACTGATCCTGAAGTTGTATAAGCTAAAGCAGTTGCTCTTACTCCAGCCGCTGGAGCTGGAAAAGTTAATATAACTCTAGGAATATAGAATTGGAACGAACTTAAATCTGCGCCATTAGTAGTAGTAAGTGCAGCATTATTTAATGTAGTTAGTGTAAATGCTGTTGATCCATTTGTTGCACTAATTTTATATGTAGTGGGATTAGTATATCCAACTATAGGAATAGCTCCTGCAGTTCCACTTATTGTAACAGTTTGTCCTATTGCAAGAGATGTGCTAGAACAAGTGAACTGACCAGCAGTACCAACAACCGCGACATTAGAAAGAATACTATCGGCAAATCCTACTCCTGGAGATTTTACAGTAATACTTTTTACGCTCCATGTATTTGCGATATATCCTTTTCCAAAATTTGATATATTTACAGTTTTAATAGCACCACGTGAATAAAACTGATTAGTTAATGCCGTAGTTACCGGCATGTGAGTCTTAGTTAAAAATTTATTTCTTAACGAAAGAGGAATGGTGTACATGAATTGCCATATATAACCATCGTTAAATTCTACAGGTTCAGGGGAAGTGCCAATTGGCATATGTGTAGAACCGGTGCCATTGTTGTTATATAAGCACTTATACACATTAAACTCAGTAGTTAAGGCATAAAACTTCGCTTGATCTAAAGATGTAGCTCCGTTGTACGATATGTTATCAGATGAATAATCGTCATACATATCGTACACGAAGCCAAGAGACCAATTAATTCTATCAATAACAATGGCAACGTCGTTAGAATCAATAAGCTTAGCATATGTCATATTCTTGCGAGTTTCTAACTCATATGGATATGAGTCAGAAGGTGCAGGTGGATCATCCTCACTTGAAACAATATACGTCTGATTATTAGTATCAGTTGCAGTTATTGTTGGCCAAGGTTGAGGTCTTCCAAAAACATAGTAAAATCTAGCTACTCGAGAAATAACCTCGAGAAATAGTGATTTAACGATATTAGTTTTTAGTGAAAACTTTAATAGATTCGTTGCCATTTAATTTTCTATTAGCTAATTGTAATTGTCCAATTAATTGTAAGAAGGTCAGCTGCTGCTTTATTAACAGTGCTAAACACCGTACGGCAAAGCATAGTGCCAGCAGTAAGTGCATTAAAAACTCCAGCCTCAGTTAAAGCACCAGTAGCTTCACCGGCAATAAAAGTAGCTGAATATTTAACCTGACCGGGAGTAGTATCATCAGTTGTAACTGATTTACGAGTTCCAAGTTCTGTTACGAGAGTAGTTCTAGTTACGTCAGTTGGTTGTGTTGATCCGGTACCCAATCCCATATGTGACATGGGATTAACTGATGGAGTTGCTAGTGCGAAACGCTTAGCAATCCAGTTCTTTCCTTCAGTAACAACTAAGTTAGAGAAGTATCTCTCATCCTTAATGTTTCCTTGCGCATCTACTAAAACGAGACCAACTGTGCCTTCAAGTTGCAGCGAGTCTCTATATTGTGGAATTAAAATCATTTGTGTTTCTCCTATTAGGAATTGAAGTATTAAAGTTTGTAGACGTTAGTCTAGTAAAGTTCCAGGGCTATATAATTCCGATGCAGTACTGTATTCCTCTGCTGCATATGGATCTATTGATATCGCACCTGCCATAATTGTATTTATTGTTTCTGTAAGCGGCTTTTCAGTCGTAAGAGCATTTGTATCAGATTGAACAACAGCTTCGGCAAAGTTAGGGTTAGCAACTAGTGAACTGTTGTCTGATGAAGTAGCACCTGATGAAAATGGTTTAGCAAGATTATTTGATAAAACGTCAGGAGCTGCGACTGGCATCAAAGTCATATAATCAATTAGAGTCCAGGTTTCTACAGGGGTAAAAAATCCATATACGCTGCCATAAGATCCATCAAACGTATTGCCTCTGCCTTTAGCTAATGCATTTGTTTGAAGCTGAAGCGATGTCATTCTATAAACTTGTCCACTACTTGGTGCAGTACCTACTGGTAAGTTACCATTTGAGCGATCAAACGTAAATACTGTAGAACATGTAACAGTTTTAGCTACTACATCTATAGCTGTTATTTTCCATCCATATCCGTTTAGAATATAATAATAACTAGTATTATCATATGCAGTATCACCGGCTTCGCTTATTAGATTTCCTCCGGTAAATCCATCGCACCACAAATAATCGCCAACTACTGCGTTGAGAGCTGTAACATCGCTTGAGTTTGCAAAAGTAAACGTGCGTGTTCCGCCAAAACTATCGAAAGGATGTCTATAATATATAGTGCCACCGCCTAAAGTGCCTCCAGCAGTCGTTCTAGAAGACGTCATATTAACAGTATATGTCGCACTTTTAGGCTTATACGCAGTTACTATATTTTCAATAACCTGACTTGCTATGTAATCTAAAACTGTTGTATTACCGAAAAAATCGGTTATCGTATTACCATTGCTCCAGGTTGGAGTATTCAATGCTCCTAATGGAGTAGAATTAGCGCCAGTATTATATTGTCGTCTTGGAGCGTATAAGCCATAACCTGTAAAGTCTTGTGTTGTCGTTCCATCAAGCGCTATTAAGTTACTACCCGCGTCAGAGAAGAATGTTACATTATCTGCACGAGTTGCTGGTGTAGTATCGTATTGCGGAACAAATAGCGCTTCACTCAATGGTTTTGCAATCGTCTTTAGCATCGATATAATCGTTGGATTGCCGTTGCCATCAAAAAGATTACCACCCTGCGTAAAAGCTGTATCGCTTAAACTAGAAGTAAAATTATTATTGAAAGATTCGCTTAAAGGCTGAGTCAATGAAATATTTTTTGCGTAATTATTATTACTACTATCTGCTAACACTAATGAATCGATAAAATCTAAGAATCTGAGCAAAGATAGAATATCAGATATACTTACAGTTTCTGCTATAGTACCAAGTTCGAAATTCTTTTCTATTAATTCCGTATTATTTACAGGAGAATTTATAGACTTAGAAATATCTTTAATAAAATCAATATCTGTAGCAAATGCTGAATCTATTACATTTGTAATAGATTCTTTAAAGATACTATCTAATGCAGAAATAACATCAGGATCAACAATGAATGTTTTACTTATTATACTATCATCAGTTAAAGTAATATTAGATGATGAAAAATTCAATACAGGTAGAAACTTAGCTAAAACATCAGTTAAAGTTATAGAACTACCGAGAGGTTTAGTAAATGTGCTAGCAATCTCGTCTATCGTTACAATAGGAGAAGCTTTCCCAAGTATCATCGATAAAGAACTGATACCCGATGTAGTACTAATTGAATTATCTTTATTTAATATAGGATTTAATGAAGGAGTAGATGCTACTGTAGCACTACTGTTTTTACCAAGTATCATCTCTAAAGAACTAATTCCCGACGTAGTAGTAACTGCACTAGTTTTATTTAATATGGGATTTAGTATTGCCTGAGATATTAAATTAGTTAGATTTGAAGAAACATTAGATACTATATCTTTAGCTACATCGTCAGCAATGGTTTGAGTTATGCTGATAACTTTAGTCATCAACTTGTTTATGGTCGAAGCATTCGACAAATCTAAACTGCTTTGTGCAATTTTAGTTAATTCTTTAGATATTAACGTTGATGCTATGTCACTTATTACGCTAGATATATTCTTTGTAAATTCTTTTGATATAAGTTCTTGTAGACTTTGGCTGGTATCTATATTTTTAGTAAAAGATTTGTTAATCTCTTGTGTAACTGCAGATGCTATGCTAGATGCAACTTTCGTAACTAATAGAGAAGCTTTTCCTTGAGCAGAATATATTATACCAGCGCCAGCTGATGGAGATATAACCCAGTCATTAAGCTGTTGTGAAAATGTAGTATCATAACTACTATAGGTTTCTCCACGATCAGTAACAGTTATAAAGTCTGTACCGTCTTCTGGCAATTGGAGAACAGACTGTATTAATACAGATCTTGCGGCTACATTAATAATATTTGTTATATTATATTCTGCAAATAATTTCATTCCAGCTGGATGAACTAATGCTTTTACAATGTTTGAATATTTTCTTAATTCTTCTTCAACCTTAATGACATAAGAAAACGCTTGATAGTATTCTCCATCATGAATATACATTTCATCAGAAACAAATCCATCAGAAGTAGAATAATATCCTGGATACTTCGCGACTGCACCAAGATCTACACGTATAATCGCTAAGTTTTCTTCGCTTTCAGGAGAAGCTTCGTTAAAGAATGATCCTACAATTTCACCTACATACGTTCCATCTGCATATAAACGATCTCCAGTATACGAATCATTTGCAACTGGTATTTGATTATCTACATAGAAGTATGTTTGGCGAGATGCATAACCATAATTTAACATGCCATCAACCGGATCTGTATAAGTAGGACTCCAATTTCCAGTTGGATGATTTAATTTAGCAGGATGCACATATTCATATGCTATATCCTTTGCACTAGATAGATAAGAATAGAATGTACTCACATAATCTAATCCAAATCTAACAAGTTGAATTGCTTTTATTCCTCCACTAGAATCTACCTTAGTGACTTTAATAGTGCAGCCACGCCCAAGAGACGTCTTTAAAGAAAATATATCACCAACTTTAAAACCAGAACCAGAATTAAATATGCTTACTTTAGTAGGACATGGAAGAACAATACCAGTGTAAGTTGTTTGTCCTTCAGAATACGTAATAGTAGAACCTACAGTTATAAAATTTTGGTATTCTCTTTCAATAAAAGCTTCAAATATATCGTTAGAATATTCTACAACGCTTGAAATATACGTAACTATAGATTTAGTAGGCGTAGTTATTGTTATAAACTTACCTTCAATAGGGAATAGCGTAGTGGTAGTACCAATAACTTTTAAGAATATAGAAACATCTTGAATCCACTTACCATCTGATACTCTTAAAATTTGTGTAGAAGGATAAAATAATTCAGCTTCTTTTGAAAACAGTGTTCTAAATAAAAATTTATAAGATTCTTCGCTGCCTCTAGAAAGATAAAAGTCTCTTATATTCTTCAATAATAATCTCTTATCAGCAGCCCTATCTATTGGAACATTCTTTGCTAATTCGGCTTTAAAGCTATCGATAAATTCGTCTAAAGAAGTGTCAATGTCACGTATTTTCTCAAGATCTTGCACCTGAGAATCCTGAAGAAATTCGTAATATAATTTTACGAATTCTACTAGCCCTGGATAATTTTCTCTAATGTGTTCAGGAAACTGTCTCTGAACTATATTAGATAATTTTGCTTTATTTGACATTAATTTCTGCTTGATGTAAACTTATAATTAGTTCCGCCCGCATATGTTCCGGAAGATTGTACGTCTTCTACAACGTTAACTGTTATTCTATCATCGGGTATATTCACAATTTGATTTCGTATAGACGCTACGTCATATGATTGTGTTTTTATAACGAAATAAAAATTAGCATCTACTAAATTAACTATAGTTAAACCCTTAACATATATGAAACCATTGGCATAATCTATTGTGCCTATGGAAGGATTCTTAATAGATTTCACGCCGGTTCCTTCTATAATCGTATATAGACGAATATTTCCAACGCCATCATCATCTAAATAATGTACTACATCTGTAGAATCTACATAAAATCCAGAAGAAGTAAATGCCTCTTCTGGCACGCCTGCGCTATAAATTGGATTAACCAAGTTAAGCTTATATTCTGAGTACACATTATATTTAGGTGTAACCTGACAATAGGCTTTAAACGTTGTTATGCTACTTTCTATTGATTGATCTGTATCGTCTATAATCGAAGAAAATTTTGACATTCTAAAGACGCCATCAAACTTTTGTAAATAAGTATCATTGTAATTTCGAATCGCATTATTTACTGATGTGATAATTTGATCAGCAGATCTAGTTGTCTTATTCTTATTATAATATACTGTTGTATTAATTTCCAAATCAATATATGAAGGATCTACAATTTGTGGAGATACCGATACAATATTTCTTGATTTTAATATAGTTTCAGTGATATATGATTTTTCAGATGGTGTTAAGTATGGTTGATCCTTAGGTTTAATCGAAATGAACACTCTTCCGTATTGCGGTGGATCATTATCCTCTCCGCCCCATACGCTAATGGAATCTAAATTTGGATATAGTCTTGTAATGATAGAACTATAATCATTTGGAGTAACAGCTCTATTTTGATTATAATATGTTTTAGAAACATTGTATTTTATTTGGTCAACGGTTTCTTTATCTTGTCCACCTAAAGCAGACGATATTGTTGAAGGAGCTACAAGCCCCCCAACTCCTTGACCAGTATATGTAAATAAAGAAGCACCATTAGGAGCATCTTTATTGCAAACTAAATATTGAGCAGTAATAATATTACCAATTGCAATTGGTAATCCTAAACCATTTGCACCAAATGAAAGCTGATAAGTAGAATCTTCTAGTTCTTTTAGATAAAATACTTTATCAGTATTATTTAAAGAAATTATATCACTCGCTAAAATATACTTTTCATAACTTGGTTGTTCGCCAGTAAGTTGCACTGTAACAGATAACGTTGAAGTGTCGATATCAGTATTTGGAAGAACAAATTTTTGATTTAACTCTGTGCATATAAACACGAATGTTTGAGGAGTTCCTTCGTAAATTTTTACAGATGGATAATAATAGGTATCACCATTTCTTTCTGCTACATAATCTTGCAATGTATAAAACGCGTAAGGAACATTATTATACGTCGTAGAAAATGCTGAAAATTTTGGAATATACTTCAATTGTGCAGTAGCATTCTGTTGGGTCACAGTAATACTCAATGTTGCCTCGGAACTCTTTGCTGAAGTTGGTGTGTATGCATAATTATTAGCTATAGATACTACGCTGCTTCTCTTACTAGCCGAATCGAGAAACATTTCATTAACAGCTAAGTTAGTATACAATGCATTATAATGAGTATTATAGGCGAGCAAATCAATTAACGTAGAAAGAGCAGATCCTTCGAAATCATAATCACTAAACTGTGACTGACCTCGCATGAAAGTCTTAAGATTTTCTCGTATCTGATTATAATCTAGCTCAGATACTTGTATTCTGTTGTTGGTATTCATCTAGTTCTCTCTAGGATTAAATTGATATTTAATGGCGTTAACGTATTCTTCAACTTAAACGCTATACTAATATATGCATTATTATTCTCTGGACTAAATTTAACTGCAATATTAAGAAGATCTACTCTTGGCTCATAATTAATTATAGTATCTGAGATCGTTCTCTCTATCATAGAAGTTAGAAGCGGAGAAATTGGTTCAAAAAGAAGACCTTTTACTTGACATCCAATATCACTTCTAAATGGTCTTTCGAAATTTTGTGTAAGAATTAGATTTCTTATAGACTGCTTTACGGCATCTTCGTCATAACGCGTGACAACATCTGACGTTGCTGGATGCAAGCCAAAATTAAAGTCTAAGTCTGAGAATGTTCTTGTATTTCGTGCCATATTCTTTTATTTATTTGATTTTACAGGACGTTCTAGCTATGGTATAATGTATCTTCGATACTATCAATTACTAAAAACTCTAGGGGATCCACTAATAATAGTATTGTTTCCGTATACATCTCCAATACGACCAATAAATTTTCCAGCAGCAGAAACTCTTGAAGAGAAGCTACTAAGTATTGATACATCTGGTACGCATCCAGATCGATTATGAACTCCAACTAAATCGCCTTGTACTACAACTGGAACACCCATTGAAGTAACTCTAGTTTGACTAGCAACTCCAGTACTTGTAGTCATGGGTTGTCTACACTTATGACCAGTTCCATCAGGCGATAATACTGAATCTGAGCCTCCAGATCTTGCAACAGCTGGCATTATTGTGTTTCCTTAGCTAAAACGTTTCTGAATTCAGTTATTGCTACTCCATAATCCCAATATATGTCTTGCAATATGGTTATAGTTTCGGGTATTTCTATTCCATTAGAAGAATATTTGAAATTTATAACGTATGGTACGTCATAAGCTATTTTTGTAGAAGGTGGTGACCAACGTATTAGCTTTAGCGTTGATTCAGTATTATCAGCTGGTAAAATCTTTACACTTTTATCTTGCATTACAAATTGATAAAACGAATCTGTAAATATTTTAGAAGGAGATCCACTTATGCGTATATTACTTCCTTGCTTACTAATTGTAATTCCAAAAGGTGGATTACTAGAAATAACTTGAGTAACCGGTACATCGATGTACACAGGAAGTTCTCCGCTCAAATCTTCTTCTTGAATTGTTATATCAACAGAAAATGCTGATGCATTTTCATATACTCCTTCTAATACATTCACAGGAGTAGTCGCTCCTTCAATATCATTATATCTTGAAGGAATAGCTGGAATTGGAAATCCAGACGCATTACTCTTAACTATCTTAATCGTCAAGATATATTTACCTTTACGAAATCTGTATATACACTCAGAGACATGTTACGTACCTAGATAAACCAACTTCTGAGCAGTGTGGGTCTTATCGTTTAAAAATGTACGAAGATCTTTTAGAGGAGGCCCATAGTTGTTATTACTTACATGAACCCAGCATATTCTACCATCTGATCTATCTCTATATTCAAGCAATAATTGATCGTAAGGTAAATTTTCAGAAACCTTTTTAGCAAAATCAAACATTGGTTTATATCCAAAATTTCCACCAATAGATATGTCTGCTGCAGACCCAATTAAATGTTGTCCAAAAGTATCAGCATTTCTATAACATGAATTTAGGTTCCAGGCTTTTCCGCAACGTCCCAACATTTCATTAGTTGGTCCTAAAACATTCACAGAAAGACCTTTAAGGTTACACACTAATTCTGCAGCAGACATTTGTTTAAAGCCTCGCTTAAATCCCGTATCATAATTGCCGGGAGTTAAAGTTCTGCTCTTGGTCAGAATTCCAATAGTCCAAGCAAATCCTGTAGAATCTGTATGCACAACATAGGAATCAGGAAATGACGTCATGTTTATGAAAGCTGCACAATCTGCTTTTTGTGGATTTTTGGTATTTGCTGGTTTATCGGCCTGTGGAGCACCTGCAGGTGGAACTACTATTGGAGTTTCCTGAGTAGGAGCAGTCGGTCTATTGTCGTGATATTCCTTAGCTTTTTCCGGATTAGCTTCATTTTCTTCAGGTGTTTCAAATAACATATCAGCTTCAAGATTTCTAGGAGGAGGTTGAAGTTGAGCAAACGTCTGTGCATTCTTAGAACCTTGACCAATAGGTCCGCCCAATCCAGCGCTATCTGCTGTAGCCGCTCCTTCTGCAAAATGTACAGTTGAACCTTCAATATTTGCTTGACCAGAAGCATTAGCTTCAAAATTACCACCCGATGTAAGTTTATTAGAACCAGATGCTCTAACGTTAAAGTCTGAATTGGAGTCCATCTTAATATTAGATGCTTTTACTTTAAATTCTCCACCAATATTAAGCGACATATCAGAAGCAACATTGAAATTGGCTTTTCCCGCCATATTCAAATTAGTGTCACCTGTAATATCAATGTTTGCATCGGCTTGAACTAATAAATTACAATTACCTTTTACAGTAATATTAGCAGCACCTTCTATTACGACATAACCATTTCTATCAATAATAGTGTAGCCATCGCCTACTATTCTATTAACTTGTGTGCCATTAGCATCAATTTCAAAGAATGTTCCACGACGATGAAATATATTGATACGCTCATTTTCAGGTGTATCGTCAAATTCCATAAGGTGACCAGATTCTGTTTCAGTCACTTTATTGTAAGGATATTGTGCGTTATAAGGAATGTTTGGTTGATCCCAAGTTACTCCTCCACCAGCCAAAACACCGGTTCTCTTTTGTTTATCTTTAAATTCTACTGCTGTTCCAATAGTCTTTCCACGAGCAAGTCTATTTGTATCAGGCTCTCCGATATAATCGCGAAGAGGATACTTCATATTAGGATCACAGAAACCAGTTGCTATATTCTTTTGTCGATCTGCAGGAACACCATTTACAATAGGCACATTCTGATGCGAGTCTTCCGGTTTGGTAGACTTGTCAGTTTGCTCCGGAGCTGGAAATGGCTCTCCAATAAAATAACGATAATATCCTCTCTTTTTTTCGAATCCAATTCCTCCTACGCCTCCAACCGCCTTTAGCGCACGTTCTAAATATTCAGGATCATCGGGTGAAATTTTGATACGATCTCTAAAATATGCTAGGGCAACCCGAGCTGATATATCATAATCAGTATTAAGTAACTCCGGATTATTAAGAATATCCACGCCAGATAAACGAGCATACTTTGTATAATTTCCACGACCGGTTAATTGAATAAATCCACGACCATAAAATTTTCCACCATCACCTGGTTGTGTATTTCCCAATTGCCATCCGTTATTCTCGGGCGCATATACGAAATCAAAGAATGATTCGCGAGTTCCTTTCCAACGTGCATATTTCTGAGCTAATTCAGGCTTTCCTCCAAACGTTTTTCCGAATACGGCTTGAAGAGCTTCAGCCGTATAGATGTAACCCTCTTGTTGTGGAACCCATCCACACTCGCCACCCGCAATTGCAAGTAGAGATGCTCGGCCGTATTTACCCGTGAAACCTGTTGCGTCCATAGCTTTATTAAGAGCATCTATTCCTGGCTTTGCTCTTGGTCCGGGAGGGACTCCTGGTTTAGAATCAATGAGTCTAGGCTCAGACCTTTGTGTAGTTGTAGTCTGTGTAGTTGTAGTCTGTGTAGCTGTGCCTGTAGTAACTGGATTACCATTTCCATCAGTTACTGCATTACCAGAGCCATCTACTAGTACATCTCCTCTTGGTGTTAATTCCACTCTTTGCGCAGTACCATCTATAGAAATAGAGTCATCTTCATCTTCATCAATTGCTTTATTTTCTCGTTGAGGTATGCCACCAACAGTGCCAAGTATTATTGGTTGTTGTAATTCATCTGGGTCTCTAAACATTACAACTACCCAAGATCCTTCTACAGCACCAACAGGAGATTGCCCAATTCCATTTATTGCAGCCGATGTTATAGACTGCATGGGATATGCCCAAGGAAGATCTGTAGTAGGTAGTAATGTTTTATCGTGTGTATGAATACCGACTATTCGAACTTGACATCGGCCAAGTCTCATTGGATCTCTTCTATTTTCAACGCATCCAGTATATAGCATATTACGTCCTACTTAAATCAACTAATGTAGAATTCTTTATGAGCTCTAAGGTGCACATATGACTTTCTTTGTTTATATAATGGCTTATTGCTGACACTAAATAACGTCCTGATAACATTAAATCACGAGTGTCTGAATCTGTAATTGCAATAACTCCGGCTTTAGGTATATTTAATTCTACTATTTGCCCAATAGTGTAGTCAGTTCTACCAATTGCTTCTATAGTAACTCTAAATTTATTTAGATTTTGAAAAAAAGACATTCTTTTTTGCACAGTTTTAGCATTAGTAACATCAATAAAATTACTAAAATTATTATAATATCTTGGCATCACAATCATAGTACTAGCATTATTTGACGTAGCGTATTTCGAATAAGATGGATTGGGATTAAGCAATGTAGCTGGTATAGGATCTTTCTTAACAGAATAATCCTTTACTGTATATTTTTTAGTTAGGATATCATGTGTAATTATTCTAGATTTTAATCTACCAGTTTGAATATCGTTCATATAATCTGAGACAACTGGAATGCTTAATGACATAACCCTTTTATAATCTTGATTTGGATCCTTTACACTACCAACTCCACCTCTTTGATCTATTTCTGTTCTTGTATAATTATCTTTAATAAAAGTATGGTATGTCCTATCAGAAAGTAAATCTTCTATAGCTTTAAAATTAAACCCCTCTCTATTTTCATAAAATAGGTATGAAGGAGACTTCTTTTGACTAATTGCATTTGTACAGAGATAATTAATACATTTTGTAGGAGACCAAAATGGTGCAACGAACATATTGGTATTAGATGTGGCTTGTACTAATTTTTTTTTCTTAGTATTTAATCCTTCTTTTCCAAGAAGCTTAGATACGTTTTCACTTATATTTCCTGAATAAGCTTTACTAATTTTAGTATTAGCATCGTTTAAAAATTCTTCTGATATAGCTTTTATAATATATACGACTTCTCTTTCTAAAGTGTATTCACGATCTTCTATTTTATAAATGTAAAACTTACCAACTATGGGTTTTTCCGTTCCAGGTGTAACTATATCAACATCAATATATTCTTCTCCCATAAATGGAAAAAGATTTAAGTAATCTACAGATTCTCTTAGTACTATAGAAAGTGTTATAAAACTAGAAAATATATCTTCATAAATCGATATACTTTCTATCTGATTAATTATATTTGCAACTTGACCATTAAGAGAGTGAAGTCTCACTTGTCTTAATGTTACATCACCTGCAAATCTTAAGTTAGAACTATTTTCCATGTTATGGCGTCACAAGTATTTGATACTCTTTTATAAACTGATCTATAAGTCTAGAAGAGAGAAGTTTTATTCTTCGCTTTGATTCATTCTTTCGAGTTTCAAATTCTGTGTTTGTTATTGGATTATACGTATCACTTACTTCAAATGCATTAGCGCCAACTATAAAACTTCCAACACCAACATACTCATATCTATTGTTTAATTCAATAAACCTTACTCCATTTATTGACACTAATTCTCCAGTACTTAGTATTCCCTTTTCAATTAGAATTTGAGCAGTTGATACTCCTGAAGTCGAAAAAATTAATCCAGTAAAATTTGCACCAGACAATTGACTTGTTGTTATTGGTGTGTCTATAGTAGTTACTAACTTAAAATATGTGCTACCGTTTGTCTCAAGTATTTTATATACGTTACCTGATCTATATCCATTAATAATCCCAGTTCCAAGATTAGTTCCAGTAATAGTAATTGTTTGACCTACTGAAAGTGCAGTAGAGTCACATTCAAATCTTCCATCACCTAATGAACCACTTATTCTAACATTCGAAATTCCAAGCCCAGTAATCTTGGCTACTACTCCTGAAGTAGTACATGTTATAATATCATTTATATTTAACGATGAGTACACATTAGTTGGAAATTTCAATGAAGCTATAGCTTCGGATACAATTCCATTTTTTTCATAATGATGAATGTTATATATTTTATTTTCACCATAGTTATCAATACACAATTGTGCCAATTCTAAATTAGTCAAAGGGAAGTCATCTAAATAATTATATCGTTGATTTACTAACATAATAACCCAATGTAATTCTGGATTACCATATACTTTTTCTGCTATCATTTCCGGCGTTTCACCTTCTTGAATATCATATTCGTCGTATATAGTTATATTTTCCAATACCTCTTTTCTAACTCTGACATTAGTAGTAATATCAGTTAAAATCTGAAGAACATTATCAGAATTTGCCTTTGGAAAATCATAATATATTTGTGGAAATTGTTTGAAGTACATATTAGGTGTATTTCTCGATTGTTTCCTTCGATAGAAGCATAAGTTCTTTGAAGGTGAGTGTTAAGTTTATCTGAGTTGGCATACCGTTTGGAAACGCATTAAACACACCATTGGGCGTATAGTTTACATTCATTTCAGTGAGAACGCAAGAAGTATGACGATGAATGTTAAGATTTTCGTCGGTGCCCTTATAATAAACTATATCAAACTCAGACGGATATATGTACAAAAATGCATCAGAGCTTTTAAACTCTGGATGCATATGATATTTAAACGCTCTAATAATATTCTGAACGCTTAGTGCTTCTGTTTCCGAGCGAGGAGCAAACTGATATTCAAATGTGAACGTTCTAAAATCAACATTCTTAAATGCTTGTTCTTTTTTAGGATTAGCAGCCAATCCTGCAGCCAATGCCATTTCTTTGCCAAAAGGTGCAGCATTAACTGCTAATGCTGTTATAATTTCTCCAGCAACTCCACCAGTTCTTTTAATATTTCCATCTCCAGTTAGAGTTTTGCCGATTTCACTTCCAACTTTTGCTAGCATTGAAAATGTTGCTGTATCTTCTTCTCCCCATGATGCAGAATATCTTGCAGATAATTGATTTGGAATATAGAGAGCAATTGCAGCCTTAAGTCTTCTTTGCGGACGAGTAAATGTAGGTTCTCTAACTTGGCCTTCGGGTAATTCAGCGTTATTTGCTGAGAGAGCAATTGCAGTAGCACCACCAGCACCTAATACTGCACCAGCAACTGCTGAACCGCCACCACTTAAACCTAACGCACTGCCTACTGCAGTACCACCTAATGCGCCAGCCGCGGTTGCTGCTCCTCCAGCTTGTACACTAGATACCCTTTGACCGACGAACTGAGCACGTATATCGCGTTGAACACCTTCTACTGTTTCAAGTGATGTAGAACCAGATCTACGTGGATCGAATATACGCGAGTCAACTGATGTATTAATATAAAATATAACACGGCTATCGAAATATTGCGGAGACGACATTAAGTCTTCAGGGTATGATAATCCCTTGACGTTATATTTTCCGCTTTCAAATTTAGAAGCAATATAGGCAAAATCAGGCGCAAAAGAGGTTGTATCCTTGCCAATCTTTTTTGCTTGATCAGCTGCAGCCTGCTCGTTCTCTAATCTTCTTAACTCTGCTTGTGACGCCATAGTGGTATAAATATAGTTAGTTGTATAGTCTATTTATTATACATGTATCATAAAAGAAAATACGTACCATTTAACCCCAAAAAGTATGCTGGTGACCCATCGAATATCATAATGAGATCGAGTTGGGAGACCAAGTTTGCTATTTGGTGTGACAAGAACCCTTCTATAATTAGATGGAGTTCTGAGGAAACAGTGATACCTTACGTGTCTCCTCTTGATGGTAAAATACATAGGTATTTCGTAGACTTTAAAATAGAAACTGTTAATAAAAAGACATACTTAGTAGAGATAAAACCTAAGGCACAGACTATAAAACCTCAGGGAACCCGACAAACGACAAAGTTTCTAAAGGAAGCTACTACTTATTTAGTAAATCAAGCAAAGTGGGAATATGCAAAACGATACTCAAAAGATAGAAACTGGGAATTTATCATTTTAACCGAAGATGAACTAGGACTCTAATGGCGGATAAAAAACAAACTTTGCAAACGATTTTCGAAAAATATAAATTCGACCAATCGATTGCAACTCAGTCTAAAACCTGGTTTCAGCAACAGACATTATTGCTCGCGCGCAAAAGAATAGATACTAATAAGCTATTTACACAACAAAGAGTCGTAACCAAACTTATTCCCGGTAAACTTTATATGTTTTATTATGATCCAAAATATAAGAATGAGTTGCCATACTATGATAGATTTCCTCTTGTCTTTCCATACTCCGCTACTAAAGATGGATTTATGGGATTAAATATGCACTATTTGTCGCCATATCATAGAGTATTTTTAATGACAAGGTTAATGCAATTTGCTAATAATAAAAACTTTGATGATACCACTAAAATAAGATATTCATGGAGTTTAATATCAGGTATGAGTAGATTTAGATTAGCTGAACCATGCATAAAGCATTATTTAAAGCCTCATGTAAAATCAATGTTTATCGAGATTCCTGGAGATCAATGGCATACTGCAATGATGTTACCAGTAGAAAAATTTGTAGGAGCTAATAAGATGACAGTGTTCGGAGAATCGATATCATGAACCAATTAAATGAATTTATAGCTAGTGTAAAAGCAGGTGTGGCTAGAAATAGTCACTTCACTGTTGAATTATTGCTTCCACAGAAATTAACAACAAAAGCACCAATACTGGAAAATCTTAAAGTAATACAATTATTTTGTGACCAAACACAATTACCAGGAGTATCACTTGGTACTGCTCAAGTTAGATCATATGGAGAATTCAAAGAAGTTCCATATGAAAAATTGTATGAGCCTGTAACTATGAATTTTTACGTAGATAAACAACTAAATGTAAAATATCTATTTGATAGTTGGATGAATTTAGTTCAAGATACTAATCTTAGAACTTTCAGTTATCCAAATACCTATATGTCTAATGAAATCAATATAAAGGTTGAAGACTTACAAGGTAATTCTAGATATATGGTTAAACTTCATAGATGTTATCCCAAATCGGTTGCGCCTATTCAACTAGATTATTCTTCTAAAGATGTGATGAAACTTCAAGTTACTTTTACATATCAATACGCAACATTTGATCGAACATCAGCACAAGAAATGGATTCTAACGCATCTATTGAACCCGTTGCGCGTCAATTACCAAATTATAATTATGGATATCCTTCTGAAACTATAATTCCTGATAACTATTTCACCGATTTCAGAGGATTCCAAGATGAATTTAACGACTTCAGTCTTGATGGAGTTAAAACGATTAATTCAACCGAAAACATAGGAGAGTTCACTGGGTTTGGTGGAATATTTAATGGATCTGGTGGACCTTAAAATATATGAATATAGATGATAAACTGAGTCAAGTCTTTGACATAGAACCTATAATTAAAAATGAAGTGATAACTCAACAAGATATTGTCACACCTAAAAATGATAAGTTAGAATCAGATTATGAAACTACTAGAACTAATCTTCATGCTTTATTAATACAAGGACAAGATGCTCTTAATCATGCACTAGAAGTAGCAAAGGCGAGCGAACATCCTCGAGCTTTTGAGGTAGTTGGTGGATTAATGAAACATGTTGCAGATATAAACACACAGCTTTTAGACCTTCATAAAAAGAAGCAGTCTATAGAAGCACCGGATAAGAAAACACAAAGCACTACTAATAATTCTATTTTTGTTGGTAGTACAGCTGATTTGAGTAAAATGATTAATGATTTAAGAAAAGGAAAATAACATGGCTTTACCAGTAATGTCACAAGTGACATATGAAATGACTATACCATCAACTAAACAAAAAGTTAAATATAGACCATTCCTAGTTAAAGAACAAAAGGATCTACTTATAGCACAACAAAGTGACGATGAAAACGTCATGATGGAAACTCTAAAAAATATTATTCGTAGTTGTACATTTGAAAAAGTAGATGCTGATAAATTGGCAATGTTTGATGTTGAATACATCTTCACTCAACTTAGAGCAAAGTCAGTTGGAGAATATTCTGAACTTACTTTCAGTTGTTTAGAATGTAATGATCCAAAAGCAAAAATGCCAGTAACTATTGATCTAACACAATTGAAGGTGGAGTTTAACGAAACGCATAATTTAATTATTCCTCTCTTTGAAAACGTTGGAATAAAAATGAAATATCCAGGACTTGCGTTATTCGATAAGATGAAAAACATTGAAAACAATGAAGTAGATATGATCTTTGATGTTATTGTAGAATGTGTAGATTCTATATACGATGAAGATACTGTTTATCCTGCGCATGAACAGAGTAAAGAAGAACTTGAAACATTCATTAATAATTTAACACAAGAACAATTTCAAAAAGTTCAAAACTTTTTCGAAACCATGCCAAAATTAGAAAAGCATATAGAATTTGATTGTCCAATATGTAAGTATCATCACGAACATACTATTCGAGGATTAAGCGGTTTTTTTTAATAGCTCTTTGTCATGATAACTTAGCAAACTATTATAAAATGAATTTCGCGCTCATGCAATATCATAAATATAGTTTGTATGACATTGAGAGTATGTTGCCATTTGAGCGCGAAATATATGTCGCAATGTTAATTAAATTCTTAGAAGAAGAAAAAGAAAGACTAGAGAGACAAAGAAAATGAAAAAAGTCATAAACAAGCAAAAACCTTCAAGCGTTATTGACATTAATCGTTCGAATATGCTTAACGCCGAAATAGTAGATAAAAAATCTAGTGAAAATATACAAGCTGTTAATGACACTCTAGCAAAAGGTCTCAACGAAGAAACTGGAAATAGCTTAAATTCAAATGTAATTAAACTGTTTAAAGAAGTACAGAAGCAAACATCTATATTAAAACAAAAGCCTAAAGATACCGGTCCTATCATTGGAGCTGAAAGAGCTAAAGGCATTACTAATCGATCATTGGGTGAACCTCAGTATAAGACTATTGGCGAAAGAACAACAGATATTAAAAAAGGATTCAAAGATTTCTTTACACTTAAAGGTTTTTTGAATAAGACTGGCATAGTTGATAAAGATAGTACCGGTATAGTTGGAACTGCCATTAATCGCCGAGCTGCTAGAAAACAATATGCAGAAGATAGAATGAAAGTAGATCCTAATTATTGGAGAATAGCAAAAGGAGATACTGATAAAGAAAAAAAAGCTAATGCAAGAAAGACTTTTGAAAAACAATTTGACAAACAACAGGAAATTAAATCACAACAAAGACAAAATGAAGGCGAAATTTCACGTCTTAAAGAGGGTGGTTATACCGAAGAGCAGATTAAGAGAAGCGGACTTCTAAAAACGCGTGAAGGTTTGGCCGAAAAAATGACAACGGTAGATTCAAGATTTCGTGAAAGAGGCGCCGATAAAAGCACAGTTGCTGGAAATACCAAGAAACAACTTGAAGTAGAATCAAAGAAAAAGCAAAAAGACAAAGAAACTATCAAAGAAGCTATGGAGTTCTCTGACGAAGGACAGTTAGAAAATCAACGTCAGATGGAAACCCAAACAGAACTTCTCACTCGTATTGCCGAAAATACAGACGGTCTTCGTAAAGGCACTAAAGAAGACGAAAGTAAAAAGGCTGGTGAAAGTTCTGGAGGAGGATTGCTTGATACTATCATGGGATTCCTTGGCAGAGGATTTATGAAGGCACTTAAGTTTATATTCAGCCCAAAAAATTTACTCAAAGCATTCACGAAAGTTTTCCTACCAGTTATGATTATTGGTTCGTTGGTTAATGGTATCATGGATGGTTTTAATAAGTTCATGGAAACTGGTGACATCGGAGAAGCGCTTATTGCTGGATTGGGTGGAATACTCTCATTCTTAACATTTGGTTTATTTGATGCCAAGACAATAAAAAATGTAGTAGATGCAGTTGGCGGATTTATCACAGACTATATTATAGAACCCCTTAAGAATTTTATAGGTTTTATTGGTGATGCATTTGAAACATATATTATGCAACCTATAATGGAAGCGTTTGATTATATTGGCAATCTATTTACCGAATTCATTGTAGAACCTGTAAAGAAATTCTTTGCGCCGGTTGCAAATTTCTTTAAGAAAATAAAAGATCAAGTATTTGGATTCTTAGAAGACTTTGGCATACCCGAGATAGGATTTACTATTCCAGGTATAGGAAAGAAAGTATCAATAGGTCCATTTTATCCATTTAGACCAAGCGAAGATACTTCGAGAGTCGCTTCTAATACGAGTGTAAGTGCAAGTAGTACTCCTAGTGGTACTACTGAAACTATGCGACAATCTATACAAAGTACTAGTGCTGATAGTTCACAAGTACTTGTGGGCAATGAAAGAACTTCAACTGGTGCAGATGGACGACAAACTGCTGAAGTGGCTCAATCATTTGCTAATTTTGATGTTAAAACTGGCAAAGCTACATATGCGCCCGGAAGTGGCGGTGAAGCCGTTGATATTTCGGCTTCTACATTTATAAAAGTAAAAGCAGCGGCAAAGCTTGGTGCCGATACCGCTAAACTAGATGAAATAGTAAAAGAAGATAAAGCATATGAACAACTAAGCTTCTGGGATAAACGTAAAGTAGACGTTGGATATGCTAAAGCATCTGATCTTCTATCTGCACGACAATCTACATCTACACGCCAGGCCGATGCCGTATATAACCAGTCTTCGCAAAACGCAGCGGCCGCTGTAACACCTCCTCCAGCGCCAGCTCCAGTTGTCGTTAACGCACCAACTAATGTAAGTAATAACAGACAAAACATAGCACTTCCTCAATCTGTACGTAATCCAGATAATGGATTTAATAGATATACTAATTCGCGCGCAGTAGTATTATAAAAAAAGGGAGGCCGAAGCCTCCCATATCTATCCACTCTTACGTGGAGTATCACTCTTCCATTGCAATCTTCTTAAAGTAGCTCATTGCTTCTTCGTCAGTACTCGTATTTGATGCTACGATTTTAACCACAGGCTTCTTTACTTCACGAATTGGGGGAGTATATTCGTCCTCATCTTCGCTCAGTGAAGCTGCTGTAGGTACAGGATTTGCATCAGTATTCAACACCGATACAAGCTTGCGCGAAAGTTCCTCGTAAGATTTGAAGTTCTTGCGATCTAGGAAGTCCTTTAGAAGGAATTGCTTCTTAGAAATACCCATGATTTCTTCATCATCTCCAATTGCAGAAGGTTCCATAAAGACAGACTGATCATAGTTTGGATAACCATCAACCTTACGCATACGAAGTTTGAAGTCTGCACCTTCCCAATAATCAAACACGTTTACAGGTGTTTCATCTTCAAAGGTAGGCTTAGCTTTATCCATGATCTTGTCAAAGATTTTCTTTCCGAACTTAAATAGCATTACTCGTCCTTCGTTCTCTGGATGCTTGGGATCAGAGATAACGAGAACGTTAGCAATATAAGTTAGGCGACGCTTTTGCTTGCGTGCAATTTCCTTATCGGCGTCTGAGCCAGAATTCCATAGGCGACTATTAAGTTCACCAACAGGATCATTCTCGCCTAGAGTCGTAAGAGAGTTTTCGATGTACCATTTCCCAGTCGGGCCTTGAAAGCCATGATTGAAGATACGAACCCAAGGGAGTTCATCACCTTCTGTACGAGGAAGGAATCGAATAGTTGCCGTACCATTACCCGCTTTGTCAGCTTCTAGCTTCCAAAAGCGATCGTCTTGATAGGATTTAGAATCGCTTTGAGGATTAGCGATCTTGTCGAACTCCGATGCAATTTTACCGAAGTCCATCTTAGCGTTTTTGCGAAGTGTATTAATATCCATTTTTATTTCCTTTGCGTTGTATTTGCGTTGTATTTGCGTTGTATTCATAATCTAAATCATCATCAGAATCGTACTCATCGTAATCTTCCTCTGACCATTTATTTATAACACGCATGCCTTCACCTGGCGGGTTTTTAGCATGTTTACTTTTATGGCCTTTACGACCACGCTCTTCATCATCCTCACGATGTTTATAAATTGTGCGTCCCATTTTATAACTCTGAAAATTCTTCCTTAAAGTTGTGATAGATTAATTGTATCTTATTAGAATCGTATTTTACAAACTTTTTTATCTTATTTAAGATCCGAAGTTCACAATCCCAATATCTTCCAATAGATCTCCAATTAAGTAAAAAGTTTTCAAACTGGTCTAATAAGACTACAGTCTCCAAGTGCACGTGACCGCCAACATACAGTTTAAGCAATTCAGGTACATTATTATCTATAAGAAATAGATTTTCATACCTTAGCTTAGACTGCTCTAAATGTCTACCTATTTCGTTTAGCTGTTGCTTAAATAGATGACTTCTAGATTCTTTACGAGATATCCAAGTATCATAGTATTGATCTGATTCAGAGGAATATATAACCCCAGTATTGCCATACGCGAAATTGGCAACAAAATATTCGATTAGTTGTCTTGGTTCGTTAAACTTACGTCCTATCTTTTCAAATAGGAATCTGTCATTTCTTTTTTCAAAAGTTTCTCTAGACCCTGACACTCTACCATCTGCTTCAAACACATCATATCTATCAGTTGTAAAGTGCAACTTTATGGCCATAAACAATTTGTATGTGCGAAAAGCATCAATCATTTAGATTCTTCACGTACTCGAGTATATTAGTATACCATTGCACCGCATCATCTTCATAATCAAAGTGAGGGCTTACGTGGTTTCCATGTTCCTCATCTATATAATAATAGACTTGATTAACGTCATCACATATGAGTTTCATTTTTTTATAGCTACTATCTTATCACCCATGTCTTCACCGAAAGACATGTTTTCGCGAAATACATTCGCTAATCCTTTTCTTCCAAGAGATTCGCATGCAATTAGAACACAGAATTGATTAGTGCGGATATGAATATCGTCTTCATTACCTTGATCTAAACCTTCTGCAACCGCTAACATTTCAGCCATCAAAACGATTTCAGAAAACTTAGGATCACTAGTATCCTCACATCTATCAACCAAATCTTGCACTTCATCATCTGTTAACTTTGAAAAGAAGTCACCAATAGAAGTATACGGGTTTTCCATAATGTCTATCGCCATACATCTAACTAAACGAGACATATCTTTGTTAGCAGCAATATGTTTATAGTTAATTGTAAATGAAGCATCTGCATCAAATTCTAAATCTTCTGGTTCGTCCTCATTCATCCCACTTCTCCGTTTGTTTAAAAGATTGTTCTTGCATAGTTAATTCTTTAAATGTTTTTCTAGGATTAGAACACATAATACACTTAGGATTACCGCAATCTAACACATGATGTTTGTGCAATTTATGCGGTTCCTTAACAGGAATTCCATAAGTTTTTGCTATCTTAACTTGTTTCTCAATGTGAACTTCGTCGTCGTATAGACGCTTACTATGTTTCTTCTTGGAACGTTCGTCGCTCATACAACCTCCTAAACGTCTAACGTTGCTTGCTTTGGTAGCAAATTCACCTCTCTCATATCCATTTGAATTTTGTCTTTTAATGGTTTATTGATAAGATGTTTAATATCATCTGGCTCAAGAAAATTTTCTTGGCAATACTTGAGTACTGCATCCATATGCGACATTCTATTTTTGTTTGCCATCTCCTCGATATGAAGAGAAAATGCTGAAGCGCCTTTGAACATATTATGGTTTCTTTAAGTAATATTCTGCTGTTCGAATAGTCATATTTACATCTGAGTATTCTTCAGATTTAGCGTTATACAATCTCCACACTGGATCTGTGCGCTTAGATTCATTCATCTTTTCATCAAACATATCGAGGTATTTGTTAAACCAACGATCGAGTTTACTTCGATCGTTGATAAGATCGATATAGATCTTTTGAATCTGCGATTTATCGTTAAATGTATGTGCCATAACGATTTGTGATTCGACTTGTTTTCTATTCATGTGTTATTATACCTCAGTTATGTATTTAAGTAAATTACCCACGGCGCATTTTAGCTATTTCAATAGCTTCTTCATCGCTAAAGACGGGAATCGCATTAGATTTGTGAAGCGTACCAATTCCAATCATCTTAGTACCAGTGTACTTCATCGTTGGCTTAGAAGAAGCAATACCTTGCCCAGTATCAAGACTAGGCCATCGTGGACCAGTATCACGAATATAAGGTTTTGCATCTAGAGTAGAAGCTGTAAATACTTTTGCAGTTAACGCAAGCTTTTTCTTAGGTTCATATTTCTTAAGAATAGCATCCCATTCTGCAGCAAGTTGACGTTGCGCAGCAGTAGGCTTCTTTGGTTTACGTTTAGGAATTGATGTATAGATCATGATATGATTTGCTGAACAACATATTTAGCTTCACTTACAGAACGACACTTATCGTCATTTACTGTAATGCTACGAAAATGCATAATTTTTACTTTGATTCCTGGGACTTCGAGTGTACGAAACTCAGGACTTTTTTGCTTAATTGGCGTTGCACCAGTTGCAAAGAATAGAGTATCCCACAACTCATCGGCTGCAATTTTGCGTTGAAAGTGTACGTTGCTCATAATATATTATACCTCAAACACGAATATTTGTACAGGGTGGCCCGGCGTAGAGGAATCGAACCTCTATTCGCACTTTAGAAGAATGCTGTCCTATCCATTGAACGAACGCCAGATAGTATTATTATATCAAATAGACGAATATTTGTACAGGGCTATTCGACTTTTTTCTTAATAGTCTTTTTTCCTGGAGCGCTTTTTCTGGGTGTTTTTTTAGGCTTTTCTAATTCAGCAAGTTCTTTAGATTTGGTTATAAGTCTTTTTTCTAGACGCTTTACAACTTCTTCACCATCCATCCATATATCTTTATTCTCAAGCATAGATTTAATTTCCTGCTCTGTCATAAAGTCTTTATAGATCTCATTCATTAACCGCGCAGACCATTTTCTTTCATGCTGAAGTTGATCAAACATTTCACCGCCTTTTCCAAAGACACCGGCTGAATAGTTGTGAAACATGAATACTGAATGAGGAGTTACTTCAAAGTTATCGGCACACAGGAAAATCATAGTTGCAGCAGAGCAACATGCACCTTCAACAGATGCTATAATAGTTGCTTCACTTTCACCAAGCACTCGCATAAACTGAATTGCTGTAAATAGATCTCCACCTGGAGAATTAATATAAATCTTTACGATGTCAGTTTCTTCGGCATGGCGAATTAAATCAAACCATTCCATATACGTATCAGCTTCTTGAATTTCTCCACTTAAATAAAACTCATGCAAATGCGCAATAGGTTTAGGTGGAAATTGTCCATTAGAATGAATCTTCGGTTTACCAAGTTCAAGAACGTCAGCCATAATGTACTCCATGTTGTTTGTAATATTATATATCAGTTACGAATTAAGTAACAATCATTTCCTAGGAGTAGGCAATGGTAAATTTGCTCCGGAAAAAGAATATGCCACGCAAACAGCATCATCTGTACGCGCGTACGAGCATCTAACTGCAAGAGGATTAATACCAGATGAAATAGCTTGTTGAATATTCGTGGCCATTAGATTTCTATCGTTAACATAGTAGTGTGTAGCGCCACCAACTAGAGCTAGTAGAACTAGTGTGATACAAATGACTACGACAGAATCAATCTTTAAAAAATCTTTCATGTATTCGTTCCTTTTTTAACATAAAATATGTGGCGACCAATAGTGGTTCTATGCTCGACGTTTTTCCATTTAGGATTTACATAGTCGGCGTGATAAAATATAGCTCCGTCAGTTGGATCTTTTATATTATCTACATTAGCATATACGAATGATGCTAAATTTAAGATATGCTGATATAACTGATCTCCTCGTTGAGCTAATACGTTGTCAAGAAACATCTTGCGTTCCCTCTCTTGACAATACCAAGAAAATTGACACGTACTTTTAGTCTTTTGTGTAACTACCTCACATATAGAAGATGGAAATTGTTCGTTCCTAGTTCTATTGATAGTTACAAATGCTACTGCAATCTTACCAATATCTGGTTCGTGCGCAGATTCGAAATAAATGTTTTCAGCTAAACACCTAATCTCTTTTTGAGTACTTGGTGTAAATGAATTAAATGTAACTTGTAAGTCAGACGGTTTGGAATGTGATATTGCGTACATGTACGCGGTAAATATCGTCACTAATGCTATAACGGTTATAGCAATAATTTTTTTGTGCATGATATGTCTCCTAAAATAGAAGAGGGGACGAGACGCCCCCTCCAATCCCTATCAGGTGGACTTTTTAGTGATAGTCTTTACAGAGTCTTGAGGGATGTTTGATACAAAACCGTTTAGTAATTGCGCTTTAGCAATTATATCGGCTTCGCTTGGATAAGCAGGAAACCCTGGATGATCAGGAATCGTGCCACCATTTAATTTAGCAGATTCGACTTTCATATGCCAGTCGTTGCTAATTTGTTCACGCTTACCATAGTACTCATCGTTAAGCATGTCTTTCGCCATTTTTAGTAGTTCAAGGCGAATCTCGAACGGGGTCAAGTTACTCATGTTTTACTCCTTGTGTGTTATGAGTTGTGTGTAATGAAGGTTTTATTGGGATCCTTCAACCCATCTTACTTATTTATTATTTCTTAGCTTCGGCTTTCTTATCTGCTTTTTTCTCTTCTTTCTTAGGTTCTACTTTAGATTCTGCTTTAACAGGCGCTGGGGTAGAAGCAGCTGCTTTAGCTGGTGCAGCTGGAGCTTTTGCAGGCTCTGCAGCAAAAGAGGAAACAGCAAACATGGCGATAACGAGACTGATTAGTGATTTCATGATAATACCCTTAATTAAAAATTAAAAAAAAAAACAAAATTTATCAGATTCGCCACTTACGGTTTAGTCCAAGTTACAATTGGTAACGGGTGCTATCGTTAAGTTAAGACTAACTAAAAATAGGTTTTGAAGAGATCCTATAAACTCGAATTCATTAGAACTTTACGTTCAGGCCCAAAGTAGCAGTATTGCCATCGAAGCCATTAACGCGCTTTTGACCGGTGAATCGTTCAACACCAGCCACAACTGAGAGATTATTGTTAATAGTGTAAGTTGCTTTGCCTCCTACGGTAAGGCCATAACCATCGACTTTAGACGCTGTTCTAGTGTCTTGGTATACGCCTGCAACTCCAGCTGAAAGTGCAACTGGACCAACTTTAGCAATATTAAAATCTTTGCCAACTGCATAGCGATTATACTGATTATCAACAACTGTTGCGCTCAGTCCTACACCAGAAACAGTTGTACCAATACGATATCCAGCTTTTTCTGCCTGATAGTCACGAACTGTAGAAACAGTTACATCAGCTGCGAAAGCCGACGTTGAAATTGCCAATAAAGCTGCGATTGTTAGTTTTCTCAAATTATTCTCCTTAAGATTAAAAGTGATAGGTTATTCTGTTACGAGGAAACCTATCGAAACCCTAAGCAGTGTTTAGGCTGCTAATGCGAACTGTGAGTCGTTTGCGTTTACTTTTTTGCTTCTGCGGCCGAGTAACCCCAACCCTACGGCTTTCACATTGCCGGATTGTCCACTCATTTACTTGTTGCCCTGTCGAAACTATGCAGCCCCATCAAAAGAAAACTGAATTCAGGCTCTATGTCCTGACCATATGCTCGCGCCGTGATGCACGTTGTACACCGTGTCAATTTTCTTTTGGTGGAGCTGGGGGGATTCGCACCCCCGTCCAGAACACCGTTCTCTTTGCTTCATACAACCATATCGCTATTATATATGGAAAGACAATATTTGTACAATCAATTTCCTTTTATTCTGAAGTATTCTTCTCGCAAGTCAAGGAATCTTTCAATCCAATCATCTCGCTTTTCAATGAAGACAGAAGCTTCAGGTTGTTCATCAACAGTCATAAGGATAACTAATCTATCTACGGGGATTCCTGTACGCTCTTCGAACATAACTGCATACGCAGAAGTTTGCATGAAATACCCTTGGATGTCGTCTCGAGACTTGGCTCTTTTAGAAGTCTTAAAATCGATAACAGACATTCTCCCATTGTACTCTGCAATACAATCAACTGTTCCGGCGACTCTTAAGTGATCGGAATATAACTGAGTTTCAAGACAATGTATGTTGTCTATTCTGCGCAATTCAGGTAGGATTGAATTCCACGTTTCAACTTCAAAGATGTCAGGATCGACTGACTTATTGTTGAGGAAGTCTTCACAGAGTGAGTGCACTCTTGTTCCTCGCTTTGTAGCTTTGGCGGAGACTCTGTTTGCTTCTTCTTCTCCGACTCGTTTTCGCCATGCGAAAATTGCTTCCTTTCCGTGCAATCCTGTGACGGACGTGACGGAAGGGTAGGCTTTACCGTTTGGTGTTTGGTAGACTCTACCCTTGTCGGAATCAATACGCTTGAGTTTAGCGATATCATGATGTATATGTGTTATCATCCAATATTATCTTCATACTTTAGTTTAGCAAGGATGTAATCCTTTACTAAGGAACTGCGGACGATGTCGTCTACAGTAAATTCAATTTTGGTAAATGCATGCATATGATATGCGATATCAAAGAATTTTAAGATACCGCTTACATCATTCTTCTTTTTATTAAGATCTGTCTGACGATAATCTCCACACCAGATAATCTTAGATCTATAACCAACACGAGTCATAACAGTATCGATCTCTTCGAATGTCATGTTTTGCATTTCATCAACGATAATGATAGCGTCATCGAATGACATACCACGAATGAATGATGTAGAGATAAACTCGATATGGTGTTGTTCTTCTAATCTATCCCATGCATCTCTTCGACCAAAGAGTGTTTCACATATCTGACGATATGGCTGTTGATAGATTTCCATTTTCTCATCGACATCACCAGGAAGATGTCCAATTTCACGAGACTGTACTGCGGAACGAACAATGATTATTTTATTAAAGGGATTGTTCTTATCTAGAACTTCTTCAATTGCTTTATAAAGTGCACAGAATGTTTTACCAGTTCCTGCAACTCCATGAAGGGCTACGAAATAATCTCCTCTTTTATAAGCATCAAAAAATAATTTTTGATTATCGGTAAGAGGTTGGAAAGTTTTTAGATCATCTATTCTAATCTTCAAGGAATTTGTAGATCTAATATTTCTTTCACTGTGTTCATTATCAACTATTTTCAGAGCTGTTTTTTTAGTAGCCATGATTTCTCCGGTTAGTTGTTAAATTGCATTCATTTTCTTCAAGTCGCTTCCTGGTGTCCTTTCATGTATTCTTTGTAAAACATCTTTAAAACCTGAGTCACGACCACGACCCAGTCTCACCGAATCACCTATTGAAGGCGCAGTGATAACAGATTCAAGATGGGGATTTTGTTTTAGATATTCTTCTCGAGCAGAGATTGACATTATTTCATCGAATTGCTCAAGAGTGTGTTTATTACGGAAGGTGTAAGTTGGCATTCTTATTTTCATAAAGAGGCATTGATATAATACGATCCCTCTTATCATCGCGTAGGATGTAACAGGCATCTCCATATAAGGTATTTATACCATCAGCAAACCACGTAGGCATTGGAGTGTTAGTCCAACGAGACATTTTTACTTTATCGTTTAGATAATAATTGCGATAAGATGTAATTGAATCGCCTGGAACTTTGTAATCTTCCGGCATTGCAGGAGTAGGCTCGGTGAATTCGCCATCGGGAATATTATTAGGTTTAATTATCGATAGAGTGTCGAGCAACAAATCGCGTTCAACCTTATGCACTTTACCATAACGATAAGTGTATTCCTTGCAACACTCGTCAAGAAGTTTAGTAAGCCAAACGTAATTTGCTTTTGACTTTCTTACCCAAACCGCTGAAGGATGATTAATGTGAGTAGCCTTATACAATGTATAATCACGGCTGTCACCTAATGACCAGAATTTCTTTTTTCTATTTGAAGCAGTAAGACCGCTAAGTTCTACACCATCAAGAACACGATGAGCAGTAGAAAGTAATTGAGCATATTCAAGAATCATTTTTACAACATGCTTATCGTTGTGCATTTTAGCACACAATTCGGGATCATTATCTAAATAGAAGATATTCATTATTCTTCCTCAAGTTTAATACGTGGAATTTTTATCCAAGTGTCATTTTCATTATCTAATCGTTGAAGTTCAACTCGTGTAATCTTTCCATTCTTAGTATATTCTACTACGCGTAAGTTTTTTAGTACATCTTCAAATGTATTATTTTTACTAGAGCCGTTCAACACATTTGAAGATGTTACGGTTGCATAAGATGTTGCCGGAATAGTAATGGTAGAAGAGGTAGAAGAATCTATAGTATATTGATATTCAGAAGAAGTTTCAAGTACTTTATTGTCCACCATTCCACTCCAATGCAAGACGTGATAGTTCTTTAATAGTGACATCTACATCATGGTGTAGAATGGCAGTTCCGCCTGCAGCACGATATTTTTCTACAACATGCTCAGTATCATCAATTAAGATATTCCACGGAGATGCATACTCAGCTTTTTTAGATCCACCTGGAACTATATTAGCTTTATACATTATACCATGATTACGAAGCCATGCATTTTTCTGAGCAACAACACATTCATGATGTTTTTGTCCACCCGATGAAGATAGTATCTCAACTGGAACATTCAATGCATGAATGTGCTGAAGCAATCTATCGGCTCCAGCCAATTTTGGTTGCTTTAGAAAGTTACCACCAGTAACGTATATATCCCAGTTCTTCCAGAATTCTTTCTGACGTCGTTGAATGTCACTAGGTCGCTGACCAAACAGCGACTCGTATTGAGTAGTAAAATCGGCGATTACGCCATCCATGTCAAGATATATTTTCATAATATAATTATATCATCACTATGAATTATCGTACAGGTTTATTTCTTTCTGTATCAAAATAATATTCAGAGTGTTCAAATCCTTGTTCATCTGACCAATCTTCAGTTTTGTCTTGTCCAGTCCAATCAGGAAATTGTTCATCAACAAAATCAAGATGCCCATCGAAATAGAAACCACATCCTTTTAGAAATGTTTCAAACTTCTCTAACATTTCAGTTATAGTGATATCGCCTTCAAATTCAATTGTTACAGTTTCCTTTGGAGCAGACCCATGCATTCCAGCGTAACCCGGATATTCTTGCTTAAGTGTATATTTTGTCATTTTACAATATCTCCATTTTCATCGATTTTAGTAATGAATCTACTCAATTTAAGTTCATCATCCCAGCTTTTTAGATAATCATTATCTTCGTTAAAGACTCGAAGGTATTCTTCTTTATCCATTACGCGATGAGAAACGATTTGTTGTCCAAGATGTTCTTGAGAAAACTCTTCAGCTTCTTCCATTACCACAGTATCAAGAGCCCATTCTTTCTTGCCCTTTGGCACTTCTACTACATAACGCATACGAAATGTAGATACGCACTCAACCATCACTAATTCTGTTTCCACTTTTTCCACCTTGCTAAGAGACCAAGATCCATCACCTAGATCTTTCCAATCTAGAGTGTCACCAATTTCCCAACCAGCTTCCTTGCAAATTTCATCTCCAAGAGGAAGAATAAAATCGCCATTTTCGTCTTTTTCAACATTAATAATCCATGATTTCATTTAGTTTCTCCTGCTAAAATTTTATAACCAGTCATAGTTGGATGTACACCGTCACCACTCATGTGAGACATAGGTCTTGCTAGAATTATATCACCATATTCCTTAGCAATAACTTCTATTGCATTTTGTGGAATTGGTTTACGTTCTTTTCCAGGACTTATCCAAAACACTCGGTCAGCTTGAATTTGCTTTCGCATTTTCCTTAGTTCTTCTTCAGTTTTAACACCTTTATGATCATTGGCACCTAGACTAATGATTACTGTCTTAGCTTTGTGAGACGCAGCTTTTGTCAAATAATCTTTATTCCATTGCCAACTATTCCATCCTCCTTTTGCGTAGGAGACGCACTCTTTACGCACCATGGATACACCTACTGCGATACTATCGCCAATAATCATACAATCTATCATACTTCAATATACCTTAATTCAAATTTATCAGCACGATCTTCGTAATTAATGTAACCGCGAGGATTACACACTATGCGAGTAGATCCAATCATATAGTCAAATACATCATGCGTATGACCGTGAGTCCACAATTTTATTTGTGGATGATCAAGAATAAACTCTGACAAGTCAGAAGAATAACCACCATTCATAATAGTGTCATCTTTATAACGAGGATGAGTAGAAAGTTTGCTAGGGCAATGATGTCCAGCTACAACAAACTTTTTGTCTTGATTTCCTTGAACAACGGTGCGAATGAAGTCAACCATTTTTTTATGATCTTCTACTGCATCTTCTGGAGAGAAGCGTGCTGTGCGTTCATTAAACTCGACTTGAGTTAAAGGTATACCATTATCGTCTTTCTTAGTGCCACCATTCTCATCGTAAATAGGAACATAATTTCTATATGTAACTTTGCGATTTGAATTGTCTACACAACGGAAGTCATTCATCATTCTTTTCATTGCATGTAGAGTAATGGGATCTTCCTTGTTCATATCAGTCCAAAGAGTTCCACCAATAAATGTTATGTCATTGATCGTCTTAACTTCTTTGTCAAGTAGATACACATTAGACAAGTTATACGCGTCAAACATAGACTTAAATTTATTGGCACTATCTGCAAAGTCGCCATGATAGTGTTCGTGATTTCCCATTATGTACACGACATGTGGAAACTGAAAAGAACAGCGCTTAAAGAAGTCGACAAAGCGTTGGCTACGCCCACCTTCCATAATGTTGTAACGATCTGGTTTGCCAATGTCACTAGCAACACAGATGTCACCGCTGAGAATCAGCACATCGGCGTTCTCAGTGTTTTGTAAATTGATGTCGCCGAATTCAAGATGAATATCAGACGCTAATGCTATTTTCATAGTAATCTCCTATAGTTAATTATACCATAGTCACGAATATTTGTACAACGATTATCATTGAATTCTAATCTTAGTTAGAAGAATTCTAATTTGATCTTGAAGCTCTGGATTTGATTCATGAAACTTCAAATGAAGGAGTTTCTCGATGAGAGCTCCTCTAATTATTTTTGCTTCTTCAGGCGTCATTAGTCCCACAACCCCTGATAGTATTTTCCAAACAAACGGAAACCATTTGCAATACGATTCTCAACTAATTGCATACCATCGTAGTCGCATTCGTAAGTATCGTTTGGGCCTCTTTTCATTTGGAAATATTTGTGATCGCCTTTAGGAACTTCATTTCCATGAACATCTACTGGAACCCATAGCATATCATGTTCACCTTTACGGTAAGCATCTTCCCAATCACGATTAAGTTTGTGTTCAAAGGCAAAAATCATTTCGTCAATGACCCAATCCCAGCGCTTAAACCAATTTTCATCAGTATCCCACTCATTTTCTTTTGCAGGAGCGCTTGTAGACTTCAATTCTTGAGGCACGTCCTCATCGTCGACGCTTGGAGAACCGTGTTTGTCGTTTTTAAGCTGTTTGAGCATCGGGAGAATGATAAGACCAAGGGTACTATCCATATTCCATGTGTCGTAACGGTCAATTTTCACAAATTTGATCTCGGGATGCACAAAATCGAGGAATTTTTGCCATGCTCTGCAAAAAGGCATTAGTCGATCGGACCATTTTTCGATCATGGGCTCATCATAGTCAATTTCGCGCCAAAAAATCACTTTTTCAAGGATAGTGTAGGGCGACAACCAGTGATTTCGATAATTTGAAAAGTAAATTTTCATTGTTTCATCCTTTTTCTACATTCGTTTCTTACTTCGATTGGAAAATCTGGACTTATTTCCGCGAGAGAGCAATTATACATCACAGTTCTCTTATCTTGCTGAAGCGCAATGAACACGAGTGCTCCCATCATGATAACGAACATGATAATTGGAGCAATAAGCCAGAAGTAGTATTTCATAGTACTCTATTTACAACATTCTTATCAGGCCGACGGTATCGATCGACGTTAGCAAGACATAGTTAGCAAGCATGCCAAAAGATTTCCGAGTATAAGCAGCCCAAGCATACATAGCGCACCCACTAATCCAGATAGGATATAGTAGAAGTAGCGGCGGGGGTGGCACGGTGAGAGCCATCGTGATGCTACACCCAATACTAATAGCCCAAGCAAAAAGCTCAATAATAAATCTGAAAGAGTGAGAACGATAATCATCGCGAATCCATTCAATCGTAGGTCTAAAGAGTTCAATCATCACTTTGCCATTCTTAAAATTCTTATGTTATCGTCCGGTGCTAGAAACGCTCTAATCCGAACGGTAGTACTACCTTGAATAGGATCCTGATGTCGAGTAAATTCTACTAGTCGATTTTCGATCATTGCAGTAGCAAGTTGAGAGGCAAGTGACATCTTGAACGCGTCGGTATTATACACCGACATCATGTCGAGTTCGCTTATGGTAATAGTACCCACAATCATCTTACCTCCGATGGCGTGGTCTTGTACTTTTATCTCCACGTTCTATGTCTCTCGGCAACCCACTCGCTGCCATCGTATTCCTCGACATACCAGTTCACGTCTTCAGGAATCTCGACAATACGAAGTTC
>Ga0222712_10000485_pt1 | contig 52267 bp, 55 predicted proteins | sample C33_657DmetaG_FD_165043 | JGI IMG/M metagenome (GOLD analysis project Ga0222712, IMG submission 165043) | Estuarine water microbial communities from San Francisco Bay, California, United States - C33_657D | ecosystem: Environmental > Aquatic > Marine > Unclassified | place: USA: California... | reverse complement strand
GCTAATATTTGTGAAGACCCCGACACTAAACCAGAAGGCACTCCTGTTATAGAACCAAAAGATATTTGGCTAGAACCCGAAACAACACCGCTTGGCAATTGTGCAGAACTAGACCATATACCTGTGCCGGACAATACTTGACTTGATCCTGAAACAACACCAGATGGTAATTGAGCAGAACTAGACCAAATACCCGTTCCACTTAATACTTGACTTGAGCCAGATACTAATCCGGATGGTATACTACTAATACTTAAGAAAGTAATTTGTGATGAACCAGATACTAGCGCCGGTTTATTTGCAACATTTGAATATTCAACATAAGATGCTGTTGCTGCAGTCCCTAATAAATTGGTTGACGCACCATTGCCAAGTGATGAAATATCAAAATATCCACCCCTAGCGTTTCCTCCCTGTTCAAAAAATCTTAATCTATTTTGCCAAACATCGATAGTAACGCCTTGACCAACAAGTGTTGTATTAGTTGTTGGTTTACCTAATAAAATTTCACCACCTTCGTCTCCTCCAATAGCGTTTACTGTCAATTTATCACCAGTAACAATTAATGAACCAGTGATTTCAGTATTTGAATTTATAGAAACCTTTGTACCTGTATCACTAATATTACTATTAGCTAAATGTTCGATTCCAGTGCTTTTAACCAATCTATTTGCGGTTAGATATGTTTCATTACCAACATCATTGTAAGTTTCTGGCCCCATTAACAAAACAGACGATGTGACTGTTGTTTGATTTTGATGAACAAATAACCATTGATTATTAACTGAATCAAATAATATCGAACCAGATACTTGTGGAGACGAACCGCTATCTATTACAGCAAGACCACCAAATCTAATACTTGGATTTTGTGCGTTAACTGTAATAATATTATCCGCAATATTCACCACCGATGAACTAATATGTTGTATAGATGATGAACCGGCGATAATTAAATCTTGTGAAACATATAATGAACCAGTAATCGTTTGATTACCTTGAAATATATTACTACCCGTTGTTGCATAACTACCAGTTTTACCTTCAATCGAATTTAATCTACTACTTTGATTTAATGTGGTCGTTGCAATTGAAGAACTTAAGTTTGTAATAGAAGTACCTAATCCAGATGTTGTTGTAGCAACACTTGAACTTAAATTTGTAATTGTACTTGATAAACCACTGGTTGTTGTTGCAACAGATGATGATAAACTTCCAATAGACGAACTAACAGAAGAACTTAAACTTGTTATTGTTGATGTTAAACCACTAGTTGTTGTTGCAACAGAAGAACTTAACGAACCAACACTAGAACTTAATCCGGATGTTGTTGTTGCAATAGAACCAGATAATGTACCAATACTTGTTGATACACTTGAACTAAATGTAGAATAACCAGTTGTGCCAGTTAATACAACTTGAGCACTTCCTGATATAACACCATCACTATCTAATTTAGATTTGATTGTTGTATTAATAGATGATGTAAATGTATTTAAACTACCTGTGCTAGTTTCAATTGCGCTTAATCTACTATTTGCTGAAGATGTGAAGGCGTTTAAACTTCCTGCTGCAGATTCTAAATTAGTTATTCTTGTATTAACCGAAGAGCTAAACGCTGTTAAGTCAATGCCATCAATTGTTCCCGTTAAATCTATTGATCCAGATACAACAATATCATTTGCAAATACAACTGGCGTTCCACCTACTGATGATTGAATTTTTTGTCCTGTTAAAATTTCAACAGGCCCTTTCAACATTATTTTACCGTTAGTTGGATCTAATAATATATCACCATCCGCACTTGATTTTAATTCAATATCACCATCAGCGGTTTGTAAAATAATTGAGTCAGTTGTACCTTCTAATATTTTTAATGATTGGCCATTATCTGTTGTGATTGTTAATTCTTGTGCAGTAGATGATAATACTTTTGTTCCATCAATGTATAATGAACCAGATGAAATATAAACATCTCTCCATTGATAATCTGCGCTACCTAAATCGTAGGTGTTATCAACAGATGGCAATATCGAACCGCTATGTGTTTGTGTTCCTTTGAATAAATTTGAACCAGTTGTTGCAAATCCGTATGCCGTAACTTGTGCTGAACTAGATACTAAATTAGACCCATTTAATATTTGTGAAGAACCAGATATAACACCATCAGCATTTAATTTAGTTTTAATGGTGGTATCAATAGATGATGTAAACCCATTTAAACTTCCACTACTTGTTTCTAACGCCGTTAATCTATTTTCTTGATTTAAATCTGTTGTTGCAATTGAACTTGATAAAGCCCCAATACTAGTTGTTAAAGATGAACTCAAACTAGTAATTGTTGATGTTAAACCACTAGTCGTTGTTGCAATACTTGAACTAAATGTAGAATACCCAGTAGTGCCAGTTATATTAACTTGTACACTACCTGAAATAACACCATCACTATCTAATTTTGATTTAATTGTTGTGTTAATCGAAGAAGTAAAACTATTTAAACTTCCTGATGACGTTTCAAGTGATGAAACTCTACCATCATTACTTGATGTATATGCTTGGAATGTTGTTTCATCCAACTTTCCTGTACCAATAGCTTGCCCATTTAATGAAATTGACCCTGTGATCTGAACAGACCCGGTAAATTGGTGCACATCATTATTATCATTACCAAATGCTGACGAACCACTAGCAAAACTTGTGGTCATGTAAACCACTGATGAGCTTACAATATACTCATTGGCGATAAGTGCCCCAGTAACCGATAAATTACCCTGAATTTGAGTGTTTTTATTAACAGTGAATCCTGTTGTCGAAATGGACGCAGTAGCGTTTCCACTTGATATTTGTGATAGGTTTAAACCAGTTACACCTGAAGCTTGGATTCCAGTTAACCCTGAACCATCACCAATAAATGAACCGGTAAAGGTTGAGGCTGTGACTGACCCCGAAATATTGAGTAACGAACCGTATAATTCCATTAATTTATAGTTTATCTATAAATATAAACAGAACTGATTAGGGTGAGATTATTATTTAACAATTTGGGCATCCGGGGTCATATTCGTATAATTGACATCCGTATCCACAATCATAATATTTGTGATATCTTGGTCTAAAATAGTTGGTTAACTGTAATATCTCCATTCTAGACAATACTCTATTATAAACTAACACAGCACCAATCTGTCCATTCGCAAATTCTGAACCACCAACATACGACCCCAATCTAAAACCATTTGGGCCTTGTGATCCAGCATTATTTGAAACTGTTGAGTTACCATTAACATATATTTCATAAACATCGCTAGAAATATTTCCAGTTCCAGCTAAAAATTTCCAGTTAGTATCCGATGTTCCAGCAGCAACACTTGAAACCCAACCCTCCGCATAATAATTACCAGTATAACCACCCCAATGCCCTAAAAGCCAGTTGTTGCTTCTTGCTGAAATTAATCTACCTGCTTCATAACCAGATGGATAAACCGCCGCATCAATTGTTACGTATCTTGCAACACCAAAAACAGTATAATTTGTTGATGTCATATTTGGTGATGGCGCGTCAACATAATCATTGGTTCCATCAAATGTTATTACCCCACCAAATTGTGTTGAATACCCAGCACCATTTGTTAATGTACCATTGTTTCCATTGCCAGATAAATCAAACCAAGTAGAACCCGATCCAGGATATGAATTACTTATACCGGCATCTAAATACATAACCAACCCATCACGGATTACCGTTGTTTCGTTATAGTATTTTACTTGACTATCTGTTAATATGTTTCCGTTTATATCAAATGGCATTATCTTCCGAATCTTTTTCTTGTTGAATTATAATTTTGTATTATTTGTGCTTGCGTATGGTTTGTGTTATAGTGTGAAACATGAGCAATTGAACCATTAAAATATGCCCAACTCCAATTCACACCTATACTACCGATGTTTGAACTATAATGACCTCCAGGGATTGCTACCGTGTAATTTAAAACACCATCCGCATAGAATTGTAATGAACCATTAGACGCTGCCGGTGAAACAAATGACAAATAAACCCAGTTACCAGTGTTAACACTTGGTCCATTACTAACAACTGTTCTCCATTCACCATTATAATACCAATACCCCATTTTACCACCAGTAATATACATAGCATTATTTACCGGGCCACCACTCCAGTGTGACATTAATCCATTGTCACCACCACTACTAGTTCTACACCAAAAATTAACAGTCCAAGGAGGAGACAATGTCCAAGTTGGTATAGAAACAAAATCATTTGAACCATCGAAATTAAAAATACCCCCATTTGCACTAGAAAATGTTGGACCGTTTTCTAATGTACCGTTTCTACTACCTCCAATAAAATCAACCCAACTTGTACCTGTACCAACATAAGAGCTAGGTAACGATGGGTCCCATAAGTTTACTAAATTACTTTTAACATATGATGTTTCATTTAGTAATTTACTTGTTTGTGAGTTAAAAATATTTGTTCCTATATCTAATGGCATAACTTTATTTATTAAACACCAAAACGATGTCTCGTTGAATTATAATTTTGTAATATTTGTGCTGAACTTAATGTGGCATCATAAACCATAACAGAACCAATTGAACCATTAAAGTAACCTGCCCAACTTGCTCCCATTATGTCAATCGGATTGTTATTACCGGAAGCGCTATATCCATTATTATGATCTAAAACACCATTTACATACATGTCCATATAATAATTATTTTTTTGTGCCCAACATAAAAAATTCCATCTATTATTGTTTACTGTTGTTGATCCCATTATTCTAAACCAACCATTACTATATGTCCAATACGTTATTTTACCAGTATTAATTGATAATGCAGAATAAACTGGCCCACCACTTGAGTTACTTAATATTGACCCTTGACCTAAACCATCTGCACCTGTTGATGTTCTTACCCAAGCACATATTGTCCAAGGTAGCTGCCCATTTCCTAATGTAAAAGTTGAAAAAGTCGCACTATCATTTGAACCATCAAATGTTATAAATCCTCCGTTGGTTGCGTTGTTGTATGTTGGCCCATTATTCAGTGTTGCTGTTCTTGAATTAGATGTTAAACTAAGCCAAGAAGTTCCTGAACCAGGATAAGAGGCCATATTATTAGCATCCCAATGGTATACCAAATTACTATGAATAATATCCGATTCATTTAAAAATTCTATACCTAGAGAATTCAATACATTATTGTTTACATTAATTGGCATTATCTCATGGGTTCTTTATTTGGATTATTCCATACTTCAGTATCTAATATGTATAAAAATTCATAATGACTATAAGGCCCTTGTTTTGTTTCTAATTGTTCAACACTATATGGCATTTCACCATTGTATTTAACGAATGTTAATTGTTCATCAACAGATTTTCTTAAAGTATCTACAGATGTTTCTAAAACTTCATTAAAGTCTATTTTATCTAATTCACTAACATTAAAAACTATATAATTTCTTTCCATAATTTATGATTTTTTTGGCGTTGCGGTTGTTGGATCTTCTTCTTGTAAAACAAAAGAATATACCTTATTATTTTTATTATTATATAAGTATAATTTTTCTTCACCTTCAACAATAGTGTAATCACCAATACCATTTGATAATGATAAATCGGATGTGAATACTGTATTCCATCTTAATGATGATGAACCTAAATTATAGGTGGCACTTACAAATGGAACCATATGACCATCATTTTGTATTCTTATTCTTTGAACTGCGGTTGTCCAAAAATCCATATGACCATTTTCAGTATAGATATTTAATCCACCGGCGCCAGCCCAGGATGATGTGTTTTGATTTCCAAGCCAAATATAACCATTTCTAGTACCAGCTTTGAAGTTTAATTGTGTGTATTCATTTGTACCACTACTTGTGTTCTCGAATCTAACCATCTCACCACTTCCCCGAGCATGTAATGTTACCGCTGGACTCACACCCACACCTACACTACTAAATTGTACTGCGTTACCTGTACCAACACTTTGGTTGATTGTATATGATGTAATATTAGATGCGTTCCCACTAATATTTCCTGATACGTTAGCACCAGAAACAGAACCAGCACTATCTGCATAACCTGCAGAAATTTTATTCCAAGACCCCCATGTTGTTGCTTCTCTGGTTCTAAATGTTATATATTTGTCTGAAGCCGGGTATCTTGGTATCGCTAATTGTAACGCATAGTCACTATATGCATAATCATTACCAAGACCAATACTAAATCCATAAAATTGAGAAGAACCAGTTCCTGGACCATTTGTTGATCCTTGTACAAATCTAAACCCAAAATTACTAATACTATTAAAATCAGTTTGAGTACTATGGTTTTGGCCCATATTATTAAAGAACTGGAATGGTGTCAAACTTGCGACTGTCGCAGCATTAGAAACAGATTGAGATCCAATATTACCAGTTGTAATTGCGTCAGTTATACCATAACCACTGATTGTTGTTGGCTTTGAGGAAACGTTTGCAAATGAAATTCCTGTAATGTAACCGTTTGGATTGGTTGCATTGTATGGCGTATAACCTAATGCAGTTGTTACTGCACTTGAGTTAATTCCCGTGATATATCCACTATTATTTGTAAATTGAGATATATTCATTGATGTTAATGCTCCGGCAGTTGTTGCAGTAGTTGCATTACCACTTAATGCTCCAGAGAATGTAGTTGCGGTAACAACACCACCATCCATATCTAATATTACTCTATTCGTACCACCACCAACAAATTCAAAATCATTATTATTACCATTCCATCTTAAGCCCCAAGCATTTGCTGAAGTTGCGTGTGAAGGATAATATTCGGTAGAAATACCCCATATATCAAAATTACCATCACCAGTATCAATACCTAAAATACCACCAGGGAATTGAGGTCTATTGGCCACTGCTGAATTGAATACAACTTTATTGCTAAATGTTTTTACACCGGCAATTGTTTGGTCACCAGTAGTGTAAACTCCGTTTGTTACAGTTGCAGCATTACCATCAATACTTACTCCTGTTAATGTTTGTGACGCACTTGCCCGACCTAATGATATGGACGTTGTTCCAACATTAAACGATGAGTTTGTTAATTGTGAATTACCTATTCCAGTAACTTGTGAAGATCCAGATACTGTGCCCACTGGTAAATTTGCAATTGTTTGAGCAGATCCACTAACAACTCCCGCAGGTAATTGAGCGCTTCCACTCCATATTCCTGTACCTGACAACACTTGTGAAGAACCTGATACTATTCCACTTGGAATACTTGATATACCACTATATGTGATTTGTGAAGAACCTGACACTAATGCAGGTTTATCTGTTATACCATTAAAAGAAACTTGGCTTGAACCAGAAACGACTGATATACCATTAAAGAACGAACCAGAATGAATTGTTGTTCCGGCTAGTACTTGTGAAGAACCAGATACTAAACCGGATGGTATACTGCTAATTGAACCAAATGTTATTTGTGAAGAACCAGATACTGTTCCAGCAGGTAATGCTGAAACAACTTGTACTGAACTTGATAAAACGTTCTCAGCATTTAATCTTGTTTTAATACCTGAAGAATAGTTTGTTGTTGCCGTTAAATCAATTTGAGATGATCCCGAAACAATACCACTTGGTATGTTAGATAAACTTGGATATGAAATTTGACTTGAACCAGATACCAATGTTGGTTTGTCAGTTATGGTGTTAAAAGATATCTGAGCCGATCCTGAAACCAATGCTGGTTTATCAGTAATTCCGTTAAAAGATACTTGCGAAGAACCTGAAACCAATGCTGGTTTATCCGTAATCCCATTAAATGAAATTTGTGATGAACCAGAAACTATTGTTGTCCCTGTTGCACTAATTGTACCATTAATAATGGTATTAGATAAGATGGTCACAGTCGTTCCATTATCGCTAATGTTACTATCACCAACATGCTCCGCGTTTAAAGATTTTAAAATTCTATTTGTTGTTGGAAACGCTTCACTACCTAAATTATTATATGTCTGTGGCCCCATTAATAACACCGATGATGTTACTGTTGTTTGATTTTGATGAACAAATATCCATTGATCGTTTGTTGAATCAAATAATATCGATCCAGATACTTGCGGTGAAGACCCACTGTCGATAACAGCCAATCCACCAAATCTTATACTTGGATTTTGAGCATTAACAGTGATAATGTTATCTGCGATGTTTACAACTGATGAACTAATATGTTGAATTGATGAAGAACCAGCAATAATTAAATCTTGTGACACATACAGTGATCCTGTAATCGTTTGATTACCTTGAAATATATTACTACCTGTTGTTGCGTAACTACCAGTTTTTGATTCTATTGATGTTAATCTACCATCTTGTGTAGTATTTGTACTTAATATACTACCCGTTGTTGTTTCAATAGATGTTAATCTATTATTTGTACTTGAAGTGTAACTATTAACAGTGGTTCTTATACTGCCACTTTCTGTTTCTAAGTTTCCTAATCTTGTATTTGCTGATGCTGTAAATGTATTTAAATTTCCTCCAGCACTTTCTAAATTACTTAATCTTGTATTAACAGAAGAACTAAACGCTGTTAAGTCAATACCTTCAATTGTACCAGTAATATCAATAGAACCAGACACCACGATGTCGTTTGCAAACACAACTGGCGTACCACCAACAGATGATTGAATTTTTTGTCCGTTTAGTATTTCTACCGGACCTTTTAACATAATTTTACCATTGGTTGGATCTAATAAAATATCACCATCGGCATTTGATTTCAACTCGATATCACCATCTGCAGTTTGAAGAATAATAGAATCAGTACCACTTTCTAAAATTTTAATGGATTGACCATTATCAGTTGTAATTTGTAATTCTTGTGTGGTACTACTAATTACTTTAGTTCCATCAATATAAAGTGATCCAGAAGAAATATAAACATCTCTCCATTGATATGTTGGGCTACCTAAATCATAAGTATTATCTACTGCAGGTATAATAGAACCTGAATGTGTTTGATTTCCTTTAAATAAATTAGACCCAGTTATAGCAAATCCATAGTTAGTTACTTGAGTTGAACTTGAAACAACATTAGATCCATCTAATATTTGTGATGAACCTGAAACTAATGTTGGTACATTTGTTAGGTTATTGTAATTAATAGAACCCGTAAAAGATGTCGCAGTTAAACTACCTGTAACTTCATAGTTGCCATTTAATTTTCTACTATTAATCCAAACGCTACCACTTTTAACTAACAAATCACCATATGATGAATTGGTTGTGGTATCATATACGTCGTGAGCTTCGCCCAGTTCTGAACCGTTATCTACACGGACATATATTGAACCCTGATTTTGTTGGTCTCTTAATACTTCACCAAGTCTAACACCATGATTAGGTGCCACTGGATAAGAAGTTGTAAATGTTCCATTAGCTCCTAAAAATATTAGTTGCCCTGGGGTCATTCCACTAGTATTAACACCAAGTAAAACACCTTCTGTAATAACTAAACCAAAAGAATCGTTTGGAATATTTTCAGCGGCAATACCTAATGTGTTTGCAGATTGTCCTTCAGTTAAAAGAGAAGCAACACCAATTAATGGATTATTGCCAACTGCGCCAGTTATTCTAACGACAGTCCCTTTGTTTATTTGGGCACCTGACATATTTTTACAATACACATCTGTTCGTGTTGTTCTAAGTGAATATGATGCCGTTGGTACTTGTTGTGAACCACTATATGCTTCTAAAACATCTAATCTAGAATCTAATGAACTAGATACCGTTGTATATGATGATGTGAAACTATTAAAATCGGTTCTAATACTTCCACTTGCCGTTTCAAGTAAATCTAATCTACCATTTTGTGTGTTATTAATTGAAGCGACACTAGAACTTAAATTATCAATTGAACTTGATAATGAAGAACTTAAACTTGTAATTGTTGATGTTAAACCACTTGTTGTTGTTGCAATTGATGAAGATAAAGAACCTATTGAAGATGTTAATGAAGAACTTAAACTTGTAATTGTTGATGTTAAACCACTAGTTGTTGTTGCAATTGATGACGATAACCCCCCCATTGAGGAAGATATCGAAGATGTGTAACTATTAAATGTGGTTTCATCTAACTTACCCGTACCTATCGCCTGACCATTTAATGAAATTGATCCTGTGATATTAACTGACCCAGTAAATGTGTGGGTATCATCTATTGTGTCGCCAAATCTGGTCGAACCACTCTCATAAATGATTGATGATGATGTGATTGATGTGTGTAACTCATCAACCGTTAAGGTACCTCTAACTCTTAAATCCTGCTCAAAATCGGCAGAACCGGACACAATAAGTCCATTCTTAATTTTAAATTCGTTTGCCATATTATATTAGTTTCACAGTCCACTAATGTGTTACTAATAAATACTTCAATTTTAACAAGCGTATGTATTAATTACATATCCAGATGAATCAATTTGTAGTGTTGTCCCAAAGGTTACTCCATAGTCTCCATAATACAAACTATTACCATTAAATGGTGTTGTCATTCCACTATCTGTATAGAATCTTGTTACCGATGTCCACACACTGTTATTTCCATAAACAGACACAGTAAATGGCCCACCTAATCCATCACAATAATTTGGCGCGGTACTACCGGTTGCACTAATCATATAGTTTGTGCTAGCTGGTGTTGGTGTCGGTGTTCTTGTTGGTGTAATTGTTAGAGTAGGTGTCGGTGTTCTTGTTGGTGTTGGTGTAGCTGTTCCAAAAGGTGTTAATGTTGGTGTAATTGTTAGAGTAGGCGTCGGTGTAGGAGTTACTGTTGAGCTACCTAACGCCCTATATAATACTTCAACTGTCCATGTTCCAGAATTTACGGTTGCACTTAATACCCCTGCACCTGAAACAATAAATCCAATTGGACTTGTATCTCCTAAATCAGTTGTTGTTGTCTCATTAAAAGAAGAATTAGTACCATTCCAAACACTAGCGATATTTCCTGCTCGCATATTGGCACCGCTTTTAACCACATAGTCAAAAAACGCACCATCAAACCCACCTAGATTAAAAATCTGTGCATTGCTTGATATGGTTGTACCTGTTGCGCATATTTTTGCATTATTAATCGTTAAACAACCATTAATATTTTGACTTCCGTAAAATACATTTGATCCAGTTGTTGCATAACCTAAGTTTGAAATCTGTGAACTACCACTTATAATATTACTACCAGTGAGATTAATATTAGAAAGATCAATAGATCCGGAAATAATATGACCACCTTTTGCTACATTTAAATAACCAGCAACTGGTGTTGAAAAATATACTTCCACATTATCAGCATCAATAGATCTAATTTCATTTGGAAATACTATTTTTCTATTACTATCATAAACAGTAACAATTGGATAATCAACCCCCATATTGTGAGATACTGACCAAGTTGTTGCGGCGCTAAATTGTTGTGTCATTCCACCTGGACCTGTACCCAATGATGCAATTACTTTACCAGTTTGTGCTGACGGGAATGTGATAGTAGCCGTATCTGAATTTACTGCTGTTATTTTTGAAGGTATAATTACTTCATCATTTGAATCAAAAACTTGAAAAATAGGAAACTTCTGCCCTAAATTATGATTAAATGTCCAAGTTGTACTTGGTGTTGTTTGATCTAATTTAACAAAACCACCACCTGATCCGCCACTACCTCCAGCACCAGCATTAAGTGCAAATGCAGCGGTAAGAGCATATGAAGCGCTCATTACTGTCATTGACCCGGTTTGAGATGTTAATACAACGCTAGAAGAAAAGTTATTTAAACTTGTTATCGAACCAGTAATTGTATTAATTCTGGTATCTAATGAAGAAGAAAGTGTACCAGCACTAATAAATAATTCTTTAGTGTAACCATTGTAATTTGAATCGGTGATTTGTGTTGTAATTTCAATCCCACCTTGAGGAATTATTTCAAACGCATCTGATCCAGTGGCACTTAATATCGGTGATCCAGAAACAAAAATATCTTTGAAGTGTGAACCAATTGATATAAAAGCAGTTCCAGGGTCGTTTTCATTTACATTAAGGCCGGTACTATCGTCAAATTGTAATTTGGTAAAGGTTTTGTTGTATGTATTTCCACTTATATCGGAACCACTAATTTGAAATGGAACATTTGTTAAATTTGTTGCATCACCACCAAATGATCCAGTAAACGAACCAGTGATAACAGCATCATTTATATTTAATGTTCCACCACTAAATCCTGTTAGTGTATTAAAAGCACCGGTAGCAGCATGAACTGATTTCCATCTTCTTGTTGGAATACCCACATTATGGTGGTCGCCATCTGAATCTGGTAAAAAGGATGAGGAAATAACCGCTTTTATGTTTAAAAAATCCCCAGCACCATTACCAATATACATACTACTGCTAATAACCGCGTCACCATTGATTCTTAAACCACTAGCAGTAATATCACCCTTTAAATTAATTGCACCCGTATTAACCGTGTTTGTTGAGATTAATTCTTCAACCGATGGGCCGAGAGAACCGGAAACAGCCATGAAAACCTTACCGTCGGTAGTGTTTAATGCTAATTCACCTAGCTGTAAATTTGTGTTAGTTGGTTTTTGACCAGATACACTACTCCTACGCAGTTTTACTATTTGTGACATATATATGTTCCCTCTCTATGTATTGTGGTATATACCACGGTTAATTTGATCTATATAGACCTATCTATAAATACATAAAAAATTAATTAAATTAAATAAAAAAGGGAGGTAAAAACCTCCCCTTTATTAAAAAATATTAAGTCCTTAATATGTCCCCCCATCTATCACCGTTGAGAACTTAAGAGTACCATCAGAATTTTTATATCCTAATATACCATCAAGAACGTCAGTAGATTCTGTTGTTGAAACATATCCAAGTACATTGCTTGAGTTTTTGAAAACAATTGCGGATGTTTTATTACCATTGTCTGTACCTCCAGAATATGATAATGTTACATTACCGGTAATTGTTGCATTACCTGTTGACGAATCTAGTAAGAACTTATTAGTGTTTAATGCTAATGTCGTTCCACTATATGTTAATAAACTATCACCAATTGTGTTTTGACCCGTTGCTATTGGGAAAGTACCAGACGTTAAACTAGTTTCTGCTCCATAAGCTCCAGCTGTTGTACCAATCAATTTACTTGATTGACCACTAGCAGAAACGAACATCCAATAATCATTTAATGAATCCCAAACTAAAGATGCTGATACACCTGTTGAGCCTGAATCAATAACTTCAAATCCAGCATATCTTTCAAATGGTGAATAAGCGTTTAATCTAATGATGTTATCGTCTAATTCTATTGTGCTTGATTGAATAACAACATTGGTTGCCGATCCTAAAACTTCTAAGTTACCAGAAACATATAAATTTGCTTGTAATTGTGTATTTCCTGTTACTGTTAAGACACCATTTACTGTTACATCACCGTTGATTGTTTGTCCACCTTCAACTGTTAATGAACCAGATGTTCTCATATCACCATCAAGTGTATCAATTTCAAAGTTTCCACCACCAATTTGGAAAACAGTTCCGTTGTATGTGAAACCTGAACTATCAATCAATGTACCACCAGAACCAACAGTTACAATTCTATGTTGTGTTAAATCTTCAACAACTGAAGATGAAACTGTTGCCACACCATCAACATTAATTGTTGACGAAAATTGAGCAGAACCTGTAACACCTAATGAACCTGTAACATCTAATGAACCAGTTACCTTTGTATTTCCTTTAAGATCTACTGGGCCAACCACATTTGCAGAACCAGTTACATTTAATGAGCCAGTAATTGTTGTACCACTTTTAACTAATAATGAACCCGAAGTTCTGATGTCACCACCAGAAACACTAACCTCAAAATTACCACCGCCAGTACCAATGTTTAATGTTACTTCATCATATGTGAAGTATTGACTATCTTCTATTTCACCATTTGGTCCAGCAATTAAAACTCTATTGTCTGTTAATTGATCATTATATATTGAACCAGTTACTTGTAATGAAGAACTAATAATTACACCGTTTACACCAACAAGTGTTGCTGTTTGTTGTGAATCATCTATTTTTAAGAAATTGGTATCATCACCAAAGAAACTTAATCCACCATTAGATTTAATGTGTGTATCAGTTGTTGATGTGTTATAAATTTCAAAATATCTTGAATCTCCTTGATCAGCTTTTAAATATAATGAACCAGTACCTTGAATGTTTGTTACTTCAAGAGCCCCGGATAAATTTAAATTACCGTTATCAAATGTTAATCCACTATAGTTTGTTAATAAACCGTTGGTACCAGCTACTACTAATCTTTTTTCTGTTAATTGATCATTGTATATTGAACCAGAAACAACCAAAATATCATTACCATTTCCAAGATATGTGCTACCACTTACTGTTAAATTATTAACAACCGTAATGCTATCTAGGTTAATAGTTTGAGCTTCTAATGCATTTACATATGCAGTTCCGCTAACATGTAAGTTTCTCCAATTTTTATTTGCTGAACCTAAATCAAATGCATTATGTACATCTGGAATAATTGATGAGCTAATTTCCGCACCAAAAGCAACAAAATCTGTTGTTGCATCACCTACAGTAATATTACCACCCAATTTAACGTTACCAGTTAAGTCGATTGATCCTGTCTGGTATGTGTTACCGGTAATATATAAATCAGCGTTTATAGATGCGTCTCCATCAACAAATAAAGTACCAACCATTTGTGTGTTACCACTAACGTTTAATGCAGATGCACTAACAAATGTGTTAAATGTTGCTTTACTACCTGTTATGTTATTGATTGTTACTCCAGAAATTAGATTTCCTTCGATGTTACCTGTTAAATCAATTCTACTATTACCACCAGAACCATCATTATTTAAAATATATAATGATTCGTTACCTGATGCGTAAAAAGGTGTACCATCTAGAATAGAGCCATATGTACCAGCAGTAATTGTTGGAGCAGCAGTACCTTGGTATATCTTAGATACTGATCTAAAAGCACCAGCAACACCCTCATCACCACTATTTGGTGAACCGATGAATACAAATGGGCCACTTAAATCTGAAATTGAACCAGACGCAACAATAAGTTCAGCATTTCTTGCTGTTGTACCTTTTAATGCGGCGATCGAACCTCTTCTGTGTTTAATTATTTGTGCCATGTTTTATCTTTACTTTGTTTTATATAAATACTTTATTTTTATTTAGAAGAAACCATCCCCGCAATCAATTATAGCCATATTTGACCTATCCGCCCAAACACCCAAATTTTGGATTGATAATGATGCTGAAATTATTTGTCCGCTTATCTGATTTTTAACCATAGACATTGCTCCAGAAACAATTAATGACTCTACTAGTGGATCTGTGGTTTGTACTAAGGTTGTTGTCCCCTCTACTCTTAAATTACCCTTTATGGTCATTGACCCAGTAACTTGTAAATTATTTGTTGTGGCATAAAAAGACCCAGTTTCTTGCCAAATATTACTGGCGTCTAAATCTGTTCTTAAATCGTTTAAACTATTTGAAATTGATGATGATAAATTGGTTAGTTCTGTTTCTAAAACTATTTTGTCTTCTGAACCTAATGGTCCACCAACCCAATAATCATTTGCAGCATCCCATAATAATGAACCTGAAATTGTGTTCGGGGCTGTCGGGTCTTTTACTAATAGACCACCAAATGCAGCAGACGTACCATTAAGTTCAATGATATTATCCCCAATAGCGACAGTGGTTGAATTTATTGCTGTTGTTGTACCCTTAACAAGTAGATTACCTTTAACGGTAAGATTTGATCCAGTGGTCTCTATTGCCGCTTTTAGAGATGCACTATAAAGATTTAATTCCGCGGTACCCGCCCCCTCAATATATTCTTGAAGCGTTAAACCAGAAACGTATAAATTATCAGCATAAACTGCGTGAAGTGCACCAGAAACCGCCCCTAAATCAATTATTGATCCGGAAGGCACATTCGCTGTGTCAATTTGCAGCCAATTAATCTGTTGTAAAGCCATGTAAAAGTAATCTCTTTTACATAAATACTTTTATTATGGTTTAAGCATAAAAAAAGGGATTTTTTTAATCCCTTTATTTTACAAATATTTTTTTATTTTTTGAATCGCTTCTTCCGGACTTTTAAAATCCCTGCCCGGAACAAAAATTGGCCCCATCCCTGTACTTGGATTTTGCATATATATTGTTGGTAATGCGTCTTCTTTGGTTACTGCTAGTATTTGATCATAAGTTTGTTTATGTTCATTTACTTCATATTCGGAATATGTAATATCATTTTTTACCAATTCTTCTTTTAGTGTGGTGCAATACCCACAACCATTTAATGTAAAAAGACAAACATTATATCCCATTTTATAATTTATTTAAAACTTCTTTATAATATGCTCCACCATTTGCTCCAGATGATCTATGCACAACCTCTTTATTTTTAATAACAATAACAGTTGGTACTGATCTTATTCCAATTTCTTGTGCATGTTCCGTATTTTCATCAACATCTATTTTCACAAATTTAACATTTGGATATTGTGATTCAAGATCTTCTAGTCTCGGTATTAATGTTTTACAAGGCCCACACCATTTAGCCCAATAATCGACTAAAAGTACTTCACCCGCTGATTTTAAATTTTCTAATTGTTGTCCTGTAATGTTTTCCATATTATCTTAATCCTATTTTTGATGTGTTTTTATTTGTTGATTTAAATAATTCAACGTCTATATTATATATATCTGCTAAACTCATTGCTTCAGTAACTTCTTGAGATTTCCCCAAATGTTTTAACAATTTGTTCGTTTCCTCTGTGGATAATTTTTCGAATTTATGTTCAGCAATTAATCTACCCTTTCTAAGTAACGCCTGGTCGATTCTCTCTCTCTTCATGTTGAAAGTTGCAATAACTTGTATGTTTAAACAGTCAGCCAAAATACCGTCAGTCAAATTTAAAATGTTTGAAACTCCAGCAGGTGAACCATTACCTTCTCTATCAGAAATTACTCTTTCAGCGTCTTCAATGATTAAGACAGTATTTCTTTGATCCATTAAAAATGGAATAATTGATGGTTCTGATAACATTTCCGCCATAGATGGTGGGATAAATAAAATATCTTTATCCTTAATTAACTTGGTTAGGTATTTGATGTACGATGTTTTACCTGTCCCCGGCTCTCCATGAAGTAAAATAATACCCTTGTCATTATTTCTGTTAAGTCTATCTATAATAACATTGTGAACTTTAATAAATTCAGAGCCATAGTTCAATTCTAAATCCATATCAGGAACAATTAGATCATATTCTTCAGTATCTAAATGCCCCATTTCACTTTTTATAAGATTAATGCTAGACTTCTTTTTTAATCTTTGGAATGTTTGAACTTCAGGTAAATTAAATTCACCCAATTCTATATTGTAGATAAAATCAATTTGTACTAAATTATTTTTTTTATCATTACCTCCACGAATTCTAACCATTTGTTGTAAAGATTCATTAACTAATAATGAATCACAATTTAAATCGTGTCTTCTCGTTGTATTAATTCTAGAAAATTCTTTAAAACCATTTTGAATTAAAAAATCTTTGACTTCCGGATCGTAGTGAAGGTTGTTATTATACTTTGATGGTATCTGATTAAAAAATACCACATACAATTGTTCCGCCGGTATTTCAGTACCATATGAACTTTCATATAAAGGATATGTTGTTGGTAATTGCTTGTTTATCATTAGCTAAATATAAATAAAAAAAAGTGAAAAATAAAATTAATTCATACCTATTGGACCGTACTCATCAAAAAACATAAACTTCTTGTCATCGCTGTAAAAAACTCTTTGTTTGCTAATAGCCTCGGCCTTCATAGTTATTCGAAGTAGTTCAAATTGCTCTTTACTTAATTCTGGTTGCCCATTTTGATTGAAATTTTTTTCCGAAATAATTGTTAAATGTCTATAAAACTCATCAACATCTGATTCGCCAATAAAATATTTTCTAGCTTCCTCATTTGTTTTAAGGTAGTTTTTTACTTTTTGAATGTAAACAAGTATTTCATGATCCATTTAAAACGACTTTGTAATTTGTTCTAAATTAACTGTAACCAATGTCTCTCTACCAAACACTTTAACAGATAAATCAACTTTATCTCCCTTCACCGCAGATATTGTTCCATTAAATGATGAGAATGGCCCCTCGGTGATTACAACCGATTCACCATTGTTAAATTTCAAGGAGTTTCTTTCCTTGTGTTCTTCTAGAGACTCATCTTTTAATATTTTAAGAATATCTTGATCTCTCATTTTCCTAGGTTTTTTATCCCCAAGCATTCCCATAATCGAGGGATATGCTGCAATATTCTTTAATTGATCTTCTGTAAGTTCTTTTTGGCTTTCAAAGTAAAGATAACCATTATAAATGATTTTCTCTCTTAAAACTTTCTTTTTTCTAACAACAACAAATTCCTTATCCATTGGGCAGACAAATCTATCAATAAAAGATATTTTACCCGTACTTATTTGTGTATTGAACTGCTCTGTTAATTGTCTTTCTTTACCTGGCATAACTTTCACCACGTACCATTTTGAATCCATAATTTTAATGTTAAACTATTTTTATGTTTATTATAAGTATTCCCGAAGAAACATCATAAGTTAATAATCAAAATATACATAAAAAAACCCAATTATTCAATATTTGACATTTAGGAAAAAAATATATATATTAATACTATGAGTTGTAAAAGTTGCAAAGACAGCAAGGTTGTTAAACAAAAATTAGCAAAAGATTTGCAGAAAAACGAAAAATGGCTTATCATTGGTGTAGGAATCTGGTTTTTACTAGGTTGCTATGGTTTATATACCCTAATCAGTAAGATCGTATGAAAAAATACAAATACAAAATTGTTGTTTTTTTAAATAAAAAAAGGAAAAAGGTGTTATACCAATCCAACAAAAGAACAACAATAAATGAACATTGGAGAGAGTGTAAAACACAAAAAAAACCATTGTATTGTGCTGAAAACAGAGGTAGGTCTAGAGCTAAATTAGATTTTTTATTGGTGTTGGTATACCCCAAGAATAGATGGGCTAAAGAAGAACGCGTCTATATTAAAGATGATGTTGGTAGAAACGAACCAGTTTATTTTGATGAGGATACTGAGTACAGAGTTAAAGATGCCATTCATTGGTGGGAGCCGGAAAAGATATATGATTTTCAACAGAAGAAACACATCTACTTTGAAGAGATGTTTGATATCATTAATAACATCACCGAAATCGCACAGATATTCACATTAAATAATAAAATATTTGTTCAGGTTGATGCTGCGGTTACCGTGTATAAAAATAAAAATATAAATGACACACAAAGATTGTTTGTAATCTTACAATCTCAGCTTATGGCTAAAAAGAGAACAAACTTTATGTTTATTAGAGACGTGACTAGATATCAGAGATCTCAGTTGTATAAGTTATTGGAACCGATGGGATTTACTCGTAATGAGTTGTTTAGGCATTATTCTTATTAAACACCATGTTGATGTTGCCTATTTTAATATTAAAGGTATTTTCAGCATTGTCTTGTACCCCCCTTATTTTGGATTGTACCATTTTATAAATTCTATCAAACTCTGTTTTTGAAACTTCAAATATGATAGTTTCAGAAACGGTTTCTAAGTTACATTTTTCTAATAGATCAGATATTATTGCTAACTGATTAAACAAATCACCCTTTTTTACCATAACCTAATATAATTAGCATCTTATTCCAAAATGAAACTTTTTTCTTAGGTTTGGGAACAAAAATTTTAGTTTTATCTAATGACTTGACTTCGTCAATCATCTTCTTCTTGTGATCCAGAATCTCCTTCTGGTCTTTGTTCATCTCTTTGTTCAGCCATTCTAATCCCTGTTGAATCTTCTTGTTCATCTTCTTCTAAGAAATTAATTTCTTTTAATTTATCTAATGACTCTTTTTGGAAAAGTTCCTCAAGTTGTTTAACTTTTTGTTTGAACAACATTTGTTTCTGTTCCATTTCAAGATTATGATTTATAATCTCTAACGCACACAACCTCGCTGTATCGTAGCCTTCTTGTGTTGCCGATGAAATCAACGAAAGTAATTGAAACTTATCATTTTTATCTTGGACCTTATAGGTCATTGACTTATACTGGTTCAATACTTGTTGAACATGTTCTATTCTCCAGGTACTTGGTATTTTGATGTCAAGACTCACGTTTCTTTCTATCTCTCTTAATGAGAAGAAATAAGGTCTTAAATTTGATATTAGTTCGTACACTATATTACAATTAAAAATGTTATTACATAAGAAATGGCAAGATATATTAATGCCTCTCTTATTTTATTTAATTCCATTGGTTTAGGATTCTCATCTCTAAATCTAATGAAAAATTCAAAAGTAAATCTTAGTAAAAATATTATACTAAGAACCAAAAAATACAAACTAATTTGATTCATCATGTCTTTTGATCTCCTCAAGGACTTCTTTTCGATAGACGCCTATTAGTGTTTTCAATTCTTGAGCATGCTTTCTAGCTCTGATTGATGCACTACGGTTACCCCTGTCAAATACTTTTTGGGTATCTACAGACATCTTTTCTACAAGATCCTTTATCTTTTTTAAAGTTTCCATGTTTATTCTTTTAATCCAATATAATTAAAAATATTGGTTTTTTAAAGCGAATATCGGGATTTTTTTTTACTTTTTGAAATTTGACTCTAATAGTTTATAAATCTCTGTTAACAAGTCCAGTTCAGATCTGGTTTTTTTAAAGTCGTATTTGAAAAGTTTGTGGAAATATTCTTTGATTTTCAATGCGTTACCATTTGACATATAGAACGCTTCTTGAAAGAACAACCAAAAATAGTCATAATGTGGCCCCCTTTCTTTTAGGTATATTGATTCCTTTTCTAGATCGGTCAGAACTTTATTCCAACACCAATTAAAATGACCTTGTTGGTCTATTTGATTGTATAGTACGTCTTCCCCTAAATAAGTTGATTCTATAACATCATATAGTGATATGATGATATCATAATATAATTCGGTTTTCTCACGTATAATATTATACGCTTTATACCAAACTTCCGCTTGATTTTTGAAATTTTCGGAGGCGATAAACTCTAAATACCCTTCATTTTTTCCCATATCCCAAATATAATATTTTTTGAGGATAAAAGAAAACAATTAAAGATCGATTATTGAGTTTTCTTGTTGTAATTAACCATATCTTTCATTCTCTTAATTTCATTAAGAACGTTTGATTTGGTAACACTTTCGTTAACGTTAGTAATTGGCGCCGGATCTTTTTGATACATTGGTGCTTTCTCGTCTTCTTTATTTTTTCTTTCAGCCTTCTTCATCATTTTTTCACCCAAGTCACTAGGAATAACATTAGCAGCATCGTGTGAATTACCCATCTTAGAATCACCAGTTAAAGCCATTTTTAATCTGTCTTTAAAATGTTTAGATGGTTCAACATCATAATCTAAATCTTCCATTCCACCACCTCTATTAGTTGCAACAATCTCATCTTCTTCGGATGTGTTTTGTCTAGCAGATTTTTCACCTTTACCAACTTGCTTTGGGAATTCTGGATTATCGTTACCATCAAATGACAAATAATCTTTGATTTTCTTTTCAGTTGCAGACATCGCTTCTTTACTTGCTTGCCCACTACCTTTGTGTGCTAATTTATACGCATTTACACCAGGCACAGATTCTGAAATAGTTTTAATTAATTTCACTAATTCCGATTCTGTTAATCTAATTTTCTTTTTGCTCTCATTCATCATTCCACCACCACACTCATTACAAACACCTTCTTCATTCATCATTCCGCCGCATTCTGAACACATCTGATCACCTTCGTACATTTTATCACCACATTCCATACAATCTTCACCTTCTTCGACTTCATCTTCTGGTTCCGATTCTCTTGGTGCAAACATTTGTTGCATTTTTTCATATGTGTCTTTGAAGTATGCTCTATAATACATTTGAGCCGCTTTTTGAATTAAAGACTCACGATCTTCTTCATACTCTGGCCATTCGTTCCAATAAAAATCAACAGCATCTTCTGCCGCAGAAAGAACACTATCCAAATCAAAAGGAAAACTTTCTGGTTCTCCCAAATCTCTATGAATTGATTTATTCATGGCATACTGATCTGATCCACCCCAATCATCTTCATCTAATTCTCCTTTACGTAGAGCGGATAAATCATCTGCTCCAATTTTACCGTCTTTATTTACATCGATATTTTTTTGTTTACCGATTAATTTTTCGTCAATTGGATTCATTGGTTGTTTTTCTTGTTTCATTTCGTTTGTATTTTTATCTGCCATTGCATCTAATTCATCAATGGATGGTTTTGGACACTTCTCGATTATAAATTCTTTACCTTCAGCATTATAAGAATCAAGTTGCATATTTGCTTCTTCTTCTGTGTCACAATATTCGACAGGTTCACCTGTTTCTTTATTTTTTATAACATAAACTTCTGCTGTAGTGTTTTCAACTATAGCGTTTTTTATTTGGCGTTTAATCGCTTCTTCTATAATCTGTTTTAGACTATCTGTTTTCATACTAAATAAATATCTGTTTAATTTCTTTCGACAATAAATTCTCGACTTCTTTTATTGATAAACCATATTTTTTTGCGTTTTCGCTAATCAAATCATCCATACCATCAATTTCTCTCAATATTTCTATTGCATTGATTCCTTGATTACAGTATGGGAATTTTTTACATCTATCTTTGATTTTAACAAAAACCCCACCAGGACCTCCCCATTTAGGAAATTTCTTATCTTTTACTGCTCTTGATTTCGCTATACTCTTTTCCCCGTTGATCTTTAATGGATCTTTATTTGGGGTAAATGGTGCGTCATATGCTCCAGCAGACGATGTTGAGGAATCAGTGGCTTCAGTAAGTTTAGCGTTATAAATTTTTTTAATGTCAGCTTTAGTCTTCATAGTACTAAATGCTGCAGCGTATGAACCAGATGAACTAGAATCAGTCATTTCATTCGTTTCTTTTTCCATTTTATCTAGTTTAATATAATAATTTGGGTCTTCCCATAAATGATCCATAGCGATTTCTCTTGCCATTTCTTTGTCATTCGTATGTTCCAACTCAACATTTATTCCTTTTTGTAATTCCTTTTTAATGAATCTTACCATATCCTCAATATGGTAATAACCTTTAGCGTCGTGTTTTTTAGCTATTTTAACTAAAGAACTGTAATCAGCGTTGCCACCTTTTAATTTGTTTGAATCAACAAAGCTTGTTAGATCAGCAATAAAAACATTTAGTTCAACACCCATCGCAGCTGCTGTACAAAGTCTGGTGTTTCCAGCCACTAAAATGTATCTATCACCCAGTTTTACAACAAAAGGTCTTTTATATTGACCCGATTTTATAGCTTTTACTAGTATTTTGGGATCTGTTTTATCATATGTCTTTGCGATCTCTTCTACGGCAGCAAAATCCCCCTTTTTAATTTCGTTCGATTCGGTATTTTCTAATGTTGACCAAATATTTTTAGTTAATGTAACTTCTTCAGCTTTTTTAAAAGAATTAACAATATCCTCAACAGAGATCTTAATATCCTCATCTCTCATTAAATCTTGGGAAAATCTTTGGATTTCATCCATTTCCCCTTTAATATCTGGTTTAAACGTTTTTTTCATTATCTAACATTCTTTATAGCGGATTCCCAGAACCCCTTTCTTTGCCATAGAGTTTTAAATAACTCCACAACAACCTTTGTAGATAAATCTACTATTTTATCATCGATCTTCTTGGTGCCAAGCTCTTTTTGAATGACTTTAATAACCACATCATGCGCTTTAGTTGTATCTAAGAAGTCTTTAACTTCTTTTTTAACTATGCGTTCAATCTCTTTTTTATCTTCGTTAGTTAATGCCATTATTAGTTGGTTTTTCTAGTAACAATCATTTGGTTCACAACATCTTCGTATGTATGTTGAAACTTATCCAATTTATTGATCATCTCCACTGACTCTTGGTTTAATTCAAGCATATTAGCATTGATGTAAACCCCTCTTTCGTCACCAGCAATATATACAAAGCTAATATCCATATCTGGAATGCTACCATCTAATCTAATTGACTGTGGATATATATTAAACCCTTCTTCGAACTCCGCTATTTCGGTAACCTGGGTTCTAAAATTATCTATTAATTGGCTTAAACCACTCTTTTCTTCTTCAGAAATCTCTAAGTCAGCTTGATCTGAGCTGTTTAATTTAACTTCAACATTATTTACAACAATGTAATCAGTTTTTTGATCCTGAGTAGCTTCAACGTCTTGTAAAGCATTCTCTTCTTCTTTTATAATGTTTCTTTTTGATGTGGATTCATTAAGATTTCTCATTGTATTGAGCATCTTTTTTATTCCATCATATTCCAGGTTGTGTTTGTTTGACATTTTCTTCAAATATATTAAAATTAAACGAAGGGTTTATATCTGTATAAATATCCAGAAAATTTGATTTACTGACTATTCCATTAATGTTTTTTGCGTTTTCAATATATCCAGACGAAGGAACACAGTAATAGTCGATATCATAATTTACACAAAGTACTAGACAAAGGTCAGCAAGTGCTTGTAATTGCTCTTTGGTATAAACGTCCCAGAACTGGTGAGATCTCCACATTCGGACAAATGGTGAGCTTCTAAAGGGGTCTCCTATCCAATTGTTGTATACTCCGGTGATTGTATTCTTGTTTAACCACCCGAGATTCTCAATGGCTATCTTAATTTGTTTATTGTCTAGTTTAGGGTCTCCAAAAGTATTGCTACTAAAATCGGGGTCAAAAACTTTATATATTTTACCCAACTTGGTTATACAGAAGTGTGGAATATCTTCATATTTTCCATTTCTCCTGTATTTTAATTTCATTACGTAATCATCAAACCTTCTTTGAGTATCATAAAGTAAAATTTGTGTCTTATTGGTTTTACGCTTTTTAACGTTAAGTTTTTTAATTTCTACGTCTTGAATTTCTAACATTTCTAGGTATTATTTTTGAACCTAATTTTATAAAAGATAGTTGTGGTGTTGGGAAGACTCTTTCTGTTGGAACATTTATCGGTTCTTCTTCCATAATAATATCACCGCTTTCTAAATACAAATCATCCACATACTCTTCTTCTGTGGATGATTCGCTAGTTTCTTCAACTGATTGTGGTTCCGTTAAAAGTTTTTTTTTAAATCCTCTTCATCTTCAGGAATAATGTGTTGTCTCCAAAAATCATTATCCGCGTTGTCGGTTTCAAACTCTGTCTCCATAACAACGACTTCTGGTTTAGATTCTTCTATATTAAATTTCTCAATAACCGGTGGAGTTGAAATTATATCGAAATTATCACCAAAATTATCTTGATCCACTACAGGAGTGTTAACAACATCTTCTATATCTTGATCTATTTGATATTTTTCAACCTCTTCTGGTGTTGCTAATGGCCCCGGAACAAACTCATCAAATTCCTCAGTATCAAATTTTCTTTCGTATTCATCTTGATTCATTTCCATTATTTCCTCATCAGATATTGAAGGAACAAATTCAGTTCTTAATTCTTGATTATTAGTATCTTCAATAAGTTCATTTAATAAATTTGAAATTACTTCTTCAGGTATTAATGGCTCAGTAGTGTTATCTTGGAAAATATTCTCAGGTTCGGGGGTTATAGTGGAAAAATTTTGCTCTTCCTCTTCAATCGTTGGTTCTTCGTGGAAAATATTTTCGATTTCTTCTTCCGTAAAAAATGGTTCTTCATCTTCTAGCCCATCCATTAATGTACTATCCCAATCGGAAACATCTTCTTTATCATCTTTAACCATTGGGTTATCGAATGGTTCATCATATAAACCCAATTCTTGGTCGTTCTTCATCATTTCAACCAAAATCTCTTCCTGCTTAACTTTAAAATCATCAATATGCGTGTGTCTCTCTCTAACAGTGTCACTATACTTTTCAGCTGCTGCTTTTAGTTTCTCATTTGGTGGTTCCGGACTTAATAAGTGTTTTTCTAAAATAGCTAAATCTTCTTCAGACAATCTAATTCTAGAAACTTCTCCAACAATATCTTCTGATGGGATAATTGGTGTTTCGCTTTCTTTTGTTACGGGTTCTTTTAATCTATCTTCTTCAGTGAATTTAACTAACATGTGTAAGAAAGACAACGATATAATTGGTAACATACCCCCAGCGAAAAATGCTAAGAATCTTTTGTGGCCAACAGCATCGTTTGGATCTACTCCCATAAACTCAACGAAAGGTGAAACCAAGCCAACCCAATCTTTAAATGATTGTGAATTAATATCAATAAATGAATATGCAAAAAATATGTTACCAATAAATTGAACTAAAGTTACAATAGCGAATGGGAAATATACTTTCTTTCCCATGTTAGCCGATATCGCAGCTAAAGCCGATAATGCCGCTATCTCAATACCTATTGATAGATATACCGACCAGCTAACTGGGTTTGAAATACCGTACCATTTAGTAACGTGTGAAATAGAAACAATCGCTACTGTTATGATCGGAACCAAAAACGCAGCAATTATTAATGTTTTATAATTTTTCTCTAACCAATTTTTCATTTAGATTCTTGTTCTTTTTTTAGATTCTCCTTAACAATAAAATGTAGTTCCATTAACTGTGGACCCCTATCTTTTTGTGTAATCCAATTATCATAAAAACCATGAATCGCTATCTTTTCTTTTTTGTGTGCAATTCTAAGACTATCAATCGTTGTGATGTTTTGTTTTTCAATTTTCTCTAACTTACTCACCTTACTTGAATTACTGCAAGAGCGAAAGAAGAAAATGACCGTTAAACCAATTAATATCTCTAGTTTATACGTTTTAATTAATTCTACTAATTTTTTCATGATCTTACGTTTTTATAAATAGTTTATTAATGAATAACTCTCATTTCTGAGTTTCTTCAATGCTTTATCTTTCAATTGTCTAATTCTTTCTTTAGTACATCCAAACTCTTCTCCTAAGTCATCTAGGTTTTTTTCTGTCCCCATCAAACCAAAATAACCCTCAATGATAGCTTGTTCTCTCTTATCCAAGAAAGACATGATATGTTTGATTCTATGTTTCAAATCTTCAGCGCTATTTGCTAATGATTCAGGATTATCAGCATTTGGATTGGCAATAATTTCTAACAAGGTGTCTCCATCCTCATTAATTTCTCTAAACAAATCAACGGTACTAGGAATTGATGCGAGTGGTGTTTCACTATATTCAATATAGAATTTGTCTTCCCCTTTAGCTTCTTCCTTTTTTTGCTTCTGAGCTTCTTGCAAAACATTTGATGGGACACGAATTGTTCTAGCATACTCATTTAATGCATACATAATGTTTTGCTTGATCCACCAAACTGCATATGAAATGAATTTAAAACCAGAAGTTAAATCATATCTTTCAATTGCTTTCATCAATCCGATATTACCTTCTGAGATTAAGTCACATACTTCTAACCCCTGATTTTGATATGTTTTAGCCACCGAAATCACAAATCGTAAATTACCCGTGACCAGTTCATCAACTAACGCCTGTCTCTGGGCTTTAGTTAACGTCTTATCTTCTTTCATCATTTTGAAAATTTCAAATTCTCTCTCGTGAGTGATTACTGGAATTTTCTTTAGGTCTTTGAGATAGTACTGTATCTCCTCGGTTTTAACGATAGGTGCGGTTTTTTTCATAAACGAGAACTTTTAATATTAAAGATAACTTTTTTTTTCCTAATTTCCAAATCGGTCCAAGAAATTCTTTTCTTCTGCGGTTAGGCTGTCAATTCCCTGATTTTTTATTTTTTCTAGTAACTCGTCTAGGTCAAAATTTTTATCAATGGATTTAACTGTAAAAGTAAAATTCGATGAATCTTTTGGTTTAAAAATGAACTCACTGAGACTATCTGGTAAGTCCGCCATAAAGATAGAATTTTTTTCAAATAAAAAATAAAATTTTATGTGATCTAATGTTAATGTTTTTTTGATATCTTTTTTCAGCTCTTCTGGGGATTTTTCCGTATCAAATATTATAATACAATTACCCAAACTTTCAATAACATACTTAACCCCTGACTCGGAAACATCAATAAAGTGTTCTAAGCAAAAATACTCAAGATCATCGTGATCTTCAAAGGAAGCATATATAAAAAGTATGTATGAATTCATAAAGCTAATTTACTGAATTTTTTTTTAATAATACATAAATTGTCATAAAAAAAATAACGGCCCATAAATTGGTGCCGTTATTATAACGTATTATAAAATTTATTATTATTTCTTAAGTTTAATTTTCCAATAAACTCCACCACTAATATATGGTGTGAGGGTCCCGCTAACCCCGTTATCTGACACTCTATTATATACTCCAAGACCTCCGTGTATAATTTTATCATTCTTGGTTTTAACCATAACCCCAAGACCTACGCTTGGCATAACGTCTGCTCTATTTAACCCACCAAAAAATCCATAATATACCTCAGTTTTACGAGGAGTGGGGGTATAAATTGTATCTCTAACTGTCTTAGGTGTTATTTTAGCGTCAAATTCTCTAGATATTACTTTATTTTGTGATATGACCTGATTTAAATTAACCACCCCTAAATTACCTGGAAGAACAAGCTGCTCTTTTAATTCATTTTTAGCGTTAAAATCTTTTAAAATAGCGAGAGTATCAATAAATTGAGTTACAGGGATTTCAACCCTTTTTTCTACTTCATATGGGACCGGGACCTCAACCTCTACTTCAACTAAAGATTCTACTGGTACTGTATCATGTATTGGGTAGGGTATTGAGTCAGTTTTAGTCATAACTTCTACCCTGTTTGGCATTATTCCTTTTGGGTTAATAAATTCAATTATTGCTATTAACAATAATAATATTATAATCCCATTTCTAACGTCAAGATATTTCTTCATTTTATTTTAATAATAACATTGAGGTTGCTATAACACCCACAAAAGAGCCGATTTTATATAAAAACGTCTTTCTTCTTTGTCCTTTAAGCTCTTTTAAAAGACTTTCAGACTTTGCTCGCTCTAAATCGAATTGTTGATCTTTTTTTGTGATGATCAATTCAAGATTAGATATTTTTTGGTCTTTTAATGTGTCTTTTTGCTTAAATAAAGATATTTGTTCGTCCTTTAAGCCAATTACCTTGTTTAGCTCAAGTATCTCTGTCTGGGCGCCATCACCCTTAATAAGATCTTTTATTACTAATTTAGCAACAGGTACTTTAAGCGCAACAAGAGTGTCTACATTAGTTTTTGTAACGGTCTGTGAAAAACTTTTCAAGGTCACTAAAGTTATAATTGTTAACAGAATCAATTTTTTCATTTGTTTGGTTTTTAATAATTGTTATGTTTTTAGTTACATTATTGATATTACCATCAACTTTGTCGATTTCTTTATCAATAACGGTAATTTGCTCGGTTAATTTAGCGTTTTCTAATTGTACCGAATCGATTTCATTCTGAATTGAGTCAATTTTAGCGTTGTATGCATTTATGTCGGTTTTGATACCGTGTGTTTGAAAAATACTATACGCAGCTAAACAAGCGATCAAAATCAATAGGATATTAGTCTTGTTAATTTTCATAATAATCTTTTACTATAAATACAAAGAGGTCGCAAAAAGCGACCTCAAAGAAAAACCTTGTGATTATTTTATTATTAGAATTTTGTTCCGCAATGTGGGCAGAACTTGTGGGTATCTTTCTTTTTTTTACTACCACACTCAGTACAGTAAGTGGCCAAATCTTCTATAACCACTGGTTTAGTTGACTTTGGCTTAATTTTCCACCAATTTGTTGTTGCTGGATAACTGCTAAATGTTGAATTATCATATGTAAAAGATTGATTGGAATTAGATCCTTTTTCTACCCTACCAGTTTCAAGTTGTCTTGGAATAGCGTTAGATACACCACTTGTTAATGACGCATTATAAAACGTATTTGTGCTTGATGTGGTAAAAGAAGCGTTACCTAATGTGTTATGTGTTGTATACGTAACCGGGCCACCTGTATTTGTTGACCATGTAAATGGATTACTAATTGTAACAGTGCCGGTGCTGCCAAACGAGAAATTTGGTGTAACAATTTCATTATAAAACTTTACTGTTACATCACCATTATCAGCAATAGCTTGTTTAACTTCTTCATTATTATCATCAACACTATAAGTTTCAAATAAGAATTTCTTAGCTTCATCCAAATATCTTTCCAGGAATACTCTTTCACCAGGACGTAGAATAATACCAGAACCGATAGAATCACCATTCAATTCAATCTTCGCTAAAACTTTATTGCTTGTTGGATTAAAGAGTTCGATTTCGAACTCATCGCCGTCTTTAAGATATACGGTATCTGTGTGTTGTTTAAGTCTTTGTTTACCTTTGGTAATAAATGACTGTGGTTGCGACAACGGCATGGTTGTCCAAATTGATTGTTTCATTTTTTCCTTATTTTTTTGTATTTGAACCCGAATTCGTTGGTATCAATTCCAACTCAAATGCCTCTAGGACACTTCGACTTCAACCACAAGGTTTCTAATAAATATATCTAGGAAAAAAAAATTTGTACAGTCTAAAATAACAATTTTCTAAATTTTCTAGAAAATGTTTTTTTGTTTTCATTATCCAATGAAATTAAAAGATTCCAATTGTTCATCATTCTATCTTTATATGATCTTTTAAATTCATCTAAATTAATATTTCTATTAAGAATTCTATCCAATAGATTAACAACTTCTTTTATTCTTTCTTCAGTTTTTTCAATTTCGTCATAATAATGATTTTCAAAAAAATCGTCAAAAACATCAAACCCCAATTCTCTAATTATTTTAACTGTATTTTTTTGTGCAACCCAAATTGGTATTTGAAAATAAAAAAAAGGTTTCATAGATTTTTCTGTAATAAACCCTCTACCTTCAATTGGTGCTCCGTGGCCAATGAATGTTTCAACAACAACATTGATTAATTGATTTATTTTTTCGGGGTCAATTACTTTATGTTGATCATTATTCCCAACATATTCATTATCAAAAACGATTGGTAATAAATCTCTAACTTCTGGAGAAATGTTTTCCAACATTTTAGTATGATTAACCATGTCATTAAAAACACCAAAGGATAAGTCAATGACGGATTTATCGTTCCACCATGTTTTTTTTATTAATTCATGAAAAAAGAAAAATCTAGCCGGTTTGAATTGTCTAATTAAACATAAAAAATGTTTTGTTGGTATTGTTTCTGAAAATGGGTTTTCACCTTTAAAATCTACAACAGGCATTTTAATGAAGAACTCCCAAAAAGTTTCTGTTTTAACATTTGATGGTCTATCATAATATGTTGAATATAACACTCTGATATTGTCATCAATAATACCAACGCCATTCAATAATTTAACCAATGGTACTAATGATTTGTGATATACTCCCTCACCTAAAAATGAAAATAAAAAAGTAATGTCTTTAAAATCAACATTACCTCTAACCTCATCAATTTTTTGTTTTAGATTATTTAATTTTTCATTTTTGTTGGTTCTTAAATTAAAAGATATAAATGAATTTATATCTACATATAAACAGAATAAATCACTTTTTTCTATGTCATTAACTAAATCAACATCAAACTTGAGAAAGTGTTCTACTTCATGTTCCCAAGGATGATGTTGATCGTCAAGCTTTAATAATTGTAAAGACCCCATTAGTTACTTTCTTTTTACAATCTCATCTATGATTCCATAGTTTAATGCGTCTTCAGAACTTAACCATAAATCTCTTGTAGCATCTTGTTTAACTTGATCACCCGTCTTTCCACAATAACCACCTAATAGATCAAAAAGAATTGTATTCAATTTTTTCCATTCAATCATATCAATTTCAGCGTCTTGAATATTACCACTGAACCCACCGCTAGATTGGTGAAGCATGGTTCTAGAAAAACGTAAAGAACCTCTTTTACCCTTAGTGCCGGCACCTAAAAGAACCGATCCCATAGATGCTGCCATGCCTGTGTTAATTGTTCTAATATCTGATTTAATATAATCCATTACATCAACCATAGATAAACCAGATTTAACTGATCCACCGGGGCTATCAATATGCATTGTAATATCATTATAGTCAATACTATCCAAGAACATTAATTGTGCTTGCACGATTGTTGACATCTGATCATTCACCACACCAGCAACCCAAATGATTCTTTCCATCATTAAACGCGAAAACACATCCATTACGGTTACATTCAATTGTCTTTCTTCAAGAATATATGGCGTTAAGCTGTTTTCAATATTCTTATTAAAGTGATGCATGTTTAGAGAACTAATCCCACGGTCTTTTGCATACAAACCGAAATCACGTACTTCTTTTGGTGTCATAATAGATTTAATTTAGTATTGAACAAATATACTTAAAATTACCCGTAATAAAAAACAATGTTTTTATTATCAATAATTCATTCTAGATGTTATGTAATCGATAGAAGAAACATTATCTTCTTTTTTGATCATGATGATATTATCAGACCAGTTTCTTATTAACGGGTTGTGCGATATTACAAAGATATGTTCAAAATAGTTTTTGATTTTCTTAAAGAACTCACCAACCATTTCTAAGTTTTCATCAGCAATTTTACCAAACACTTCATCCATAACCACAATATTTGGTTTAGGTAATGAAGACACTTTAGTAAGTACACTTCTTAACGCTAACGAAGATATTGTTCTTTCATAACCAGATCCAGAGTTTAATGGTTTAACAACCCTTGTTTCGGAATCAATCATTAGAAACTCCAATTCATTCTTATCATTGATGTTCAATTCCAAGAAAAAGTAACAACTGTCTGATAATAAACGATGTAATTCTTGGTTAATCAATGGAATCATATTTTTTAAGATGGTTTTAGAAATACCATTTTTACCATACACCATTAAATAAATTTTGAAAACTCCTTGCAGTTCTTCTTCTGCTTTAATCTTTTCAATTAATTTATTATTAACCTCAATCTTTTCTTTTAGTGTAGTAATATTACCACGATGTCTTTCAATTGAAATATTCGTGTTTCTAATATCTCCATTAGCCGTATCTATTTGAGTCTTTAAAACAATAATCTCATTATCAATTTTTTGATTCTCATCTAATTTAGACTTGTTCTGTTGGAATCTTTCTAATTTCAGTTTCTTAGAATCAATCTCTAATTGTTTTTGATCTACTTCTAATAAGAAACGTTCTTTTCTAAGTTTGTTTCTTTCATAAGTGTCAAACTCTGTCTTTAAATTTTCAAAAGCAGTTGATTGTTCTTTTAGTTGATCAACCTCCGTAAGATTGGTTTCAATATCTTTTTTATATTGTACAATCTCTTTTTTAGTTTCTTCAATTTCATCAGTATGATCAACCTCGTCCAATGGTCTATTGCACTTAGGGCATATCTTACCTTCTTCTAAAAGTTTGATGTGTTTTTCTTTTTCAGCAATTTCTCTTTCACCTAAACGATTTTCCATTAAAAGCTGATTGATCTTTGCTTTTAATTCGTTATGATCCGTTTCAACATAATATTGGGATGGTTCAGAAACAGCAATCGCATCGCTTTGTGCTCTACTGGTGTCTTGTTTAGAAATTAAATCTTTAATTTCATTTTCTAATGTTACTGGGTTTGTTTTAATTAACTCCTGATCAATATCATTGTTTCTGGCTGATAATAAACTATCACGTCTTTCTTCGTATGTTAACAACTTACTTTTAAAATTCTCTAACGCAGTTTCTAATCTAGAAATTTCATTAGTTGAATTAGTAATGCTTTCTTCGTTAGTTGTATTTTCATGTTCCAAATCAACAATGTTGTTCGTATTTGAAACTAGTTTTTTTGACCAATCAGAATATATCTCTTTACAGATTTCTTCTTTTTGTTTTAAACTTTCTAACCCTAAGAATTTTGTAAGTATTTGGCCCCTAGCTGTTGGTTTAGATTCGATTAACTCTTCTAGATTATAACCAGTTGTTAAAATCGTTGATAAGAAGTCCTCTTCAGTTCCGATAGCCGATTTAATAAACTCCTCGGTTTCTCTTCGTTGTTCACCAGTTAAATTTTCTGTTGTGCCGTCTTCTTTCTCTTTATAGAAATCTAAATCAGCTTTAACACTATACTCACCGCTTCTACCCTTTTTTCTTGTTAAACTTCTCTCAATCACATAGTTCTCACCATCGATTGTGATATATCCCTTAACAACCACCTCATCATCGTCAGTAAACTTGTTAAAAATTTCTGCGTTGGTCTTAGTCTTTGTTGTTGAGTTGAAAAATAAAAACATTAATAGATCAACAGAAGATGTTGATTTACCACCAAAGTTTTTAGGTGTTGATTCTATTACTGATATCCCAGCTAATGGTGTAAAATCAATAACATTATCTTTACCAAAAGATAAAAAATTTGAAAACTCTATTTTCTTAATAAACCATTTATTATAGCGGACCTTGTTCTGATTAATTTTATCAATCTCAGAATTAACTCTACTATCTAAACGATCAACTAGTTCCCATTTGATTTGTATACCGTTTTCAGTCAGGAAGTCCCGCATCAAAGTTTTTTGATACTGTGGATCTAAAATGCTGTCAGTTACTTCTAAAGTCTTTAATCTGGTGTTTTGTTTGTCAGTTAAAGTCTTTGTAACTACTTGTACATGCTTAGTATTGTACTTTGTTTGGAAGTACGCTTTTACCCTCTTGATTCTTTCAGGGGTAAAGTTTTCTGAGACGTCTTCCCAGTCGATCTTTATAAATGGAGCTTTCATGCTCTAAAGATAACTAAAAAAAATTAAAACGCAAAATTATCTATTTAATTCTACTTTCTTCAAAAAATTCTATAATACCATTAATCGCCCAAACCATACCACATGTTGCCATACCGTCAAAAAATATTTGGAATAACCAATTGATATCCAAGAACTTAGATGTTAACCCACCTAAACAAATAGACATAAAAAACCCAACCCACGTTGATGTACACATCATGCAACTTAATAAATCACCAAAAAAAGTGGATTTCTTTTTTATTAATGCTCTGGTGTTTTCAAAAATGCTACCGTAAACAAGTATAGTTGACATTCCGTATGCTGTGAATGCCCATAAAAATATTAATGCCATTATAATGTATTTAAATAAGTTCTTATTATTTCAGAATCCCTTTTTCTTTCATTGTGTTGCGCTTCGGTAAAGAAATTGTGGAATATATAATTTTTATCATCAACGGATTCTGTATAGATTTCGTCTAAGTTATTACCTGTTAAATTAAATCTATCGTGGAAAATTTTAATATCATCTTCATATAATGATATGTGTAACTCATTGCTAATCAATTCGATCCAACTATCACAGGCGCCACTGTTTGACCATCGGCCAGTTAGTTCAACCCATTTTCTTGGAATGATTGGAAATAACATTCTGTTTTCTTGTCTACAATATTCTGTGTGATTAACAACCAATGGATTAACTACCATGAATTTATTTTGATATTTGTCCATAATCAAATCGTAATGATTTGTTTCCATTAAACAATCATCGTTCCAAAGTAATAGATAGTCTCCGGTGGCAAGCTTTGCCATTTCGTTAACATATAAATTGAGATTTTTATAAAAATACCTTTCACTAGTGTATATTTTAATAAATGGTTTATCTTTTATATATTCTTCAGTTTTTGATATGGTATCAACATCGTCATCATCCATTGCAACTAACACTTCCAAATTATTTAAATCAGAACACTTTTGAATTAAACTATCTGTTGATTTAACAAACAAATCAAAACGTTTTCTTGTAGGATATATAATGCTAAGCTTCATAACTGTTTATAAAATTTTTTAATTTTTCAGCATCTTCTGATCTCTTTTGGACCATTTTTTCTGAATGATATAACGCATCAACATTGTCTTTTCTGTGTCGCGCTAATCTATCTAAATGGTTTGAGTCAAATGTTGCTTTACCAAATGCTGGATGCATGTGTTCGGTATAAATGTCAACGTGTACTCTTTTATTTAAAATATTTGATACATCGTTTAACCAAGTGTCATTGTAATCACTACTAAAATATGGTGGAACAAAATAACCGCAAACGTTCACCCAATTTTTATGTAAAAAACCGTGAGTACCAAATCTATCGTTCCAGTATCCATCATTTCCGTGTACAAAAATAATCTTGTCTTTAGATTTATTAAACGCTTCTAATACTTTATCATCCCATCCCTGTGTTTGAAAAACAATATCATCTCCGCAATGCATAAAAATGTCTGCTGTGGCTAGTGGCTGAATTTGATTCCACATTTCGCTCAACACAATTCTAGGACCTTGTAGGTATTTTATTTGTTCTGGTGATATCTTAACTTTTAACTCTTCTAATTTTTCTTTAGATGCATTATCATCATTATCAATATAGAAAACAAATTCGATTTTTGTTGGATCAGACGCCATTTTTAAACAACTCATAACAAGTCTATCAATACTTGATGGTCGAACTCTCGTTGGCGTTAGTATGCTTATATTCATTATTTAAATTTGAAAACCGGTATTTCAATCATCTTGTGTTTATTGCGTTTGTGATGTTTATTATAAACTTCTAAAACTTCTTTTTCTCTATCTGTAAGAATATCGCTTCCATTATACTTCATTGCCCACTCTAATTCATCATAGGTTGCACCAATTTGATCTTCATCTTTTCTATCGTCATCCCACAACCCATCTGTTGGTTTAGCTTTTAATATTCCTTCAACAACACCAAGTTCTCTAGCAATTTCATAAACTTCACTTTTATATAAGTCAGCAATTGGCGAAATATCTACACCACCGTCACCATACTTTGTATAAAATCCAACACCAAAATCTTCCACTTTGTTACCTGTACCAGCAACCAAACCATTTTTAGATTGAGCAACTTGATATAACGCAATCATACGTAATCTTGATCGACTGTTAGCTAAACCTAATAAACTAGAAAATCCATCACCAAGTTGTTTTGAAACTGCTCCTTCAAATTCAGCAAATGTTTGTGTCAAATTAATTTTAAGCCCAATAACATTTTTATAATTTTCTTCTAACCACTTAATGTGTTGATCAGATAAATCAACTTGTTCTTGTTTTTGTTTAATTGGCATGTTTAAAACATATACCGGCTTGCCTGTTAATGCACATAATGTTGATGTAACGGCAGAATCAATTCCGCCAGATACACCAACAACAAAGCAATCTAATTTATTTGTAGTTAGATAATCATCTAACCAAGTTACTATTTGTTTATAATCTTTCATTAGTTACCTACTTTAATATATTTAACATTCTCATCAGTGATGTCTAGATATCTCCAAACATCAATCACTACAGAACCTTCTGGGAATTTATAATTCTTAAATTCAGAATGTTTTGTTGCAATAAAATAAACACCTGGTTTAAATTCTGGTTTAACTTCATCAATAAATGGATCATAATGTGTATAATCCACATTTCTTTCTGATAATATATTACCTAATAAAATCGCAGGTGAACCTAAAATTAAATTGGTTTCTTCTTTAAATGTTTTACCTAAAATATAATATGGCCCATCGTGATCCATCATTAAGTCAGCTAAGAATTCTGTTTGATCTTCTCTTGCTGCCATAATATCTTCAAAGAAATTATGTGATAAATCTAATTTTTTGGCCAACCAACTCATAGCGATATTGTCTCTTGGGTGACAACCACCGCCATCTCCCATACCACCATTTAGATATTTTGGAGAGATTAATCTTTCGTTCGCTAACTTAATGCCGCCCATCACACCATCGACACTAGCGCCTGTCTTGTGGCAGATTTCCATAACTGTGTTTGCAAAAACAATTTTCATTCCAATGAATGTGTTATAGCAAACTTTAATTAACTCAGCGTTTACAATATCTGTTTTATAGAACGGTCTATCGTGTAATGTTTTATATAATTTTTCAGCTGTTTCTGCTGCCCATTGATCATCAACACCAAATAAAACAAATTCTGGATGTGTAAAATCGTATAATGTTGTACCCATAGCAATAAAGAATGGATTATAACATAATTTAAACTTAGGATTATCTTTAATAATGGGTTTAATTTCTCTTTCAATAGTTCCAGGAAGAACTGTAGAGATAATGATCACAACCTTGTTTTCAGATTGATTAGCAATAGCATTAGATAATGCTTGAATTCCGCTTTTTAAATAAGCGTAATTAAAATCATCCCTTTCTTGTGGGATTCTAGTACAACCTTCATATTTGTAATCGTGTGGAGTTTGAATTGGAACAAAGATGATTTCACTGTTGTTCACGACTTCTTCTACCGATCCGAAATTGATTGTGTGTGTTTGTAATAACTCAGGAGAACCTTCTTCTCTGTATGGTAAGACCTTTGTGTCTAAAATTTCTTTAACCTGTGGGTTAATATCATACCCCCAAACTTGGTGACCTTTGTTGTTTATTGCTAGTGCGCATGGTAAGCCTAGTTTTCCTAGACCAATAAAGCCTACATTCATTTTACTCATCATATAAATTGTTTAGATTACTGCTCTTAAGATACTTAGCTTTATTGACATTTTCAAGTGTATCTGTAATATTTTTGAGTTCATTAGTTAATTTTTCGTTCTCTTTTTTAAGAAAATTAATTTCTTTAACTAGCTCATCTTCTTTGGCATTATCTCTAACAATTTTAACAACTTCTTTTGTATCCCCCTCAACAAAAACTTCCTTAATGACCTCCTTAATAACTTCGACTTTTACTTCTTTAATAATCTCTACAGGAACCTCTTTAATGACCTCAACAATGGTTTCTTTTTCAACCACTTCCTTTTTAATACTATTACCAGTAGTTGGTGTTTCTCCGTATTTTTCAATAGTAAACCCCCGCTGGAATATTTTTCTAGCGAGGGCTTCCACGTCTTTAATCTCGTTTATTTCACAATAGTTTAAAAACTCACTATCCAGGGTTAACGAGCTGTTCTTTTTCATCTTCTATATCTTTAATATCATTTATTTTAAAATGGAGAAATGGTTGGTCGCTTTCAATATCAATGAATTTATATTCATTTGACTCCATGTCATAAATACCGTAGCCATGATGTTTAACGGTCTCACCGAAATTTTGCTGAATAAGTGAACCAACCATACTAGCTAAACCACCACCAGGTAATTTAAATGTTTGTCTCTTGTGAATATCACCACATAACAATAAATCTAGGTTAATAAAGTTTAAACGATCATAACCATCTTCAAACTTAAAGCCCAAATCAGTTGACATCCCTTGGATTGCACCATGAAATAAACCAATATATGTTTTATCATTTTCTTTCTTAAATTCAGGACGAGCATTATGTTGATATAGTGAATAAACAACCCAATTAACATTCTCATCTTGATATACTCCCATGTCTTTATAATACGTAATGTTATCATTATTTAATAATTCAACGACGGGAGTAATGCTGTCTAGACGTTCGTGATTGTTTTCTAAGAAATCATGATTACCCGGGATGATAATAACTTTACCATATGATGTTAATTCTTTTAAAAACCAAGTAGTTAAAAGAAGTTGTTCATTCGATATATTAATTTTTTGATGTGCGATATCACCCGCAATAACAATTCTAATTTCGTTGTGCGATATATTTTCATCTGCCCATTCTAAAAATTTACTTCCGATCTCTTTTAACAATTTATCAAACTGTGCTTTATACAAATCATGCATAGCATAAGTTCTGATGTGTAAATCAGCAATGTGTACAATTTTCTTTATCATCTTCTTATATATTTTGACATGTCTAAATTTAAAACTTTGATGTTAACATCATTTGGTACTTTATACTCTTGGTAAGAACCATCTTCTTTTAGTAAAACGATTACACAACCAAGCATTTTAGTATCTGCAAACTTTGTACCTTCCAACATTTTCATCAATAGTCTTCCATAAAAAGGTAATTGCAAATAGTAATGACCTAATGCTGTGTCATGGTATTCGCCAAATGGATTATACATTTTACCCGTGTACCATTGTACTTCAAAATTCTTAGGTTGATTAGTCTTCCAATCGGTAATAACAAAGCCAAAATTTGTTTTCTCTTTGTTCATCATTAACCAAACTTTATCCGGCTGACCAGTATAACCCAATTCATTATCTCCTAACACAATTTCAGTGTCCAATAATATTGCACCTCTTTCTTGCATCAAATCTAGGAAATTTTTCCCAGCTTTAATCATGTTATCACTTTTATTTTTTTGCGCTTCGTCAATCGTGAATATTGGTTGTCTAACTTCTTTATAACCACCGTATCTACTTATCACATCAGATTCTAATTCAAAGTGAACTCGGCTACCCATATTGGTTGAATAGTCCCCAGCTTTTTTCCATTCAGCAAGCAATTCTTTAGATGCGTCAACATCTCCTTTACACATTTGTAAAGCTTTGCCTTCCGCATCAAAATGCTTATGAAACTTCTTAACTAACCTAGAAACAGATAAAAAATCGTTTTTGACATTTCCGTACACGTCTTTCATATAATAAACGTGATCTTCTTCAATAAACGTAAGTCCTAATTGGTTTCTTCTTTGTTCTAATAACTCATTGATCTCCAATGAGATGTCTTTTAAATTCATATTATTCTAATTGTTTTTTTTCTAACCCTTCAAAATTTCCACGTAAATCCGCAATGTCTTTATCTAGCGGCATTTTAACTACCCAAACTTTTCCAAATAATTTACCACCGTTTAATTTGTGATATAATTTTTCAGCATTAGCCCAAGCGTCACCATCAAGTACTATTACAATTTGTTTAGCATTTTCATATAATTTCTTAAACAAAAGTTCACTTAACACCTTTCCTAATAACGGTATTGAGTTTGGAACAAATATGCTATCAAATGCTCCCTCAACAATATAAACTGTTGAATCCCAATTAATTAAGTGCTCATTAAAAATAATTAATTCTTTTGGTACATCTGGGTTTTTATATTTTAATTTGGATTTGGTATAGTACGATCTGGCAATAAAATAATTTAGATCACCTTCTTCATTATATGATGGAATAATTATTCTACCAGCATAAGGGCCTTGATAAGCAAAACCAATGTTGTACTTTTTTATCATCATATCATTAACACCCCTGCTTTTTAGGTAAGCGGTTGCTTGTCTATAGTGATGTGTTAGTCTTATTCCTAAAGTACATTGATTAAATGAAACATACTCTAATGGTAGTCTAATTGCTTTAACATACCTCTTCGTTTCACCAACATCTTCTGGTTTTAATAATTCATATAATTTAAGATGCCTAGATGTGCCATATCTTTTAACCAAACGATATAAACCACCCTGTGTGCCGTGTGTATCGCTGCATGACCAACACTTATAAACACCCATTCTATAGTTGATTTCAAGGTTACCCTTACCATCTCCATGGTCTAAACCCTTTATATCATGTGAGCAAACAGGGCAGTCAAAAGAAATTTGGCCCTTGTAGTCATTGTGCATTTTGGGTGAACCTAGAATATCTTCTAAGATATCAATTATCTGTCCGTAATCTGTTTCAGTATTGGTCATGAAACTAATATAGTAAAAATAAATGACAAAAAAAAATCCCCTGGACACCACCCCAGGGGAATACCAACCAAAATACAACTTGCGTTGTACCCTCGTCTATATCTAATATAGTCCCTTTTCTTTTAAAAAAGAAACCATAGTTGCCATTTATTTTTCTTCTTTAATCATATTAATATACCCAATCACGGCTGTAGCCGCATCAGCCATATCATAATTTTCTTTTTTCAAATTACCTGTCTTACCATATAACCATTTTACTTCTGGGCATACAGCGTTAACGTGTTCCCAAATAACGTGCTTTTTGTCAATATCTTTCGGATAACCGCCAAATAAAACATTTCTTCCTTTATCGTTTGCACCAACTAAATCGGGAAACGCAAATTTTCTAGCGTTATATGTGGAAATAAAAGTTGGTAAGATACCTAAAACATCATAACAATTTTTTAAGATCAAAGTATTATATCTTAATAATGTGCCAACAGTGTATATGTTGTTTGATTGTAATAATGGCTCTTCAATAATAACACGAGTAATTCCCATGTCCTTGTAATCCATTAAATGCTTTTTAAACGCGTCTGCTTTCTTAATAAGTTCTTCAATCTTATCTTCTGGCTGTGGTTTAATTTTAGGAGAAAAATGAGTCAACTCAAGTAAATTCTTACCTGTTAAATCAAATATTGCCCACCCAATAGTCTTTGTTGAGATGTCCAATCCAAGTATCTTGGATTTATTTTTAAATTTTAATTCCATAAACAAAAGATAAAATTTTATTTATCATTTGTAAAGTCTTTTAGAAATCTAATCTTACAGAAAATACTTGTGTACCAGTTCTTTCTACCGGTTTTGCGGTCTTTGCAATGATTAGCGCTTCTTTAGCTTCGTTTAATAATGCTATTTCAGTAATTCTAGGATTACCGGTAACATATGTTGGATTTTGAGATGTTCTAAATTGAGTTGATGGTAAGTTTACCATATAATTTAAAACAGCAACATCTGTAGCTCTAGTTAATCTAATACTACCTGGGAAAGGTTGTGAATCCCCAAACTCCGGTGAAGTGTTTGCGACGTCTAAAGCAATTGTGTTTTGAGTATTTGGAAATAAACCTAAATAATCTTCAATGTCATAATAACTAGCAGTATTAAAATCATCACCAGTTACTACGAATTGATATCCGTATAGTTTAGATGGGTTAATTATTGACCCCATAGTATGTCCACTTATTTGATCAGTAACATCAATAATTTTCCAGTTTCCTGGAGTTGGTTGATTGCCAGTTGGAATCACTTGGACTAAAGCGTACATTTTATTAGCAATATAACCACTAGTATATGAACTATTGCTCATGTTCCTAAATGCGTTTGTTTCAAATCTAAAGGATATGTTTGATGCGCTCGTTCCAGTAACTTTATTGTAATAATTGCAATGCATGCCATCCATACCTGTTGTGCCAGTATATTCAAACATATACGTAACCCAGGCGGTTTGCCCAGTTAAAATCAACGGGTCCACACTCAAAGAACACGGAACATCTTTTGAAGTAACTGTTGCTCTTGGTGCTGGTAATGTCCACCTTCTATTTGATTTATAATCTAATATTGCAACCAATTCTTGATCATCAAAAACAATCAATTTCTTGTCAACAAATACTTTACCAACTCTAACACCTTGTTCATCAATCAAATATCTAAATTTAACATTGTTTGAATTTGGTTTTAAGTTTTTTCTTGATGATACGTAGTAATCTGTTGTATCTATTGTAAATAATGCACCAATTGTGGTTCCAGTATTTCTATGATATTTTATAAATGGTATATAAACTTCAAAATCATCTATATCAGTTGATTCGTGTGCTATATAATCATCATACTTGTAAAATCTTTCCGGGTCGTTAATGATATCACCTAATTCAGAAAAGTGAACAATCGCAATACAACGTTGATCTTCTGGAGTAACGTTTACACTTTCTCCAAATGAATTAACAAATGCTGTTGGGTTAGTTAAAGTCCCACCAGTCATGTTTGTAAATGTTTGTCCTGAACTAGTAGTATATCCCAAATATTCTTTGGTGGAAGCATACTTTGTACCTGTATAACCATATAAACTTTCGTCTATTCCACCATAATCTAAACCAGCCGGTTTTTGTGTCCAAACCAACTCTAATCCCCATGGATCGTGTTGTGATAAATTTGAAACGGGATTTGGTGAACAAACCGGAGATACTTCTGTGTCGATAGGGTATTCTAGTTTGCATTTGTTACAGATAACTTGCGCATAACCACCAGATGCACTTAGGTTTGGCATCACTCTATCTAAAGTAATGTCATTACCAGAAATACTTACAATCTTGTATATTAAACTTTGTGATGCCCCGCTAATTACATCATCGGCGCCAACAAATCTTGTTTTAAATGTTATTGTGATATATTCACAATTGTTAAAAGACGTACCACTTGGTACTGTTATGATAGACCCTCCATCGATTTCTGTCATTGGGATTTCTTGTGTTGCGCACTCCACAGTTGTTCCAGTACATGCAACAGTGTCATATTCGAAATATTGAGAAACAAACCCAGCTGGCCCCATCACATTCTTAATGGTGTCAATATATGACTGTCTAACCGGATCACCATATGTTACTGTGCTGCTACTAGATAATTGATATGGGTATTTAACTTGTTGATCATTATCCATTGGGGATAATACTTTCTGATAGGGTATTGAACCGGCACCAGTATATCCACTGAAATTATAATCAAATTCAGAATCACCTATCTGAAAATACTTTATCACGAAATTACCCTCTGAAATGTACTTTCTTCCCTTTCTAGTTATTCTAGAAGATAAAAATTCCGAATTGTTGTTATTTAAAAAACTCATATCTTATAAATATCTTTTTTTATTTTTATAAACACGCATCTGCTAAATCACCATAAAAAACTATAGTGTTTCTTACCTGTAACGGATTTGGTAATTGGAAAACAGGAGATTCTACTGTTGAATCATTAAAGTTAGAACAACCAAGAACACCATTTAATGGCCCCGGTGAAAAATCCGTGGTACCTACTTGAACATAATAATTCAAATAGTTAACAGCAGCGCCACTTGTTCTAGCAACAAGTATTTTATAATAATAACCAGGAGTCCCGTTAAATACTCTAGTTTCATATGCTCCGTTAGTTGACGCAAATTGTAATGCTGGTGTAAAAAATATATTATCAGACGATTGCTGAATTGTCATATTTCCGTCTGAGCCAGATTTACCTTTTAAAATAACATTAATACTATAAACACTTACCTCTGGGGTTACTGTTGGGGTTGGCGTTAGGGTAACTGTCCCTTCAGGTGTTCTAGTTAATGTAACTGTTGGGGTTACGGTAGGCGTTATTGTTACTCCTGGGGTTCTGGTCGGGGTAACGGTAGGCGTAGGTGTTGCTGTTATTTGTTGTAAATTTATTGAAACCGAGCACGGACAATCATTCATTGATTTCACAATCAGTTTCGTTGTACCATCTGGTATTCCGGTAACCACATAGTTTGATAGAGCGGATTTCGTTATACCACTGTGTAATAAATTAGCAGTAATACCCGATGTGTGATAAATTGAAAAATTATCGGCGTCCGTTACTGGGGTTGTTAAACATATTGTTACTGAAAATGCCATAATGATAAATAGTCTATGCCATATTTTTTAATAAATTCTTTATTGGTTCTAACACTAAAAATTCTTTCATTCCTTTGTTGTAAATAAAATCATATACCAAGTATTGATAATATTTTTTAATTTGTGGGTTTTTAAAAACCTCTGACTTTTGATCCCATAAATGGTAAAATTTAACATCTTTTGACTCGTCGTGACCAATAGGGGTTACCCAAGCTGGGGTAGATAATGCCGTTTTTTTATGGGTAGGGTATTGTAGAAAAGTTTGCCCCTTAAGGACATCAACATTAAACTTGTCATGTTTATGTAAAATCTGGCCTAAACAACCTTGTTCTGAATGTAAGAAAAGCCACTCAGGCACCCCGTTTTCGTATTTTGTTTGAATAATGTATAGGTTTTCTTTTTCATAAATTTTTTGAAGTTCTTTGTTGTTCATGTAAACAAAACAGACATTTGGCATCATTATCGTTTCATCAAAATCTAGACTAGGAAACAAACCAATACCTTGTAAATCTTGTAAACTGTACATATGTTCTTTTCTTAGAATCTCATTGTGAGCATATACTATATCATTTTTAAAAAAGTTTTTGGGTATTTCTTGTAATAAAATAAAATCCAAATCAAAAAATAAGAATGGCGTTTCTAGTCTATATAAACCAAAAGTTTTAGCAGAAACGTAAAAAGACTCATGATCTGTTTTAATATCTTCTGTAAATAACGTCACAACATCAACATCTACTTTGTCATATAATTTATTTAAACCCGATTTTTCATAAAATTTTAATCCAGGAATATCTGTTAACAAAACCGTTTCTTTTTGGGTATAATATTTTATACTCATTAATGAAATGATTTGTGTTAGAAGATTTTCTTCTGACATAGTGTATGTACCATCTTTGGATTTTAATACAGATGGTAACGTACAGTTAATGTGTACAGATTTATTCTTTGATATGTTAAAGATATTTGACATTATTTTATTAAATCATTAATAAATTCGATGATTTCTGCTCTGTTATCTAATTTTCTTTCGATTGGATGTATTAAATAAAAACCATCGTCCAACAATTTTTTATTTTTATAATCGTCAATAAATTCAACAATGTCTATTGATGATTGCATATAAACATGTGGTAAGTAATGGACGAAACTAGTTTTATATTCCATCTTTTCTGTCCATATGTTTAAAATTGTCTCGTCACAACCAACAGCATTTACTAACGAATTAAATAAATATTTAAAATACTCTGGTTCTTTGAAATGATTTTTAACCCCTAAGAAACCAGTAAACCTCCATTTTAACCCATCATGAAATCTATAGTATTGAGCTTCACTTAAATTGTTTAAATAGAATTTTAAAAATGTTTCACCATAGTGCAACAAACCATTAAGTGTTAATGATCTATCTACAAGCTCATGTGATGCCCAATTATACTCCATCCAAAAAAGTAGTGTATCATAGTACTTATAATACTCGCTCATTTTTTCATAGAAATTGTATCTACCATTTTGTGAGTAAACAAACAAATCTGCATCAAACATTAGTTTAGCATTATAGTTGTCAAATCTATAATGATTTAATGCCGTTACTTTAATACTAAAGTTATTAGGAACTGTTATAATATTTTTCTCATCGATAATTTCATCTAACTCTTCTTTAACGGTTTCAACTGTTGTATAATCACAAACAACATAGACGTGCTCTAAATTTATGTCGGTATATTTTATTTGTGAAACAATACTACGTTTTAACAATTTAACATAGTTAGTATCCCAAGAAACCGCATATATTACAGCCAAATCTTCAAACTTACCTGGACTAGGATTACTTAATTTAATTTTACTTATTTCAGTAAAATCTTCAATTCCAGCAAATTTTACGTTTAAATCTTTTTCGTCTTTCATATTTTATTAATAACTTTTTTTATTAGATCATATCTTTCTGGATACATGTATTTTAAATAAAAATCAATGTGATCAACAATTTTTTCGTTAAATTTAAAATCACTAAAGAAGTGACAATATTTTATATCTGTTAATCTAAAAAGATTGTGTGGGTATATTTTATCAATCTCATTGCTTATGTACTCATGTGTTAATTCGAATTCATATCTTAATCTTGTTTGTTCAATTGACTCATAACCGTGTGCTTCATCATAGTATTCATTATAAACCGTTTTTAAACAATCTGTTCCAGTTATTTTATCTAAAATCATTTGTTCTGCATAAATGAAAAATAATTTCATTGTATGAAAATCTTGTGTTTTTAAAACATCATAATAATCTCCATATAATTGCATATTAAAATTAATATAATGATTTAACATTAATTTATCTTTAAACCCAATCACCCCAACATTATGTATGTTTTTAATTTCATCTAAAGGTATTTCAAGTTTAACTCCTAGTTTTTTACATCTTACATCTAATTCATACTTTTGAATATCCATCAAATATGAATGTTTCATTTTTTCATTGTTTTGAACTAAACAACAATCAAATTCGAAATTTTTATTAATAACAACATCATTATCAAAATGAATAAATTCATCATCTTTTAGGTATTTTTGATATGTAATGAATTTTGGATATGCCCAGAAGTTTATTGGTAATTCTTTTAAACAATCTAAATCTGTTATAACTTTGGTATATGGTAAACCCATTTCTTTAACTATCTTAGCACCATAAGTGTCAGTAATTAAATGTGTTTCATAAAAATTTGAAATGGAAATCGCCGATAGGGCCTGTAGTAAAAACAAACTTTTTTGATCTTTTTTACTATGATTTTTGTACGGTAAAGTCCACAGTGTTTGTAATGCTATCATCCAACTAATTTTAATGTTTTCAGTAATAAATTATAATATCTTGGATAAGTCTCCTCAAGTCGTTTCATAACTAGATTTTGATAATGATCACCATATTTTTGTAAACCAGTTAAATGAGCGTATCCGATTTCGTTACAATAGGCCACGGACATATCTAGTATTCTATTTCCAAGAATACGAGTAGGTTCAATATTTTTTCGGTATAATAAATTTGTTAGATTATACTGTTCTATCATAATACATGGTTCAAAAAACTTATCACACATTCTAAATTCATCATGTTTATAATATAATTTTAACCATTTTCTAACAGATTTCATGTATTCATTTTTCAATGATATATCATTAAATCCAATAACCCCCATATTGTATGAATAACCTATTCGATCAATATCAACAAACTTTTCATAATAATCTAATTGACCCAAATAATGTTTGTCAAATTCATTGTCAAACCCTTGAACAATAACTTCTGTGTCAAAGTTCTTAAGCATGTTTGCAGTAAATTCTTTTGAAATTAATACATCTCCATCCACATGAACAAAAGGTTTTGTTTCTTTTTCAAAAGCAATAAATTTACCTTTAACCCAAATTCGGTCATCACATGTAACGTCATCTAAAACAATATGAACCTCAGTAAACGGAAGAAATTTTAGTAGGCTAGCACCTAGGGTATCCGTATATAAAACAATTTCTTTAAAGTGATCTTTCAAAAAGATAACACTTAAAGCATATAAATTAACATTTTTTAAAAGTTGATTGTTTTCTCGCCATCTTGGGTTTTCGCCAAGAGTTGGGCATGTCCAAAAACTATAAACAAGTCTATCCATATTTTAACATATAATGTATGTTAGAAACAGAAGAATTCAGAAGTTCCGGTATATCCATAGCCATAACCATATCCATAACCATATCCGTATCCTGTGTCACCACATAACTCAACGTTAAAATAACAATTTTTTACAACAACCTGTAGAGAAATTTCACAATTACCTAAATCTTTTGCATAGAAAGTATATGTACCTGGTGCTAAACCAGTAAACACATTTGTTCCAACCCAAGAACCGGTACCTCTTTTATATGAATAACCACCATTTCCACCAGTGACAGTGATTGTTACAGAACCATTTGCTGTGACACCGCTGGCAGCAATATTAGCTGAGTTATGAACAACAGCAGCAGATATTGTCATATCATCTGGCTCATTAATAAAGGTTGTTGCTGTACTTGTTAAACCATAACAATCTGTTACAGTTAATGTATATGTTCCTTTATCTAAACTAGAAATGTTTTTTGATGTGCTTGTGTATACTGTACCAGTTTCGGTATAACCTGACCAAGAATATGTGTATGGTGGTGCGCCTCCGCAAACCGCAACCGTTATTGATCCGGTATTTCCTGGGCCAGGTATATCTGGGCAAACACTAGCTATTGGATATAAAACAATAGATATTCCTGTTGGAACTAATCTAACTGGGAATATTTGATCTTTACACCCCTTACAACCAATTTTAACATATATAATATCACCAACATAACTATCAATTGTTGATCCACTGATTATTAATGAAGACCCAGTAAAGCCGGATGCGTATAAGGTATAGGTACCATATTCCGAAGAAGATGTATAAATATTCTGCGGATATGTGGCTTGACTAAAGCCAGATTGTATATTAAACCCAATCTCAATTCCTTTTCCCATTATCTATTAATATGTTGTTAGGTTAATCGCTCTCACTTCATAACCACCTTGTTTTTTATTTGTTGCGTTCACGTTACGCCCGTCGTTGTGTTCTATGAAGAAGTAAACCAATCCGGTTGGTGTTGCATTTGCATATGTTACATTGTAACTATATGGTAATGTCTGGTTCGTAACCATCGCCGTTGTTGGGAAATTAGCTGTTGTCCCACTATAAATGTTATAACGTCTTCCATTACTAGCATTATTTGGATAAACCTCCGAAACTGTAATTGTTTTGGTAACCCAAACACCACAACTAACTAATGATGTTGTAACATCGACATCTATTCTATCATAACATTCAAACGCTTTACTATCATTTGTTCGGATATTTTCAATGATATTTCTACCAGTAACACTATCGGTTATTTTAAACCAATACTCTGTATCAAAATTTAAACCATCAACAGTAATTGGGTTGGATTTATAATTTCTCGTATTTGAAGAATCATAAGTCCCGCCAACGGTTGTGTATGTTCCCTTTGGATGAGTTGAATATCCTAAAGTAAATGTGTTTTTTGAATTAATGTTATATAAACGTACAGTTAATGCCATAATACTATAAATACCACTATGTAAAATTTAAACAAAAAACCCCTTAAAATAAAGGGGTTTAATTATTAATTATTCTAAATTACCAATTAACATTGTACTGAAGATGATGCAGTTATAATACCTGTTGATGAATTTATGTCCCAAGTAGCACCATTCATTTGTACATTATTATAACCGGTTAACGCATTTGGGAATTGGTCAACATATACATAACAACCAATACCAAAAGATCCTGAAGCACAATCTGAATAGAATGTTCTATTATTGTTTGTGGCATCATTACATGCTGCTGAAACGTTTGCTCCTCTACCAGAACCAGTATATGCTGTATATGGTGAAGGTGTTGGAGTTGGTGTTACACCACCAGCGCCAATAACGCTTCTTGTTACCGCTTGATTACAAACTCCGGTATCTGTTATTGTTATTTCCGAGATCAATTCAGAAACACCTGTGAATGTTTTACCAGCAACCAATTCACTTTTTGTTTGTCCGGTCGCTATTGTTACATTACCTGGGTTACCAATAATATTAAATGGTCCCGTTGAGTCTGTTGTGCTTGTTGTTATTAATACTTGAATGTCCATTGTTTTTTGTTTTAATTATAAATATCTGTTTATTTTGATTTATTATACTTGAGCTCCGGCTCCACCACTTGTACAACTTGAGCAACTAGTCCATACTGATGAATAACCTCCGTCAGTTAAATGTAAAGATGATTGAGTACATGTTGTTTCAACAAAGTAGTCTACTTGGTAGCAAACATTGTTTATCTTAACCGCAGCCACGCCAGTCATAAATGGTGACGGTAAACTATCTGGTGAAGTCATATATAAGTAAGCGTTATCGCTACATCTAATCACTTGATACTTGTAATATGATGGTGGGGTATCTAATCCAGTTATTCCACTATTTGTTACACAACCATTAGCGTCAGTTACTTCAAGACAGTATCCATGTGATGTTAATCCACTAACATTAAATGTTGCTGGTGCTCCAGAGTTAATACTTGTCCAAGTTCCAACCGTAGTTCCTCCACATGTTGTGTATGGTGACGATGTATCAGCATAAAGCACATAAGTTTTTGGCCAAACGCCACCAGTAGATGAAACTGTAATCACACCATTATTGTTGTTTGGACATGTTGGTTGTGAAACAATTGTTATACTAGCTGTTTGTTGGGTAGGTTGAGTTATTGTAACTGGATATCCTGCCACGCAATTGCTAGAATCTTTAATATAAATCGTGTATGTTCCGGCCCCTAAACTAGTATAGTCATAAGGGAATGTTGTATTTGTTATAGACGCAGGATTTGGATTGTTTATTCCATGGTAACGCTGTCCAGCTTGTCCGCCAGTTGGGCTAGATACTCTTATTGATCCATTAGCACCACCATAACAACTAACATTAGAAAGAACTGTTGTTGTTGCAGAAGGTGCACTAATTGATATGTTAATAGAAATTGTCCCAATAATACCCTGACTATCTTTAACATAACCTGTATAAGTTGTAGAACTTAAACCAGTAAATGTTGCACTACTTTGATATGTCGATCCGTTTAATGAATATTGATAATCACCATTACCTCCGGTTCCGCTTAATGTTACTGAACCGTTTGTACTATTATAACATGGTGGGTATGTGTTAACAACAAATGCAGCAGATATTGGTATAAATGGTGTTACTGTGAACGTTGGTGTTATTGTTGGTGTCAACGTAGGTGTAATAGATTGTGTAAC
>Ga0222712_10000484_pt1 | contig 52295 bp, 46 predicted proteins | sample C33_657DmetaG_FD_165043 | JGI IMG/M metagenome (GOLD analysis project Ga0222712, IMG submission 165043) | Estuarine water microbial communities from San Francisco Bay, California, United States - C33_657D | ecosystem: Environmental > Aquatic > Marine > Unclassified | place: USA: California... | reverse complement strand
ATCGAATGTGCCAGGAAAAAGACAAATTTTTTGCATGAATTTCTTTTAAGAAGTTGATTCTTTTCTTCCTGACAAAAGATACAATACTGCCATTCGAACCGCTACACCATTTTCAACCTGATCAAGTATGATAGACTGTTTGCTGTCAGCCACATCCGAATCAAGCTCCACTCCCCTGTTGATCGGTCCTGGGTGCATGATCAACACATCTTTTTGAAGTGAATCAAGCAATTGCCTGGTGATACCATAGGCTTGGTTGTATTCACGAAGAGAAGAGAACAATACCTGGTTCTGACGTTCCAATTGTATTCTCAACACATTCGCCACATCACACCATTCAAGGGCCTCTTTTACGTTGTAGGTAACATTCACGCCAAATGCATCCCTGATATGCTTGGGAATCAACGTGGGCGGACCTGCAAGGGTTACTTCTGCCCCCATTTTGGTGAGCAGGTAGATATTGCTTAGCGCCACCCTGGAGTGCATGATGTCTCCGATGATGGCAATTTTCTTTCCTTTCAAATCACCCAACCTTTCAGTAATGGACAGTGCATCCAGCAAAGCCTGGGTAGGATGTTCATTGATGCCATCCCCTGCATTGACAATCGCAGCGGGAATATGTTTTGCCAAAAAATGGGGAGCGCCTGTTGCACTGTGGCGCATGACCACCATGTCCACTTTCATGGACAAAATGTTGTTGACTGTATCCAACAAGGTTTCTCCTTTGGAAACAGAAGAACCACTCGCTGCAAAATTGATGGTGTCTGCACTCAATCTTTTTTCTGCCAACTCAAAAGAAATTCTAGTTCTCGTTGAGTTTTCATAAAAAAGATTGACAATGGTAATGTCTCGAAGTGAGGGAACCTTTTTGATGGGACGTTGAAGTACTTCCTTGAATTGACGGGCTGTGTCTAAAATAAGCTGGATATCTCCCGGAAGGAGGTCTCTAATGCCGAGCAAGTGTTTTGAGCTTAGTTGCATTAGGGAGCAAATTTATGGTATACAGTTATATATTTCCGACAAATTTTTGTTCGGTGTCAAATGCTATCATATAAAATCACCCTTTTTTCATTCCCCCACATCACTTTCACTTTCTGTGTAACGATCGAATCAATTGACTTTCCGACATAATCAGGCTGAATCGGGAGTTCTCTGCTGAATTTGCGGTCAACCAAAATACACAACTCCACTTTCTGGGCTCGCCCGTTGTCTAGCAAAGCATCCATTGCTGCCCGGATGGTTCGGCCGGTATACAAGACATCATCAATCAGAATCACTTTTTTTCCTTCAATGGAAAAAGGAAGATCTGTGATGCTGGGAATATGAATTTGCCCCCTGAAATCGTCCCTGTAAAACGTGATGTCTAATTTTCCATAATGAATGCTGACTTCCGGATGAATGCTTTGGATATACTGCGTGATAAAATCACTGATGGCAATACCCCTTGGTTGAATGCCAATGATGTAAGCATCAGTAAAAGGATAATGGTTTTCAATCAACTCATGGGCCAACCTTTTTAAGGTTAACTTCAGTTGATCTTCTTCCATGATGGTATTGACTCCTTTCATTGTTCAGTTGACTTGTTGTAAAGATATGAAATCCAATTCTTTTGTTTATTCTGGTTGCATGAATGGATACCTGTAATCCTTGGGGGGATCAAATGTTTCCTTAACCGTTCTCACACTCAACCACCTGTAGAGATTGATAGAGAATCCTGCTTTATCATTGGTACCTGATCCCCTTGCACCACCGAAAGGCTGTTGGCCAACAACTGCACCCGTAGGCTTGTCATTGATGTAGAAATTGCCTGCGGCATTTCTCAATGTCTTTGTTGCTTCCACAATGGCAGCCCTGTCTTGAGAGATGATGGAACCTGTGAGGGCATATGGTGAGGTTTGGTCCAGCAACTCAAGCGTTTCACTGAATTTGCGCTCTGGATAAACATAAATGGTGAGCACTGGTCCAAAGATTTCCTCGCACATGGTCACATATTTCGGATCAGTAGTTTCTATGACTGTGGGCTCAATAAAATAGCCAATTGATTTGTCGCAGTTTCCGCCTGCAATCACTTTGACCTTAGAAGACCTTTTTGCCTTGTCGATGTAGGACTTGATTTTATTGAAAGACTTGTCATCGATAACAGCAGTGATAAAATTGCTGAAGTCTTCAACAGACCCCATTTTAAAGCTTTTGATGCCAGCAATCAGTCTTTTCCTAACCGCAGATGCAAGGTTGGAAGGGATATAGGCTCTTGAAGCAGCTGAACATTTTTGTCCCTGGAATTCAAATGCTCCCCTGAGCAAGGCCGTTGCCACAACATCAGGATCAGCAGAAGGATGCACCATCACAAAATCCTTGCCTCCGGTCTCCCCTACAATTCTTGGATAAGAACGGTATCTTGAGATGTTCTCACCAATGGTCTTCCACATTTGATTGAAAACTCCTGTTGAACCTGTAAAATGTACGCCAGCAAATGCAGGATGGCTGAAACAAACACTACCCAAAGTAGGTCCATCTACATAAATCAGGTTGATGACACCATCAGGTAAGCCAGCCTCTTTCATGATCCTCATGAACATTTGTGCTGAGTATACCTGAGTATTGGCGCATTTCCAGACAACTGTATTGCCACAAAGTGCTGCTGAAGCAGGAAGGTTTCCACCTATTGCAGTGAAATTGAATGGACTGATGGCCAAAACAAAACCCTCCAACGGACGGTATTCAAGTCTGTTGTGAATGCCTGGTGCACTCACTGGTTGTTGTTGGTATATTTCTCCCAGAAAATGAACATTGAACCGCAAAAAATCAATCAGTTCACAGGCACTGTCAATTTCTGCCTGAAAAACATTTTTGCTTTGCCCCAACATGGTGGTGGCATTCATGTATGGCCTGTAACGTGTAGCAATAAGATCTGCCGCCTTCAAAAAGATGGCAGCCCTGCTTTCCCATGGCATGGCTTCCCAGTCATTTTTTGCAGCCAGGGCTGCATCAATGGCCATTTTTACATGTTTGGCCTCACCTGCATGAAAGTATCCCAATATGTGTTTGCGCTCATGAGGAGGACGCATGGCCACTTTGTTGTTGGTTCTGATTTCTCTGGAACCAATGTACATGGGTACATCGATACTGGTAGATTTAAGCTCAAGGATAACCTCTTTCAACCTGTTTCTTTCTGATGACCCTGGCACATAGGTTAGAATGGGCTCATTGGCAGGAATAGGCAAACTATAATGACCGTTGTTCATTTATCGTGATTTTAATTTGAAACATTTTCTTTTTCCATCATGAGATAGGCCTTGATAAAACCATCAAGGTCTCCATCCATTACAGGTTGAATATTGCCCACTTCATGGTCAGTCCTGTGATCCTTGATCATCTTATAAGGATGGAAAACATAACTGCGGATCTGACTTCCCCACTCAATTTTTTTCTTGGAAGCGTTGTTGGCATTTTTGAGTTCTTCTCGCCTTCTCATTTCCTCTTCATACAATTTGCTCTTCAGCATCTTGAGGGCTTTTTCCCTGTTTTCTCCCTGGGTTCTCGCCTGTTGACATTCAACAATGATACCACTGGGTGTATGTTTAAGCCTCACGGCGGTTTCTACCTTGTTTACGTTTTGTCCACCCTTTCCACCTGATCGGTAAAATTCCCAAACCAAATCAGCAGGATTGACTTCGATCTCAATTGAATCATCCACCAGGGGATAGACATAAACCGAAGCAAAAGAGGTATGCCGCCTGGCATTGCTGTCAAAAGGAGAAATCCTTACCAACCGGTGAACACCATTTTCAGCCTTCAGAAATCCATAGGCAAAAGGACCTTCAAACTGCAACACCGCCGATTTTATACCCGCACCATCACCATCCTGCCAATCCAATTCTGTAACGGTCCAACCTTGTTTTTCGCCGTACATCCGGTACATCCTGACCAACATCTCGGCCCAGTCCTGGCTTTCTGTGCCACCTGCGCCACTGTTGACCTGTAGTACAGCAGGAAGTTCATCTTCGGGTTGATTGAGGGTACTCTTGAACTCCGCTTCATCCAAGGCAGCGATAGCCTTATCGTTGGCTACCTTCACTTCCTCTTCAGAACATTCGCCCTCTTTCCAGAATTCAAACAATACCACAAGGTCTTCTACCGCAGCATCAGTTGAAGTGTAAAGGTTGAGCCAGTATTCGTTGAGCTTGATGGTTTTGAGAATTTCCGTAGCACGCTTGTTATCATCCCAGAATCCGGGAGATTGTGACTTCAGCTTGTCCTCGTTTATTTTATATCGTCGGTTTTCGACGTCAAAGAAACCTCCTCAAGACGGATAGGCGGTCTCTCATACTCTTTATTTGTTCAATTGTCATACAGTGCAAAATTAAGTCAATTCATTGAATGCCAATTCAAAATAATATTTTTTAGAACCATCAGGGATAAATTTTGTTGATGAGACATGATTCAGGCTTATAACTTTTTATACTCGTGGCAACTGTTCCCAGAAAAAGGTATTTATGAAAAAGGGGAAAGGCCCAAATCAGGTATTTACAAGTTGACTGCTTCCGGAGAGCGAAACAACCTCAGTGTGGAAATGAACTGGGTTACACTAGAAAACCAAGCATTTTCTTCCGATTATGTGCTGGAGGCAGATGGAGACTTTCATCCCATGGCAGACCAGGGAATAGCTGAAAAAGGAAAGGTTCAATTTATTGACAGCATTAGCTTTGAGATCTTGTTGCTGGTTACAGAAGAAAAGACGCTCCGCATTTTCCATGAAATCCAACCGAATGGCTATTTGAAAGTCACTGAGCAAAGCACAAATGAGGAAGGAAACGCCTACCAGAACATATCCTATTACCACAAGCAAATGAGTGTGCTCCCCTATTCTACATCTGTTTCAGGTGCAGTGATCAGGCCAACAGAGGAAGGGATGATCAGGCACAAATCCCTGACAGCCATGGAGGAACAGACCAACATGCAGCTGACGCAAATCAGGCAGCAAATAGAGTTACTGGCCCTTCAAGCCCAGGAAATACAAAGAAGAAAAGAGTTATCTGTATTGATCTACAGTGCAAAATTGAATTTCACTCCCGTTATTGGTCAACAATATTACCTCTACGAGAAAAAAGACGGAAGTCATTTTCTGTCATTGGTCAGCCCAAAAGAATGGGGACCTTCCGGTCCGTTTAAAAAATGTGCTGCGGCAGTTAAACTGCTGGCAGACCATACCTGGATGGAACTGGTATAAAAAAAGGGGATCTTTTGGATCCCCTTTTTGTTGGATTGATTGGTTATTTAACCTCTTCAAATTCGGCATCAGTAACATTGTCAGCAGATGCTTTTGCTCCACCCGCTTCATGTCCGTCAGCCTGAGGGCCAGCCTGTTCAGCACCCTGCGTAGCATTGTACATGTCTTGACTGGCAGCCATCCATGCATCATTCAGTTCTTTGGTAGCCGCTTCTATTGAATTGACATCCTGCAACTTATGCACTTCTTTCAATTTAGAAAGGGCTGATTCAATTACCGCTTTTTTCTCAGCAGGAATCTTTTCACCAAACTCTTTCATTTGTTTTTCTGTTTGGAAGATGAGGGCATCTGCAGCGTTGATTTTTTCAATCTTTTCACGGGCTTCCTTATCGGTTGCCTCGTTTGCTTTTGCTTCGGCCTTCATTTTTTCAATTTCCTCTTTGGTCAAACCACTTCCTGCTTCAATGCGAATTTTTTGTTCCTTTCCAGTGCCCTTGTCTTTTGCACTTACATTGATCAGACCATTGGCATCGATATCAAATGTTACTTCAATTTGAGGAACACCCCTTGGTGCTGGAGGAATATTGTCGAGGTTGAAAATGCCAAGGGTCTTGTTTTGGTTGGCCATTGGCCTCTCTCCCTGAATTACATGGATCTGAACACCTGGCTGGTTATCAGCAGCGGTGGAGAAGCTTTCTGACTTTTTGGTTGGGATGGTGGTATTGGAAGGAATCAGAACGGTCATCACTCCTCCAAGGGTTTCAATTCCCAAACTCAAAGGTGTTACGTCAAGCAGCAAAACATCCTTCACCTCACCAGTCAATACAGCTCCTTGCACACCTGCACCAATGGCTACGGCTTCGTCGGGGTTAACGCTCTTGTTGGGTTTTTTACCAAAGAATTTTTCAACGATCTCCTGAACCTTGGGAATCCTGGTAGATCCGCCAACAAGGATAACCTCATCGATTTCACTCACATTCATACCAGCATCTTTCAACGCCTGTTCGCATGGTTTCAGGCAGCGCTCAAACAATTTATCAGCGATTTGCTCAAACTTGGCCCTGGTCAGTTTTTTGACCAGGTGTTTGGGAACACCATCAATTGCGGTAACATAAGGCAGGTTGATTTCTGTTTCAGATGAACCGGAAAGTTCAACTTTTGCCTTTTCAGCTGCTTCTTTCAAACGCTGAAGGGCCATGGGATCTCTTCTCAGGTCAACATTTTCTTCTTTTTGGAATTCTTCAGCCAACCAGTCCATGATCACCTTGTCAAAATCATCACCACCAAGGTGGGTATCACCATTGGTTGACTTCACTTCAAAAACACCATCACCCAGTTCAAGTACGGATACGTCAAACGTACCACCACCAAGGTCAAAAACAGCAATCTTGCTGTCCACATTCTTTTTGTCAAGACCATAGGCCAATGCTGCAGCAGTAGGTTCGTTGATGATCCTTCTGATGTTCAGTCCTGCGATTTCTCCAGCTTCTTTGGTAGCCTGACGCTGGGCATCGTTGAAGTATGCAGGAACGGTAACAACCGCTTCATTCACTTCATGACCAAGATAGTCTTCTGCCACTTTCTTCATTTTTTGAAGTACCATGGCACTGATTTCCTGTGGTGTATAAAGACGACCATCAATGTCAATCCTTACGGTATTGTTGTCGCCTTTGGCTACATTATAGCTCCAATGTTTTATTTCTTCTGTCACTTCATCAAAACGACGTCCCATGAACCGCTTCACACTTGTAATGGTGTTGATTGGGTTGGTAATGGCCTGACGTTTTGCAGGATCTCCCACTTTGCGTTCGCCATTCTTGAGGAATGCCACAACACTGGGGGTAGTTCTTCTTCCTTCATCGTTGGCGATAACAACTGGTTCGTTACCTTCCATTACGGAAACGCAACTGTTGGTCGTTCCTAGGTCAATTCCAATGATTTTTGCCATATTTAAGATTTTAGATAATCGTAATGTGCAAGAGATATGCCGTTCATCAAATCAGGAAATCTTGTCAGTTTTCCATTCAAAAGCATGACAAACAGATCATTATGGCTGTTTTTATTGATCAAAATGGCATAAAAAGGGGGAAAAATGATCGCGATCAGCTTTTTTGAAGGATATGGCTGGTGATCAAATCGGCATGATGGCGTGAATTTTCAATGAACCACTTGTTGGTTTTGAGTCCTCCACAAATCACTCCAGCCAGGTAAACTCCTTCGATATTGGTCATCATGGTGCTAGGATCATGGACAGGAGTTTGATAAGGATCAGTTCCCGCCGCAATGCCGATGGATGCCAAAAAATCAAAATCAGGGAGATATCCAGTCATGGCAAGCACAAAATCATTGGGTATGGTTTCAATACCATCGGCAGTTAAAATATCAATTTCAGTTTCCCTGATGGCAGCAATGGAGGAATTGTAATAGGCTTTGATCGAGCCTTCGCTGATCCTGTTTTCGATGTCTGGTCGAATCCAGTATTTTACAGACTCCCTGATTTGTTCATCCCGAATGACCATGGTCACTTCAGCCCCTTTTCTCCAGGTTTCCATGGCAACATCCACTGCAGAATTGGCAGCTCCTACCACCACAATTTTCTGACCATAATAAACATGAGGTTCTTTGTAATAGTGGTGCAACTTGGGCAAATCTTCTCCTGGAACATGCATGAGGTTGGGAATATCATAAAAGCCTGATGCAATGATGATATTTTTGGCCTGATAAAAGGCCTTGGATGTTTTTATGGTAAATATCTCCAATGAGCGTACTACAGATTCCACGGCTTCGTACAATGCCAGCTTTAACTTCCAATGCATGGAAACCCTTCGGTAATATTCCAGCGCTTCCGATCGTGTAGGCTTGGGGTTGTGTGAAACGAAGGGGACATTGCCAATTTCCAGCTTGTCAGCCGTGGAAAAAAAGGTCATGTTGAGTGGATAGTTGTAAAGAGAATTGACCAAGGGGCCTTTTTCAACAATCAAATAGGACAACCCATTCTGTGTGCAGGAAATACCACAGGCCAAACCGATTGGGCCTGCACCAATGATCAGTACATCAAGTGTTGGTGCATCTTTTATCATGTTGAGGCCTTGGTTGATTTAAAACTAAAATGCCTTTGGGAGATGTAGCTGAATGCAATGACAAAAAATGTGGTAATCACCTTTGAAACAGTTGGATAAAGGTGAAAATGTTCTACCAGCAATTTGAGGAAAAAATAATTGAGAAACAAGCTGAAACTTACGGTTATCAGGTACCTGAAAAATTGTACCCTGCCGCGCAAGGGAGAAGCGGTAAAAACAATGAAACGCATCAATAAAAATCCTGTCGGGAAACTGACCAAAAATGCCATCAGAAAAGCAGCAATATGCGGGCTGATCACTAGGAACGATAGATCCAGGTTCTGTTTTTCGAGGATAAAATTATAGCTGATGAAAAAGAGAAATATGTCAAACACAGTATTCACTCCCCCACAAGCAGCATAACGGTAGGTTGTCCGATCAAAAAACCTTTTGAAGGGTGGGTAAAAAAAATCAAGGCTATTTTCAATCAATGGTTTCAAAGGGAAACGGTTGAATCAGGTTAAAATTTACAGATGTAAGTGGTGTGCTTTTTTGAATAAGTAGCTCCCACTGCTTCGTGCAAAGCCAGCATTTTTGAATTGAAATCCCCTACCCAGGACAATTCAAGCTCTTCATAATGTTTCAAAGGCCGGGTATATTCTTGAAGTTTCATAAACAGGCAGGATTCCAGCCCCATGTTGCGGTATTGTTCTTTTGTACCCATGATAACGGCACGCATTCTCTTGTGCTTTACAGTAAGCTTGTTCCAAACAAATTTTAATTTGCCCAGCAGATCCAAGCGGCCATTGAGTCCTTTGATCAGCTCATTGGTGTCTGGAAGAATCATGACAAAGGCAACTGGCTCATCTTTTGCCGTATAAGCAAACCATATGAGGTTGGGATCCATTACAGGCTTGATCTTGTTGATGGTTTCCTCAATGGTTGCATCCGTTACGGTAGTGAAATTTTCAAAATCCTTCCAGGCGTCATTGTATATCTCCTTAAAATCCCTTGAAAACCTTGGAATATCAGCAGCGTCTAGGTGACGAAAAACATAACCATTTCTCTTGGCTACCCAGTTGGAGATTTTTGCCACCTTTTCAGGCAATCCTTTCCTTACATCTATTCTGTTGGAGATTTGCTCATATTTTACGGTGAAGCCATATGCTTCAAACAAGGCTTTGTAATAAGGGGGATTATAATTCATTCCATAAAAAGGGCTGGTGAATCCATCAACAAGCAGCCCCCACCACATGTCATTTTCGCCAAAGTTGATGGGACCATTCATGGCCTTCATGCCGTGCGACGCCAACCAAGTCTTTGCTTGATCAAAAAGCATGTTGGCTGCAACTTGATCATCAATGCATTCAAAAAAACCACAACCACCAGTGGGTTGTTCTTCCTTGTAGGCTTTTTTCTCATTGATAAAGGCAGCTATACGTCCAATGGCATGGTTGTTTTCATCAAGCAAGATCCACCTGTTGCACTTGCCAAAACTGAAAAAATTATTTTTTTGGGGATCAAATACAGATTCGATGTCGTTCAGCAATGGACAGACCCATTGTGCATCGTTCCTGTAAATGGAGAATGGGAGTTCCAGGAACTGTTGAACGATATACTTATCTGATACCTCAATTGTTTGCATTGCTTCAAGTAAACTGCAAAATTACCAAAAAGGCAGGAATGCTGATGAAATAGCCGAGAATTAACGGTTTTTAAGGACGCTGAAACGGTCAGGATAGTCTGAAATAATGCCATCAACACCCAATACAGCCATTTTTTCAATGTCTTTTTCGTCATTGACGGTCCAGGCAATCAGTTTTAATTTCAGTTTCTTGCAGGCGTCAATGTATTCCTTATCGATGAGTGTATAGAAAGGACTCAAGAAACTGGGACGAAAACCAAGGTCAGCCATCAATTCCTCAGGCGTTTTTTTATTAGAACCATCAATCAGATAAGATGTCTTGATTGATGGATAGGATTGGTGCAAGACTTGCAAACTTCTTTTGTCAAAAGATTGGATGGTGGTTCTTTTGGCAACATTTCCTTTTGTGATCACATCGACCAGCAAAGCCACAAACTCATCTGGAGCTGGATGTGAAATTCCATCAGATGCAGGCGCACACTTGGTTTCAATGTTATAGTTGAGCGGTTTCAGGTGATGTAGTTTGACGTATTCTTCTACTGCAGCAATCACATCACTGAGCAATGGCTTGGTGGCAGGCATTTTTTTCTGGGTGGGGAATTTGGGATGAAGCTTCATACCAACATCCCATTTTGAGACCTCCTCATGGGTCATCTGGTAAATATTGAAAGATTTGTCCTTGGGAGACAAGAACTGTTGGCCCAAGGGCGGAGTGGCAATTTCAGGATTCATGAAGGTCTCATGAGAGAGGATTACCTTCTTGTCCATGGTGATGACAACATCCATTTCCAGGGTGGTTACCCCCTGGTCAATGGAATGCAACATCGCTGCAATGGTGTTTTCTGGCATCAAGCCCCTACAGCCCCGGTGGCCCTGGAGGTCTATTTTTATTGATTGTGCAGAAGCAGACATTGAAAAAGCAGCCATGGGAATCATTAAATGCATCAAATGTTTCAACATGCAATAAAATTAAGGGAATCGTACCTTTGCACCAATCTAAACATTATGCTAAGCAAAATCATCAGGGAAAAGGCAATCGAGGCTCTTGAATCGCTCCATGGAATCCGTTTCACAGACCGTGATTTTCAGGTCAGTCCAACAAAACCAGAATTTGAAGGTGATTATACGATTGTATTGTTCTCACTGATCAAACAGCTCAAATCATCGCCAGATGCATTGGGCAATGCACTGGGCAACAAAATGATTGCTGATGATCCTGTTTTTTTTGACTCCTTCAACATCATCAAAGGTTTTCTGAATTTCACCATACAACCTGCTTTTTTACTGGAAATGTTGAACAAGCATTACCAGGACCCCTGCTTTGGAAAAGCACCGCTCAATGGTAAAAAGATCATGGTGGAGTATTCTTCCCCAAATACCAATAAACCGCTGCACTTGGGACACTTGAGGAATAATTTCCTGGGTAGAAGCATTGCGGAGATCCTGAAAGCCAATGGCTATGATGTTTTCAAAACCTGTATAGTCAACGACCGTGGTATCCATATTTGCAAGAGCATGATATCCTGGAACAGGTATGGCAACCAGGCCACTCCTGAATCAACAGGCTCCAAAGGAGACCATTTTGTAGGAGATTATTATGTCAAGTTCAACGATGCCTACAAACTGGAAATTGAAGAACTCATTGCCCAGGGAATGGACAAGGCTGCAGCAGAAAAAGAGGCGCCCATCATGAAAGAGGCACAACAAATGCTCCTTGATTGGGAAAATGGAAAGCCCGAAGTCATTAATTTATGGAAAAAAATGAACCAATGGGTCTATGCAGGATTCGATGTGACGTATAAGAGGATTGGCTCCGATTTTGCCAAAACTTACTACGAAAGTGAGACTTACCTGCTGGGCAAAGACACTGTGGAACTGGGACTGACGAAAGGTGTTTTTTACAAGAAACCCGATGGCAGTGTTTGGATAGACCTCACTGCAGAAGGACTGGATGAAAAACTGGTACTCCGCAAGGACGGCACATCCGTGTACATTACGCAAGACATAGGCCTTGCGCAGAAAAAATATGATGAATTTGGCATGGACCAAAGCATTTACGTGATAGGTGATGAACAAAATTACCACATGAAAGTGCTCCAACTGATCTGCAAGAAATTGGGACTACCTTATGCCGATGGCATTCACCACCTTTCTTATGGCATGGTGGAACTACCAACCGGAAAGATGAAAAGCCGGGAAGGTACTGTTGTAGACGCAGATGACCTGATCGATGAGATGGTTTCCATCTCAAGAGAGCATACACAGAACCTTGGCAAGGTCAAGGATTTCAGTGAGCAGGAATTGGTTGAATTATATGATACCATTGGCCTTGGTGCATTGAAATATTTTCTGCTCCGTGTAGACCCCAAAAAGAAAATGATCTTCAATCCACAGGAGTCCATTGATTTCCACGGATTCACTGGTCCTTTTGTCCAGTATACCCATGCAAGGATCAAATCAGTCTTGAGAAAATCAAATATTGATAACGCGATCAAAGCGTTTCCAAGTCCATTGCTGAAAGCTGAAAAAGATTTGCTTTTGTTGACAGAACATTATGAGGTTGTGCTCAAGCAAGCTGCTGATGATTTTGATCCGTCTGTGATTGCCACTTATTTGTTCCAGCTGGCACAATCTTACAATTCCTTCTATGCTGCACTGAGCATTGGCAATGCTGAATCAGAAGAGAAAAAACAATTGAGGCTGAAAATTTCCAGCCTGGTGGTTACCATTATTGCCAGCGGCATGGATTTGCTGGGCATAAAAGTTCCCGAGAAAATGTAACCACACATTTTCCCGGGCTGAACCATAATCCTTAACCATCTTGTATTTTATCCACCGAAAGGACCACCGCTAACGTTCCTGAATTGTTTCAGGCTTGGATCCATTTCGATTGCTTTGTTGCAAAGTGTAGCACCCTTGTTCTTGTCTCCCATTTTGATGTAGCTCATGCCAATCATGTAAAGGGCTCTTGCTTCTTCCCTGTCAAGGTAAAGTACCTTGTCCCAGTAGTTGATGGCCTCTTTGTAGTTTCCGAGGCTATAGTAGTTGTTGGCAACATTGTTCAACAAATCGATATCACCAGGCCTTTTCTCGAGCAATTTCAACAACATCTCCATTCCTTTTTGGGGCATGCCTGCTGCGATATAGGAGTTAGAAAGATTTTCAACGAAGTTGTTATCAACCTTGTACCCTTTTTCCATGGCCATTTCATAATACTTGACAGCAGTCTTTTCATCATTCATGGCAGAATAGGTCATACCCAATTCGTTCATCAACCTGTTGTTGGCAGTATCAATTTTCAGTGCTTCGAGGTAGTACCTTGCTGCTGCTTTGAAGTTACTCATGTCTACCAGTGCCCTTGCAAACATGGTAGGAATCTCAGCATTTTTAGGTTCTTCAACGAATGCAGCCTCGAGGTATTTGAAGCACTGTGCGAAATCTTCTTTCTCATACATGCTCCTGCCAATCATAAAATTCACCCGCTTGCCGATGTTAAGGGCCAATAATTTCTGGCCATATTTGATGGCGTCGTCCCACTTGCGGAAATTATAGAAAATCTCAGTAACCTTTTCCAGGGCAACTGCATCGTTTGGCTGGGAAGCCAAAACAGTGAGGAAAGACTGGCGGGCAAGATCAAACTGTCTTACTTCCAGTGCTTCAATGCCGAGTGCCTTTTGGGCTTCAATCATGTTGGGGTTTACGGCAACTGCCATTTGAAGCAATTCAAGGGCCAATTTGTGTCGGCCGGCTTCTTGTTCGATCTTTGCTTTCTGGAGGAGAACTTTTACGCTGTCATCGGCACTATTTGCAAAAGCACCGAATGTTGTGATGAGGGCGATGGTTAAAACGATTAACTTTTTCATTAGGATGGATTTAGGTTTGGATTAATTCTTTTCAGAATACATCCACCTAACGGAGGCAGAGAGAGTTTTATTTCATGCGAATTGGTGTTTTTTCGAATTATAGGGGAAATAACCATGTTGTTTACGTAGTTTCCCGTACCCCAGTAGTTTTTTTCATCACTGTTGAATATTTCCTTCCATTGGTCTCCGGAGGTTACATCTACCGTCCATTCAAGCCTTTCCCTTGGTGTCATGTTCAAAACAACCATCAATTCCTGGTCTGCATTTTTCGTCATTCTCCTGAAACATATGACAGATTCCTGGCGGTGATCCAAATCATGCCAAGCAAACCCCTCAGGATTGAATTGTTGTTGATGCAATGCTGGCTCTTTTTTGAGCAAATCTGCTAATGCTGCCACACAAGCTTTCATTCCGGCATGGCTCTCATGCTCCAGCAAATCCCACCTCAGGGATGTTTTGTAATTCCATTCCTCTGTCTGCGCAAATTCATTGCCCATAAAAAGGAGTTTTGCCCCAGGATGGGCAAACATATAGGTATACAGCAGCCTTAGGTTGGCAAACTTCTGCCATTCATCGCCTGGCATTTTGTAAATCATGGGAGATTTTCCATGCACCACCTCATCGTGGCTGAGGGGAAGCATGAAATTTTCATCATAATAATACATCATGCTGAATGTCAACTGATTTTGTTGGAATTGCCGGTACAACGGATCCTGTTTGAAAAAACGTAGTGTATCGTGCATCCATCCCATCATCCATTTCATTCCAAAACCAAGCCCATCTGCATATGTTGGCTTCGAGACTCCAGGCCAGTTGGTGGCTTCCTCAGCAATTGTCTGGACGCCGGTAAAATCCCGATAGACCATCTGGTTCATGTCTTTTAAAAAGGCAATGGCCTCTATATTGCCATTCCCACCAAATTCATTAGGCTCCCATTCGCCTTCATTTCTGGAATAATCCAGCTTGAGCATGGAAGAAACAGCATCAACCCTCAGTCCATCGATGTGGAACTTGTCTAGCCAAAAACGGGCATTGCTGATCAGAAATGACCTTACCTCTCCCCGCTTGTAGTTAAATATATAACTGTTCCAGTCTGGATGATACCCTTTGCGCATGTCGGCATACTCATAAGTATGTGTTCCATCAAACATGAAAAGTCCATGGCTATCATAAGGAAAATGGGATGGTACCCAATCCAGGATAACGCCTATGCCCTCCTGGTGAAAAAAATCAATCATGGCCATGAACTCTTCCGGATTGCCAAAACGGGAGGTGGGGGCAAAATATCCTGTGCCCTGGTAACCCCAGCTGCCGTCAAATGGATACTCCATTACAGGCATCAACTCTACGTGGGTGAATCCCATCTGTTTTACATAAGGAACCAACCGCTGGGCAATTTGCCAGTAGCTGAAATAAGACTCCTCATCAAAAGGGTCTGGCCGCATCCAGCTGGCCAGGTGTACTTCGTAGACTGAATAGGGGGATTGAAGAGAATTGTGTTTTTCCCTGCCTTCCATCCAAGACAGGTCCTTCCACTCATATTCAAAATTCCAGGTGATGCTGGCGGTAAGTGGTTTCTTCTCCCAGAAATGGGCATAAGGATCCCCTTTTTGCATGATTTTTCCTTCGAAACCATGGATGGAATACTTGTATACCTCCCCACTGTTGCAATTTGGAATAAACCCTTCCCAAATACCGGATTTATCCAATCTGACGAAAAGGGGATGAATCCCATCTTGCCAGTTGTTGAAATTTCCTACTATGCTTACCCTTGTAGCATTGGGTGCCCAAACTGCAAAATAGGTGCCCAAAGTACCCAAAACCTCAATTTGTTTGTTTCCAAAAAACTGATAGGCATTGTAGAGGGTGCCTTGTTGAAAATTGTTGATGGATTCTTCAGAAAAAACCGAATAATTCCAAACGGGTCCGGAAGTTTCAACAAAATGAATCTCCTCATATCGTTTTGGATTGTTCTCTTTTTCTTTGGACTGATGCATTCAACAGGTTTAATTCTTCAATTCAAATATCTGAAATGACTTTGAAGGAATGGCAAGACTTGTTGGTTTTGTGATAACATTACCAGTCAAGAAATTAGCCAGACCTGTTGAGCCGTTCAATACTTCATTGAAACGATCCATCGAAATAGGAACTTCATTTGATGATGTGTTGACAATACACATGAGTTTTTGTTTTTCATGCAGCCTGAAATACACATAAACACCGTTTTGTGGGATGTATTGTTTGAGGATTCCTTGTTTGATGGCGGGGCTGTTTTTCCTGAAATTGGCCAATTGTTTAAAATAAGTAAAGGCCTCCATTTCTTTGGCATCAAGGGAAGCAGTCTTGAATTTATCCGTTGAATCCGCAGGCCAACCACCTGGAAAATCCTTTCTAACAGCAGCATCATTGGGATCTTTGTAGTTTTTCATGAGGATTTCAGTGCCATAGTACACTTGCGGAATACCCCGCAGGGTCAACAACAAGCCCAGGCCCATCTTGTATTTGGCAAGGTCCTCGCCTACCATGGAGTAAAACCTGTTCATGTCATGGTTGTCAAGGAAAATACAATTGGTCATGGGATCCTTGTAGAGCAAATCCTGCGCGAGAGTCATGTAAACCTTGTTGATGCCTTCTGTCCATCCAAATGACTGGTTCAATGCATCATAAAAAGCACTGCTCAAGGGAAAATCTGTAACCCCTTTGATTTGGTGTTTGAATGGTGCATCGATATTGTTCTGGGTAAAATATGCACTGGCGGTTACGGTATTGGTCCATGCTTCACCAAAAACCGTCAATGATGGAAATTCTTTGAGCAAGGCAGCATTGATGGTGTTCAGGAATTTCTCATCACAATATTTATAGGTATCAACCCTCCAACCATCAATGCCAAATTCTTCTGTTGACCAGATATTGCTCTGAATTACAAAATTGGCACAATAAGGATTGGCGAGATTAAGGTCAGGAAGGTGGGGCACAAACCATCCTCCAATCATGTTTTTTTTCTCAGAAGGGGCGGTATAGGGATCAATGAACACCTCTTCCCTGTGGTTGGCCCCTGTATAAGATGGCCATTGGTTGAGCCAATCTTTCATGGGCAAATCCAACACAGTATGGTGATAAGAACCGACATGGTTGTACACGGCGTCCTGTATTACTTTTAATCCTTTTTCATGTGCAGACCTGACCAGGTTTCGGTAAGCCTCGTTCCCACCAAATCGTTTGTCGACGGCATAATGATTGGTTATCCAGTATCCATGATACCCACTCATCACCCACTGGTTTTCCTGCATTTTGGGCATGTTGTTTTCCAGGATGGGCGTCATCCAAATCGAGGTGACACCGATATTTTTCAGGTAATCCAGTTTTGAAGCCACTCCTTCAAGATCTCCGCCATGCCTAGCATATGGATTGTTCCTGTCGGAGGAATTGTCCCTGAGATCATCAAAATGATCATTTCCTGCATTTGCATTGGCAAATCGGTCGGGCATGATCAAATAGATGAGATCAGCAGAGGTGACGCCCTGGTGTTTTGCACCACCCAGGGATTTGTTCCTTTGTTTCAATTCATAGTCAAAACTTTTTCCATTGGAAAAACTGAACCTGAATTTTCCAGGTTGGGCATTGGGAAGAATGAGCAGGTCGATGAAAACATAATGCTTGTTTTCAGGCTGGGATACTTTTTGAATGGCAAGGCCTGAACCTGTAACCTTCAATGATTGTGGCAGATCCTGATCTGCATGCACCATCAGTTGCAATTTGTTATTCTTCATTCCAACCCACCAATGGGTTGGGTAAGTATTGATAACATCGCTTGCCAACACAATCGAGGACAGGAAGAAACATATAGAGAATAAGAAAAACAGTTTAATTGATTGCATATCAGTTTTTTTCTTCTTTGACAATCAAGGCACAAATGATACCTGCAGTAATCAGCAAAATTCCACCTATGGTTACAGCCATCAAACGGTCATTGTTCAGAAAATTTTCCATGATGCTGCCAAAACTAAGCGATGCAATGATTTCTGGGAGAACAATGAAAAAATTGAAAATCCCCATGTAAATACCCATTTTTTGTGGAGGTATACTGCCAGCAAGGATGGTATAAGGCATGGAAAGGATAGATGCCCATGCAATGCCTACCATGCCCATGGAGACATAGAGCATGTTCGCTTGTTCTACCATGTTGACAGAAATCAAGCCCAGTCCACCTATGACAAGGCAAAAAGTATGGGTGAATTTTTTTCCAATTTTTGAGACAATGAAAGGAATGGAGAATGCAAACAAAAAGGTTACTAAGTTCAAAATAGCAGAGGTTGCATTCGCAAGTTCTAACCCTTCTGTGAACCTGAGAGATTCTGCAGAACCCTCTGGGGCCTTGGCATCCCCTCTAAAAATATTGACAGCCACGCCAGTGCTGTAATAAAACCACATCAGGAAAAGACCGGGCCAGGTAAGAAACTGAACCAAGGCCAATCTTTTCATCTGGGCAGGCATGTTGGTGATGGCATCAAAAATCTCCTGGAAGATATTGCCATTGCCTTCTGTCAAATGGGTTTCATCGGGTGGATATTCTTTGCTTTTGAAAACTGTAACCATTACCGCAACAAGGAATACTGCAGCACCGATATAAAAAGACCAGACAATGTTTTCCGGTATGCCACCATTTATTTTTTTTCTGGACACACCAAACCAATCAACCAAAAGCGTGGGTAGAAATCCTGCAATAAAAGAGGCAGCACCTATGAACATGCTTTGCATGGCATAGCCAAACGAGCGTTGTTTGTCATTGAGGTTATCAGCGACAAAGGCCCTAAAAGGTTCCATTGAGACATTGATACAGGAGTCCAAAATCCAAAGGGTTCCTGCTGCCATCCAAACGGTTGGTGAATTGGGCATGAAAAAAAGTGCAGCTGAGCTTAAAATGGCTCCAATTAAAAAATAAGGCCTTCGTCTACCCCATTTTGGATGCCAGGTTCGATCACTCATGTAACCAATGATGGGCTGAACGAGCAGTCCGGTCATCGGCGCAGCCAGCCAAAGACCTGGAATTTCTTCAGGTTGTGCACCTAGGAATTCGTAGATGGCACTCATGTTGCCCATCTGTAGGCTCCAACCAAATTGAATACCAAAAAAACCAAAACACATGTTCCAGATCTGCCAAAAGCCAAGTGTTGGTTTACCTTTTTCTATAGAGGGAATTGTTGCATTGTGCATATGAAAGCAATTGGTTAATGTGTGTAAAATACACACACAACCTAAATATACGTAAAAGCGGTCAAATGATTATTTGGCTCGGGATTTAGATCACAAAACCATCCGGAATTACCGCACCTTTTTTGACCACAACAATGCCCTCCTTGATGGTATACAGCTGATGTTCCGTATTGGCCAAATGTTTGCCACCATTGATGCGTACATCGTTACCGATCCTGCAGTTTTTGTCAATGATTGAATTCTTGATATAACAACGCTCACCAATACCGAGTTTAGGGAGTCCATTGCTCACAGAGGTATTCATTTCATCCAAGGTCTCATAAAAATCGGTACCCATGATATAGCAACTGACAATGGTGGAGCCATACCCTATTCTGGTTCTGATGCCAAGGACAGAATTTTCGACCCTTGAGGCATTGATGATACATCCTTCGGCAACAATGGTTTTTTCAAGGGTGGTTCCACTGATTTTTGCTGGAGGCAACATCCTGGCCCTTGTATAAATGGCTTTGTTGTTGTCAAACAGGTTGAATTCAGGTACATCCTGGGTGAGGGCCAGGTTGGCTTCAAAGAATGAATGAATGTTTCCGATATCTGTCCAGTAACCCTCGTATTGAAAACTGACTACATTGTGCTTGCTGATGGAATATGGTATGATCTCTTTGCCAAAATCAGTGGCATCCTTTACTTCTTCCTGTAGCAGGTCAAACAAAACCTGGCGGCCGAAAATATAGATACCCATGCTTGCCAGGTAATTTCTACCCTGTGTTTGCATGGCCTCACCTGTATCACTTACCCAATCAGACAGCAATTCAGCCTTGGGCTTTTCAATGAAGGCTTCAATGATGCCTCCCTCTCCTTTTTTGAGGATACCGAACTCAGTTGCTTCTTTGGCATTGACAGGAATTGTTGCTATTGAAATATCCGCCTTGCTGTTGACATGGTTATCAATCATTTCCTGAAAATCCATCTGATACAATTGGTCTCCGGAAAGGATCAGCACATGGCTGAAATCCTGTTGGTTGATATGCCTCAGGGATTGTCTCACCGCATCGGCTGTACCTTGAAACCAGGTAGGATTATCAGGTGTTTGTTCTGCGGCAATGATGTCAACAAAAGCTGAACTGAATGCACTGAAATGATAGGTGTTCTTGATATGCTTGTTCAGGGAGGCTGAGTTGAACTGTGTCAACACATACATCCTTCCGATATTTGAATTCAAACAATTGGAAATGGGAATATCCACCAACCTGTATTTGCCAGCAATGGGAACTGCGGGTTTGCTTCTGGTTGATGTCAAGGGGGACAATCTTGATCCTGCCCCACCGCCGAGAATAACTGCTATTACGTTCTTGTCCATGGTATGATTGAATATTGTCTAATTTACTGAAAACTTTGGTAAAGAGAAACATATTCATCTGCACTGCGATGCCAGCTGAAGTCCAAGGCCATGATGTTTTGTCTTATACTGTGAAAAACTTCTTTTTGGTCGTAAAGGGATACTGAACGGTAAATGCCATGGGTGATGTCTCCCACTGCAGCATGATTGAAGGTGATGCCATAGCCACCCTGTTCTCCAATATCGATAACGGTGTCTTTGAGCCCTCCAGTACTTCTAACAACTGGTATAGTACCGTATCTCATGGCATAAAGTTGGTTCAAACCACAGGGTTCAACCCTGGATGGCATGACGAGAAAATCAGCACCTGCATACATCAAGTGGCTGAGGGTTTCATTGTAACCGATGAATTCATTGTAATCACCCTGTGCAATTGATTTTAGGCTTGTCAATTGGGCCTCGGTTTCTGCTTCTCCATTGCCTAACACAAGAAAATTCATCTTTCTTCCAATGAATTTGAAACTGTCTGCAATGGCTTTTGGCAAAAGGTCTGCACCCTTTTCACCTACAAGTCTACCAATAAAAATAAACAGTGGTTTACGAGGATCCAATCCGAATCTTTCACAGAGGATCCGCTTGTTCCTTTCCTTACCGGCATCAGCATCAAGGATTGAAAAATGTTCAGTAAGGTATTTGTCCTTTTCTGGATTCCAAACAGTATAGTCAATGCCATTCAGGATGCCTGTACATTTGCCTTTTTCATATTCAAAAAGCGTCTCCAACCCATTGCTCATGCGCCTGAGTTCATGGAGATAGGAATTGCTTACAGTGGTTACTTTCCAAGAACATTTGATACCAGAAGCCAGCGGATTGATGCTTCCTTTCCATTCAAGCAACCCTCTCTTCCAGCTGTCCCATTGAGGAATATAGAGTGTTTTGTCCCAGCTGAAGGATCCCTGGTACTGTGCATTGTGAATGGTTAAAACAGTGGGGATATACTGAAGCCTTTTGAAGGCATAGCAATGTTGCATCATAAAAGGAACAAGTGCCGCATGGTGATCGTGCACATGAACAACCTGTGGCAGTGCTTCCCATGTATTCATCCAATGAACTGCTGCAATCTGAAAAGCACAGAAACGCTCTGTGTCATCATCATAACCATATACCTTCTCTCTGTCCAGCAATCCATTGATGTCAATCAGAAACAATTCAAAGCCTTGTGCATTGGTCTTTTCTTTGATCACGGTATAATCGAACCACCAATGACCAAGATTGGTGGAAGCCTTGTGCACCACTTCCCAGTCATGTGTGTATAAATAAGCGGTCCTGTACATGGGCATGATAACCTTTGACTGATGCCCCAACTCATTTTGAAATCGGGGAAGCGAACCTACTACATCACCCAAGCCTCCAGCCTTGGCTACAGGATAACATTCAGCACTGATATGTATGATGTCCATATTGGCTTGCATTGATTTTTTTAAATTTAGTACTAAAACAGTTCTAATTGTTGATAACAAAAAGTTTTGTAGGTAAATAAATATAATTATTTTGAGCACTCATAAAACAACCTTCCATATGAACCAACAAACAAAGTGGTCTCAATTCGGCGTGCTGATCATCGTTTTCTTTTTCTGGGGATTTGTTGCTGCATCCAACAGCATTTTCATCCCTTTTTGCAAAACTTTTTTTAACCTTGATCAGATCCAGTCTCAGTTGATTGGTTCTGCCTTTTATGGTGCATATTTTTATGGATCGTTGATCCTCTATGTTTTCTCAACCATTACAGGAACCGACTTGTTGAACAAGATTGGCTACAAGAAAGGAATCATTTACGGATTGCTGATTTCTGTAATAGGTGCATTGGCACTGGCCTACATCAGTGGCTCTGGAACTGCCACATTCGGACTTGTGTTGGTTTCATTCTTTATCATTGCTTTAGGCTTTTCATTGCAACAAACTGCTGCACAACCTTTTGCCATCGGATTGGGCTCTCCTGAAACTGGTGCTCACCGGTTGAACATGGGAGGAAGCGTAAACTCATTTGGTACCTTGCTCGGGCCATTGGTAGTCAGCTATCTCCTTTTCGGAAGTCTTGACAGTAGTAAGTCTGCATCAATCGAGAACATACAAACCTTGTATTTCTTCCTTGCAGGTCTCTTTATTATTGCAGCTTTGATTTTTGCGTATGCAAAACTTCCAAAGACCACATCAGATGAGAAACTGGAAAAAAGCCCCAAGGCAATGAATGTATTGCTGATCATTGGCGCCATCTTTCTTCCTGTGCTGTTTGCAGATTGGGCAAAAAGTGTTACCGGACTTGAAAAAAGTGTCATCATCAGTGGCTCTTTGATCATCATACTTATTATTCTTTTTTGGACTATGGTTACAGCAAAAAAGAATCCAACAGGATGGGGAGCAATGGCTTACCCTCAGCTGGTGCTTGGAATGATTGCCATTTTTATTTACGTTGGGGTTGAAGTGACCATTGACAATAACTTTGGCGCATTGCTCAAAAAGAATGCTTTCGGTGGCAAGGGTGATTCACAAATCTCCCATTTGATCTCCTTGTATTGGGGTTCCATGATGATAGGCCGATGGACTGGTGCTGTCAGTGTCTTCAACTTCAGCAAAATGGTCAAGCGAATCCTTGTGATAGTTGTGCCTTTTGCTGCTTTTGGGTTGATCCTGCTGGTAAACATCATCAAAGGAAATGAAATCAGTGACTTTGCCATGTACCCAATCTGCATTGCCATAGCCGTAATTGCTTTCCTCTATGCTGAAGACAAGCCGGTTAAATTGTTGCTTACCGTTTCGGTTCTTGCCGCAATTGCCATGCTGATTTCCATCACAACCACCGGCATGCTGGCCAATTATGCCATCATCAGCACCGGACTGTGTACCGCAGTGATGTGGCCTTGTATTTTTGCCCTTGCCATCAATGGGATTGGCAAATATACCAGCCAGGGTTCCGCATTCCTGATCATGATGATCCTTGGTGGAGCCATTATTCCTCCTACCCAAGGTTCCATCATCGACCTCGATCCTTCTGGTGATGCCAACGTTTATACCTTCACCCAACTCTCTTATCTTGTTCCGCTGGCCTGTTTTGCCTACCTGGCATGGCACGCTATTCAAACAAGGTCTGTACTGAAAAAACAGGGCCTGGATGTAGATGCACAAGTTGCTGCATCTCATTAATTTGAACTGATTTATTTGTATCTTGGCAGCCACTGAAAAGTGGCTGCCTTTTTTTATTTTTTCAAACCCTTAATCATGAACGTACATCAACCTTTGGCCATAGGCATAGATATCGGAGGAACCGGAACAAAATTTGGGATTGTAGACAGGGATGGTAATGTTCTTTTCTCTGGGGAAATGTCTACCAAAAAACACAAGGAGATTGAAGGATTCATCGATGAGCTGCATGGTCATTTAGGGGAGCTCATCGAAAAGGCAGGTGGAATTGGAAGAATAAGGGGTATTGGCGTTGGTGCCCCCAATGGAAATTTTTATACCGGAACCATTGAATATGCGCCTAATTTACCTTGGAGTGGGATCATCCCCATCGCCAAAATGATGAGCGATAAATTCCAGCTACCTGTAACACTGACTAACGATGCCAATGCCGCAGCCATCGGCGAGATGATGTACGGGGCTGCAAAAGGAATGCGTGATTTCATCATGATTACCCTTGGAACAGGTGTTGGAAGTGGAATTGTGGCCAATGGTCAACTGATCTATGGGCATGATGGTTTTGCCGGTGAATTGGGGCATACCATTGTCATTCCTGATGGAAGAATGCACCAGGGCACAGGGAAACGTGGTTCTTTGGAAAGTTATGCTTCTGCCACTGGCGTGAGGCTGACAGCACTCGAAATGCTTGAAAACAGTACTGAAGATAGCTTGTTGAGAACAGCAGATAAGGAAACCCTTGATTCAAAAGTGGTTTACGATGCTGCTATCAAAGGAGATAAATTGGCCATAGAAATCTTTGAGTTCACTGGAAAAATCCTTGGATTGGCGTTGGCCAACGCGGTGATGTTCAGCAGCCCGGAAGCCATCATCTTGTTTGGCGGATTGACCAAGTCAGGCGATCTTATCCTGAATCCTACCAGAAGACATATGGAAGAAAACCTGATACAAGTATTCCAAAACAAGGTCAAGATACTTGTAAGCCATCTCAAGGAATCTGACGCTGCTATACTGGGTGCCAGTGCATTGGCCTGGGACAAGCAGTAATTAATTTAAGCTATTTTGTGTCAGCCGATGGTAGTTAATTTGCCTGGAGCAATGCTTTTTCTTTGGCCCAAGCTGTTTTACCGTAACCAGGAATGACATGCTTTTCACTGTGGTATGAAGATCTCACAAGTGGGCCACTTTCAACATAATCGATGCCCAAACCGTATCCAATTTCCTTGTATTCATTGAATTCATCCGGGTGAACAAAACGCTGAACGGGCAGGTGTTTTCTTGTTGGTTGAAGGTATTGTCCAATGGTGACGACATCAATTCCATTGGCCGCCAAGTCTTTCAGGGTCTGTATGACTTCCTCTTTTTGCTCTCCCAATCCAAGCATGATGCCAGATTTGGTCCTCATGCCACCTTGTTTCAACTTCCTCAATACTTCCATGCTTCTCCAATATTTGGCCTGGATCCTCACTTTTCGGGTAAGTTGTTCCACCGTTTCAATGTTGTGAGACACTACTTCAGGAGCAGCTTCAATGATTCTTTGGATCTGGTCATCAATTCCTTTGAAATCAGGTATCAAGGTTTCAAGGGTGGTGTCAGGATTGAGTGATTTTACTGCTTTGATGGTATTGAACCAAATATTGCTTCCCCCGTCAGGTAATTCATCACGGTCAACAGAGGTAATTACGGCATGCTTTACTTTCATGAGGTGAATGGCCTCTGCGACGCGCTGGGGCTCATCCCAATCAACTGCATCAGGCCTGCCGGTAGCAACTGCACAGAAACCACAGCTTCTGGTACAAACATTGCCCAGGATCATGAAAGTTGCAGTACCTGCACCCCAGCACTCCCCCATGTTGGGACAGTTTCCACTCTCGCAGATGGTATGCAATTTATGGGTATCGACAAGCGATCGAACATGTTTGTATCCTTCGCCGACAGGAAGACGAACCCTTAACCAATCAGGCTTTTTTTGCTTTTGTTCAGGAACAGATCCTGCAGTATTCACATCACAACTCATGGGATAATTAAAGTGCGAAGTTACATCACTTGCGGTTACCAAAGACCAATCCGATGGATCCGGTAGGGAAAAATGACTTGCCGGGGTTGTCAACCATTTGGACAATTTTTTGAGCATAATAGTCAAAGCCAAACCCAAATTCAATGGCAGAAACAACCTGGTTGAAACGAGCCCAATCAAAACGAAGCGCTCCTTTTGCGTAGGCTCCGGGTGAAAACTTCATTTCATTCCATCCCAATTGTAGCCCTGTACCACCAATGATTTTATTGGCATTCAGGAAAGTTGACCGCTTTGCTTCTGTAAACTTGATTTTTTCAGTTCCGCCGGGTGCTGAAAACTCCATGTAATAAGGGCGAGACAAACCAGCAGAAAAGCCTGCCACAGCAATTGCGTATACAGCAACCCCATTCTTATTTCCCTTGCCACCAATCAATATTTGTTGTCCTGTACCCAACTTGAGTTGATAGAAAATATTTTGTTTGCCAAAAACAAAGGGTCTGCCAAAAATGGCAAAACCACTGTTGGTGAATTCAGAACTGCTTTGCTTTTCCTCTTTAGGATGATGCTTCTCACCAAATTCGAATTGAAAAATTGAGGATTTGTACGGGGTTTTCATTTTGCCCTTTTCAAACAGAATACCATAGCCATCATGGTTGCTTTTGAAACTGAAATTGGCATGTTTTTCAAAGGCAGGTATTCCTTCCTCCTCATTTCTGATCATTGTATTGATCCTGTTTCGCTTTTCCAGCTTTTCAGATTGTTTTGCATCCGCCTTGATCGGAGCTGGTCGCTGCGCATTTACAAGCAATGCAATCAGGGAAAAGGAAATGAATAAGGCTGTATGTTTAAACATGGTTGCTGAATGTTCTGTAAATTTATAAAAAAAAGCATGACTTCGACAGTAACTTATTCTGGAGAACTGAGAACTTTAGCAACCCATTTGCAATCTGGCTCAAGTATTGAAACTGATGCCCCTACTGACAACCAAGGCAAAGGAGCCCGTTTTTCTCCAACTGACCTCATTGGCACTTCCCTAGCAGCCTGCATGTTGACCACCATGGCCATCAGGGCAAAGGATCTGGAAGAAAAACTCAAGGGTACAGTTACACAAACGGAAAAGATCATGTCGAATGCACCAAGGAAAATTGCAGGTATCAGGATTCACTTCAATTGGCCATCAGATCAATCTTTCTCAGCTGAAGAAAAACAAAGACTGGAAGAAATTGCATGGTCTTGTCCTGTGAAAGAAAGCATTCATCCAGACATTCAACTTTCAGTAGATTTCAACTGGAAATAGACAAATGGCTTATAAAAACGATTCTTTTAACATGTGCACCAGGCGGCTGACAGGAAGGCCCATGACATTGTAAAAATCACCCTCAATGGATTTTATGCCAATGACCCCAATCCACTCCTGGATGGCATAAGCCCCTGCCTTGTCGTATGGTTTGTAGTTGTCAACATAATGAATAATCTGTTCTGTTGAGAGAGCATGAAAACTTACGTGGGTGGTATCATGAAAGACCAGTCTTTTTTGGTCATCCTGAACACATACCGCAGTGATCACCTGGTGTTTTTTACCGGATAAACGATTCAATATACCCAGCGCATCAGTCCTGTCAGCTGGTTTTCCAATGACTTCATCCTCTAATACAACTATTGTGTCTGCAGTAACAATGATTGAATCGGAAAGGTCAACTTTTTTGAGATCAAGGACTGCCAGTAGCTTCTTTTCTGCGATAGACCTTGCAATATTTTCCGGTAATGCATCTGGGTCATAAGACTCATCAGCATCAGAAACAAGGACATCAAAACTAAATTCTGCCCACTCCATCAGCATTTTTCGTCTAGGAGAGCCGGAAGCCAGTATCAGTTTTTTCATGATAAAAAATAAAATGACATGGAAAAGATACCCATCAGCATCACCAGTTTCAGTGTTTTGCTGATTTGGGTAAAATCAGCCGTCAATTGGGCATAATACAATTTTTTCAACATGTATAAAAACTGGATGATCATGGCAAATGATAGGGCATAAAAAGGCCAGGACCATGAGTTCAACAGGGCATAAAAAGCAATGGCTGCAAAGAGTCCGACGAGGACAAAAATCCAAACCGCCACAAATATTTTGGTGGAGGGAATCCCCCAGGAAATTGGCATGGTTTTGCATCCGAACCGCCTATCACCATCCATGTCTTCCATGTCTTTCACCACTTCCCTGATCAGGGAAACGATGAATGCAAACCCTGCATAAACCAAGCTCACTTTATAAAGACTTCCCAATGCTGCCTGGTTCATGTGCATGTATGCTGCATCATTTAACCTGATTTCAGCAATGAACAATACTGCCACAACCCAGGCAGTTAAGACTGAAATGATGATGTTGCCAATCAGCAAGCGTTTTTTGAAAGTGGAAGAATAGAGCAATAGCATTAGCACACTTAAAAAATTTAGTGCCAGCAACAACAAATTGTTGAGGTGCATGGAAACGACCGCAGTAAGAAAAAGGCCTGCAAGAGACAAAACAAGGTGAAGCAACATCGCCCATCTCCTTTTGATCAACTTGCCAAGAATCAACCTTTCTGGTTTGTTGACATTGTCTATCTGGATGTCAAAATAATCATTGATGATATAGCCAGCTGCCGCAATCAGCACCGATGAAACAAGCAACAGCATGAAATCAGTTTCCTGCAAAAGTTGGTTTGGTTGTCCATTGTTTTTAAGATGAGGAACAATGATCTGGTAGTAAAACAAGGATTGTGTCAATGCGATAAATACAAGGTTGGGATACCTGATCAATTGAAAGAAACCTTTTATTTTTTGACTTCCTTTCATTTAAATGCTTTGAATATTGGCAGGTGCAGACCATTTCCCCTGGGCTCTGAGCGTTTTTTCGATGATGTCTCTTGCGCATCCGTTGCCTCCGGATTTTGGTGAAATATAATCTGCCACTTGCAATAATTCAGGTGCAGCGTCAGACGGACATGTTTTTATACCAACCGCTTCATAAGCGTCCAAGTCAGGAAGATCATCCCCCATGAAAAGCACAGCTGATTTATCAATATTGAATTCAGCCAACAATTGTTTGATTATCAGTGATTTTTGAGGCGTATTCTCATAAAACAGTTCAATACCCAGCTTGGATAATCTTTCTTTAACCGGTATTGAATTAGACCCTGTTATGACAGCAACTTTCAAACCAGACTTTACTGCATGTTGCAATGCATAACCATCTTTGATGTCCATCTCACGAATCCATTCGCCATTGGGCATGACCAATAGCTTTCCATTGGTCAATACACCATCGAGGTCAAAAACCAATACTTTTACACTTGACAATTTTTCTAATAAATGCATACTGAATGATAACAAAGTTAATCTATTCGTGATAATTAGCTTGTCTGTCCAAAAAGCACTGCAGTATATTTGCAATTGAGCATAATTTACCAACATGACTACAGCAGAGAAGCTGACCCTATTTTCCCTAAAATCCAGTATAAAATTAGCCTCTATCGTATCATCCCAATGGGGGGCATCCATAGCATTCAACATTTTTTGTACCCCTTACAGGAAACCCAGAAATGTTCCGCCACCCATTTTTCAGGAGGCTGAAGAATTTGATATTCAAGTTGATGGACTCAACATTCATGGATACCGCTGGAACCCGAATGCCAACAAGAAAATCCTGATTTTACATGGCTTTGAATCGAGGGCATACAATTTTGACCGTTATATAACTCCGTTGATTAACAAAGGATATGGCGTAGTGGCAATGGATGGCAAGGCACATGGTAAAAGTGAAGGAAAAACCACTACTGCGCCTGAATATGCAGAGATGATCCGGGTACTAGAAGAGAAATTGGGCAAATTTGATGGCTATATTTCCCATTCTTTCGGGGGTATTGCCCTTTGCCTATACCAGGAAACCCACATGAACCCTGAAGCTAAAATGGTTTTGATTGCGCCAGCCACTGAAACCTATTCTGCCATTGACCTATTCTGCCATTTTTTTGGATTGAACCCCAACATCAAAGAATCCATTCATCGGTATATAAAGCAAAAGTCAGGGAAAGATATATCCTACTACTCTATCAACAGGATTGCCCCAAAGCTTGCCAACACCATTCTTTGGATACACGACAAAGATGATGACATCACCCCTCTTTCTGATCTAAAACCCTTGATGGACCTCTCTCCTGGCAATATTAAATTCATGTTTACAGAAGGGCTAGGCCACAGAAAAATATACAAAGACACGGCAGTGATGAAAAGGATAATTGATTTCATTTGAGAACAGATTTGTTAGAATTCATTCGCTTTATCTTATTATTGCATCGTGATGATCATCGATTTGAGGGTAAAAACCCCAAACAATCGATTCAACAATTGGTGAGAAAACCTATCAGAAGAGAAAGAAAAAATGGCAAAAAACCTACTTATAGTTGAGTCCCCGGCCAAAGCAAAAACCATAGAAAAGATTCTTGGTAGTGACTTTGAAGTGAAGAGCTGTTTTGGTCATATCCGCGACCTAGAGAAGAGTGAAATGGGCATTGACATCAAAAAAGGCTTCAAACCCAGGTATATCGTTCCAGAGGAAAAGGAAAAAGTTGTGAAAGAGCTGAAGCAAATCGCCAAGAAATCTGGTGAAGTATGGCTCGCAACGGATGAGGACCGTGAGGGTGAGGCCATCAGCTGGCATCTTTGTGAAGTGTTGGGCCTTGATCCCGCCACCACAAAGCGCATTGTTTTCCATGAGATCACCAAGCCTGCGATTCGTTCTGCTGTTGAAAAACCAAGAACAGTCAACATGAACCTTGTCAATGCACAACAGGCAAGGCGTATTCTTGACAGGATTGTAGGATTTGAAATATCCCCTATCCTTTGGCGCAAAATGAGCATGAGGGGCAACCTCAGTGCAGGACGTGTACAAAGTGTTGCGGTTCGTCTGATTGTTGAGCGGGAAAGGGCCATCAATGGATTTACTGCCACTGGCAGCTTCAAGGTCGAAGGCTTCTTCAAGGCAAAAGATATCAATGGCAAACAGGTCATCTTCAAAGCAGAAGGAGCCAAAAAAAATACACAGCAGGATGCTGAACAGTTTCTACAGGGTTGTATTGGTGCGGGCTACACCGTAAAGGATGTACAAAAGAAACCCGCTAAAAAATCACCCGCTGCCCCTTTTACCACATCTACCCTTCAGCAGGAAGCGAGTAGAAAATTGGGATATGGCGTGAGCAAGACCATGCTGATTGCACAGAAATTGTACGAAGCCGGTCATATCACTTACATGAGAACTGACAGTGTTTCATTGAGTGAAACGGCCATGGGTGAGATTTCCAAACAGATCACAGACAGTTATGGTAAAGAATACCTTCAGGTAAGGAAATTCAAAAACAAAAATGAATCAGCCCAGGAAGCGCATGAAGCCATCAGGCCAACCTACATGGACAAGCCGACGGTTGATATTGCTGACGGTCAACGCCTGTACGAGCTGATCTGGAAAAGAACCATGGCTTCCCAAATGGCAGATGCCGAATTGGAAAAGACCATTGCCGAAATAACCATTTCTACCCAACAAGAATTGCTGAAGGCAGAAGGTGAAGTGATGAAATTTGAGGGCTTTCTCAAAGTATACAATGAAAGCAGGGATGATGAAGACGAAAACGAAGAACCGTCCACCGAAGGCATGCTCCCTCCATTGGCCAAAGGTCAACAGCTTGAATTGAATGAAATGCTGGCCACTGAGCGCTTCACAAGAGCACAGCCAAGGTATACCGAAGCTTCTTTGGTAAAGAAAATGGAAGAACTGGGCATTGGCCGTCCATCCACCTACGCCCCCACCATTTCAACCATTCTCAAAAGAGGGTATGTTGAGAAGAGAGACAAGGAAGGTGTTAAAAGGGATTATCGTGTGTTGAAGCTGAGCAACAATACCATCTCTAAAGCCATAGAGCAAGAAAATACAGGTGCTGAAAAATCCAAACTGTTCCCTACAGACCTAGGATCTGTGGTAACGGATTTTCTTGTCCAGCATTTCGATCAGGTACTGGATTATGGCTTTACCGCCAAAATTGAAAATGAGTTTGACAGCATTGCCGATGGAAACGAGGACTGGGGAAAAATGCTCAAGGATTTTTACGCGCCCTTCAAAAAGGATGTAGACTCTACCATGGAAACGGCAGAACGCATCAGCGGTGAAAGAGAGTTGGGCCATGAGGAGATCACAGGAAAGCGTGTAATTGCCCGCATGGGGCGTTATGGCCCAATGGTACAAATTGGAGAAACCACAGAAGAGGAAAAACCAAGATTTGCCAAACTCAAGGCTGATCAAAGCATTGAAACCATCAACCTGGAACAGGCCATGGAATTGTTCAAGCTTCCCAGGGTGCTTGGTGAATTTGAGAACGAGCCGGTACAGGTCAATATTGGAAGATTTGGCCCTTATATTGCACACGACAAAAAGTTTTATTCACTTTCCAAAGAATATGATCCTTACGAGATAACACTCGATGTTGCTATACCACTCATTTCTGAGAAGCGAAAAGCCAAGGATGAGCGGACCATCAAAATCTTCGAAAAGGAAAAGATCCAATTGCTGAAAGGCCCTTATGGTCCTTATATCAAGAAGGGATTGAAGAACTTCCCCATTCCAAAGGAAAAGCAAGAGAATGTCCAGGATCTCACTATCGAAGAGGTACAGGCAATGATTGAACATGCCATTGCCAACCCAACCCGTGGCAAAAGAAGGGCACCCAAAAAATAATTGAAAAGATCCGTTGATGATCAACACAACAGGTGAAATCAATGCATTGTTGAATCTAATTGAGGATCCAGACGATAATGTTTACCAAACCATTACCAAACGATTCATTGGATTTGGAAAGGATGTCATTCCTGTGCTGAATGAATTTCAAGAATTGACTGACGACCCAATTCAGGTGGCTAAAATCAATTCCATCATTTCCCAGATTTCAATTTCCTGTATTGAAAACGCAGTTGCGGACTGGCTGAACAGTGAAGACCAATCCGTTCTTGAAGCCAGTTTGTTCATTACTGCCTACCTCAATCCTGAATACGACCGGGATCGTTTGTTTTTCGAAATTGAAAAAATCAGAAAAACTGTCTGGCTTGAATTGAACGATTATTTAACCCCGTTGGAAGAAATCAATGTTCTCAACAAAATCATTTTTGGCCACTACAACTACAAAGGTGTTGAATTGGATTATGCATCGACCACCCAATTTGATCCTTCGCATTTGCTCACCAACAAGCTTTCGAATACATTTCCCCTGGCATCGGTATACCTGATCATATCTGAGATGCTTGGGATTACCATCCAACCGGCTGACATCCCCAAGCAGAACCTACTTTGTTATGTTGAAGAAGGTAGCTCGATTATCAGTGTGGAAGGAAGCGATATCCTTTTTTACATCGATCCTTTGAATGGACAAGTCTATACCCACCTCGATGTAGAGAATTATGTAAAAAAAATGAACCTGGCCCATCCTCCAGTAACCTATACTCCCTCTAACGCTAGAAATTTTGTTCAACGGTGGCTCAAGGAAATTGCCAAAGCAGAACAAATGAAAGGAGAAATTGAACGTCACAAAGCATTGCTGGAGCTCATTTTATCCATGAATGCCTGATCCAAATTTTTTGCATGAACATTACATGGAATGATTTTGAAAAGATTGACATCCGCTGCGGCACCATCCTCTCCGTAAAACCCTTTGAAAAAGCTGTAAAACCCGCTTTTCAGCTGGAAATTGATTTTGGCGCAGTGGGCATCAAGCGCTCATCTGCCCAAATCACCCATCATTACACCGCTGAGACCTTGTTAGGAAGGCAGGTAATGGCTGTCGTCAATTTTCCTCCAAAACAAATCGCCAATTTTTTCAGTGAATGCCTGGTCTTGGGTGTCTATGACAGCAACAACCAGGTTGTATTATTGGAGGCAGGAATGAAAATGGAAAATGGTTCAAAAATTGGTTAGAAGGAAATTGATCATAAAATCATCAAATTCAATACCTTTCAAAGGAAATTCAACTTATTTTCGTCAATATGAAAAAGTTCAGCCTTGCCCTTTCCCTGTTGTTGGCATTATTTTCCTGTGAAGAGAAAAAAGATGCCAAAAAACCACAGGATCAGTCAAAATCAGGTCCTGTTTCAGTAGAGGCCATTGTCATCAAGCCAACAACAGTTTCCGAGTCCATTGAAGTAGCTGGTAACATCCTGCCGTATGAGCTTACTGAGATCCGACCAGAGATTTCCGGAAGGGTTATTCAGCTCAATTTCAAAGAGGGTTCAACTGTTGCCAAAGATGTGCTGTTGGTCAAATTGTTCGACGGAGACTTACAAGCACAACTCAAAAAACTGAAAGTACAACTGCAAATCGCAGAGAAAACAGAAGAACGCCAGAGGGAACTCTTGAAAATAAGCGGTATCAGTCAACAGGATTACGACCTCAGTCTTTTACAGGTCAACAACATCAAGGCTGATATTGAACTGACCATGGTGAACATTGGAAAAACAGAAATCCGTGCGCCTTATGCAGGAAGGATGGGACTCAGGAACTTCAGCCTTGGCGCCTATATCAGCCCCGCCAATGTCTTGTCAACGCTCAGCCAGCTTAACATGAAGAAAATCAGCTTCAGCATCCCTGAAAAATACAGCAATGACATCAGGCCAGGCATGTCGGTCGTTTTTGGTATCGAAGGAAAAGATGGTCAATATAAAGCAACCATCCTTGCGTCTGAAACAGTAATCGAATCAGAAACCAGAAACCTCAAAATACTCGCAACCATCAATGATGGAAACAACAACCTTGTACCAGGTTCCTTTGCAAAGGTTGGCCTGACCCTGGGTTCAAACAATGCAGCTGTGATGGTTCCTTCACAGTGCATCGTACCAAGTGCTCGCACCAAACAACTGTTGCTCTACCGCAACGGAACACCTGAATTTGTAAGTGTTACCACTGGATTGAGGAATGCGGAGAACGTTCAAATAACCAGCGGACTTCAGCCAGGCGATACGGTCATCACAACGGGTCTTCTCTTCATCAGAAAAGATTCTAAAGTGAAACTCAGCAAAGTCAATTAGTAACAACCCAATTCTGGCCCAATGAATCTTTCTGAATTAAGCATAAAAAGACCGGTTTTTGCAGTTGTATGCAGCATTGTCATCATTATTTTTGGTGCCATTGGCTATAGCTTTTTGGGTGTAAGGGAATACCCAGCGATTGATCCACCTGTGGTCAATGTAAGGACCAGTTATGTAGGAGCCAATGCAGAAATCATCGAACAACAGGTAACCGAACCCATTGAAAAAGCTGTGAATGGTGTTGAGGGGGTGAAGAACATCACTTCGTCCAGTTCACAGGGTAGCAGCAGCATCACTGTTGAGTTTGAATTGGGTGTTGACCTTGAAAGGGCCGCCAATGATGTAAGGGAAAAGGTTTCTCAGGTTGCTGGAAGGCTCCCCCAAGACATTGATGCACCACCAACTGTGGCCAAACAAGACTCTGATTCAGATCCAATTGTTTTCATGCAAATGCAGAGCAACAAAAGGACCCTGCTCGAACTCTCTGACCTGGCAGAAAATATTGTGCAGGAAAGACTGCAAACCATTCCGGGTGTAAGTGGTGTAAGCGTGTTTGGACAACGTCCTGCCATGAGGATTTGGTTTGATCCTGTTAAGCTTTCTGCATACAAACTTACCATCCAGGATGTAAAATCTGCTCTCGACCGCGAAAACATAGAATTGCCTGGTGGCAAGGTTCGCGGGAATACCACCGAGATGACGGTAAAGGCCTATGGAAAGCTAACTACAGAGGAAGATTTCAACGACCTGATCATCCGACAAACAGAAGGCAAGAGCATTCGGTTGAAAGACATCGGATATGCCATCATCGGACCTGAAAATGAGGAGTCTGCTACAAGGAAAAACAATATTCGATCGGTGAACCTTGGTGTGGTGGCGCAGCCAGGATCCAACCAGGTTGCCATTGCGGATGAATTGTACAAACGGATTGATGTCATCAAAAAAGATTTGCCTCCAGATATTATCCTTGAAGTAGGTTATGACAAAACACAGTTTGTCCGGAAAGCCATCACAGAAGTAAAAGAAACACTGATCATTGCCATTTTGCTGGTGGTGATCATCATCTACCTGTTCTTCAGGGAATGGTCCATTGCCTTTCGACCTTTGATTGATATTCCGGTGGCATTGGTCGGTGCATTCTTCATCATGTACGTGTCCGGATTCTCCATCAATGTTCTGACCCTCCTGTCTTTGGTACTTGCCACTGGATTGGTAGTGGATGATGGAATTGTGGTAACTGAAAATATCTATAAGAAGATAGAACAGGGAATGGACAAGTGGAAGGCAGCAAGAGAAGGATCGAAAGAAATCTTCTTTGCGGTCATATCAACTTCCATCACACTGGCCATTGTATTTCTTCCCATCATCTTCCTGCAAGGATTTGTGGGCCGGCTTTTTAGGGAATTCGGAATTGTTGTTGCCGGCGCAGTATTGATTTCAGCCTTTGTATCCCTTTCACTTACTCCGGTATTGAACATCTACCTGACCAAGAAAAATGTACACAAGCATTCATGGTTCTATACCAAAACTGAACCCTTTTTCAGGGGCATGGAAGCAGGTTACCAACGCTGGTTGGCTGCATTCATGCGGAAAAGATGGATTGCATTTGTCATTGTTGTTGCCTGCGTTGGCGCCATTTATTTTGTTGGAACAAAACTTCCCTCTGAACTGGCCCCGATGGAGGACAGGAACAGGCTGAGAACCAGTATCCTTGCTCCTGAAGGAACAGACTTTGATTACATGGACCAGGCGGTGTATGACATCACTGAAAAGATCATGGACTCTGTGCCTGAGCGCAATGTGGTGTTGTCGTTTGCACCCAATTTCTCCGGTTCTGGTGGGGCCAATGCCGCCTCCATCAGCATGGGTCTTGTAGATGCCAGTGAAAGGAAGCGCAGCCAGAATGAAATTGCACAGAGCATGAACAAAATGTTCAAGGATTATACAAACGTGAGGGTGTTGGTCTTGCAGGAACAGACCATTTCGGTTGGACAAGCCAGCAGGGGCCAGTTGCCCGTGCAATTCGTTTTACAGAACCTCAACTTTGATAAACTCAAGGAAAAGGTTCCTTTGTTCATGGATGAGGTTGTGAAAAGTCCTGTTTTCCAGGGCAATGACGTCAACCTCAAATTCAACAAACCTGAATTGCAGGTAACCATTGACAGGTTGAAAGCCGGAGAATTGGGCATTTCCATCCTTGATATTTCCAATACACTGCAGCTCGCACTCAGCGGCAGAAGATTTGGGTATTTTATCAGGAACGGAAAACAATATGAAGTCATCGGACAGGTAGACAGAAAAGACAGGGATGCACCACTTGACCTCAAGTCTTTTTACTTGCGCAGCAAAACAGGGCAACTGATTCAGTTGGACAATCTTGTCACCATTTCTGAGACCGCCACTCCCCCGACCATCTATCATTACAGCAGATTGAAGAGTGCTATTGTTTCTGCAGGTCTTGCCAATGGAAAAACAATTGGAGACGGTATCAAAGAAATGGAACGCATTTCAAAAAAAGTGCTGGATGAATCGTTTACCACAAGCCTCAGTGGATCTTCAAGGGATTTTGCCGAAAGTTCCTCTAATACCCAAAATGCCTTCCTCTTGGCCCTGGTGCTGATCTTTCTGGTATTGGCAGCTCAGTTTGAAAGCTTTGTTGATCCATTGATCATCATGATTACTGTTCCACTGGCCCTTGCCGGAGCAGTGATCAGTTTGTCTGTTTTTGGACAGTCACTCAATATCTTCTCCCAAATTGGCATCATCATGTTGATTGGTTTGGTTACCAAAAACGGTATCCTCATAGTTGAGTTCGCCAACCAGCAAAGGGAAAAAGGAATGAACAAGATCGATGCTGTGCTGGATGCATCTGTGGCACGTTTGAGGCCAATCCTGATGACAACCCTTGCCACAGCACTTGGTGCCTTGCCCATTGCCATGGCATTGGGATCCGCTGGAAAAAGCAGGATACCGTTGGGTATTGTCATTATTGGCGGCCTGATGTTTGCATTGGTGCTGACCCTGTTTGTGGTGCCTGCGCTGTACAGTTATATTTCAAGGAAAAAAAGAGCTAGCCATGAGAATTAAAGCAGTGTTGTTGAGTCTTTTGTTTGCCAATGCAGTTTTATCGCAGGACAGCAGTTTTACTGCAAAGGAAGCCATTGACATGGCACTGAAACAAAACCTCGATATTCAGATTGCTTCAACCGATCTGGACATTGCCAAAGCCAATAACAATTGGGGAAATGCTGGCGGGCTTCCAATTGTGGCAGGCAACATTGTCAACACTGAAGCCATTTCCAACATCAACCAGAAATTGTCAAATGGCAGCAGCATTGAAAGAAACAGTGTTTCCAATAGCAGCATCAACGCCAATCTTGCCATCAGTTGGAGAATATTCAATGGCATGCGGGTAAGGTCTACCATGGAAAGGTTTGATGCCATGGAAAAAATGGGGACCATTGCTGTAACGCAACAAATTGATCAGGTCATCTTTGATGTATTGAATATTTACTACAACCTGATCCGTTTGAACAAACAGATAATCGCCACCAAAGCCATCATTGATTTGTCAAAAGAAAGATTGAAAATTGCTGAAACAAGGTTCAATGTGGGAAATGGTGCCAAAACAGACATGCTGCAGGCAAAGATTGACCTCAATGCACAGGAAGTAAACCTCCAGAACATCTACAAACAGATGGCCAATACCAAGGCGTCAATGAACACCTTGCTCAAGAAAGATGCTGGTGCGGCATTTTACACTAAAGAAGAGCAGTTCAGCATCCCTTCGATTGAATACACTGCCCTTGTTTCAAAGATAGACCAGCAAAATCCACAATTGTTGTTGGCCCAACAGGAGAAACTGAACCTGATGATTGAGAAAAAAATCATCAGTTCACAAAGGATGCCTTCGGTGACTTTGAATTCAAATACCGTGTTGAACAGGTCCAAATCAACTGCCGGATTCTTTCTTACCAACCAAACCTTTGGGCCCAACATCGGCTTGGGCATTGGCATCCCGATATTCAATGGAAATATCAACAAGACCCAGCTGAAAGTCAACAGCATACAACAGAAAAGGCAGGACCTGCAAACAGAACAGATTCGTTCACTTTTGCAACGTGATTTGCTGGTTGCTTTTCAGGAATACGAGAATGCCGTTTCAGTATCCAAGGTTGAAGAGAGCAACGTAAAACTGGCTGAGGAGAATAATTTCATTTCTACAGAACGGTTCAAAAAACTTCAAAGCAATTCAATTGAATTGAGACAAGCACAGCTGAGCCTGATTGAAGCACAGGATCGCTACATTAATGCCCAATACAGGGCCCAAATAGCCGCAACAGCAATACGTTACATTACGGGAGAGATAAGCAAGCAATAGGGCTTATTTGCCCAAATGGTAATGCTTGAATGCCATGGGCAAGAGGTCTGAGGGAGTTTCAAATTCAAATACCTCCCCTGCAGATCCTGTCAGCAACAACCGCATGGGTGCATTGAACCTTGATTCAAATTCAACCAGGGCCTGTCTGCACATGCCACAAGGAGCTATGGGTTCTGAAGTATCCACTGCATCACTCTGGTAAGTGATGGCCATGGTTTCAATGGGAAGACCCGGAGAAATAGAAGAAACTGCAGCAAGCAATACCCTTTCCGCACAAATTCCTATTGGATAGGAAGCATTCTCTTGGTTGGTACCCATCACCAGTTTATCATCCTGCATGCGGGCAACAGCACCAACCCTGAAGCCTGAGTAAGGCGCATAGGCGGTAGCAGCAACTTCCCTGGCGCGAAGCACAAGGTCATTGTCGGCATCACTCAATGCTGATGCATTGGCATGTACCTTGAAACTGATGTTGATGTTTCTGGTGTCCATAGGTATTGTTTAGGTATTTATTTGATGGACTTGAAAATCCTGTTCCATCTTGGGCCATTCTGCCAGCTGAACCAGATCATGGAAGCCTTGCCCACTATATGGTCTTCAGGTACAAAACCCCAGAACCTTGAATCCTGGGAATTGTGCCTGTTGTCTCCCATCATCCAGTAATAATTCATTTTGAATGTGTAAGAAGTAGCAGTCTTTCCGTTGATCAATATTTGTCCATCACGCTCTTCCCATTTGTTGTTCTCATACACATCAATCACCCTTTTGTAGAGGGCAATATTTCTTTTGTTCAGCTCAATTGACTTTCCTTTTTGAGGAACCCACAATGGGCCAAAATTGTCTTCGCTCCATTTGAATTGTGCTGTATCGTAAGGGAAAGTGTTGCCAAAACCACTTGAATTCAGGTCTGGCATGATGGAGTCTTTGATAACAAATGGAAAAGATTGTACCTGCTTCAATTGGGTTGGCGTGAGCGTCAAACGGTAGGTATTGGGCTTGTCCTGCATTTGCAAGAGATCACGCTGCTCAGGATCCTGTGGATCAATGTTCAATTCATTTTTGATGAACTCATCAGAGAAAAATCCGTTTCCGTTCAAGGTAACATAGTAAGGCATTTCAGAGGCCGGTGGAATGGGGTTGATGGTATTGGATACATACAAGGTGCCGTTTCTGATGAACAGTGTATCGCCTGCGATGGCAACACAACGCTTGATGAAATTTTCCCTTTTGTCAACGGGTCTTGAAATGATGTCATCCCTTTCAGCAAACAACATGTCCCTTGTACCACCCCTGGATTCGTAGGCCCGGAGGTAATCATAATAATTGATCTCAGACTGGAACTCGCGGATGACCGTATCCCCTACGGGGTAGTTGAACACAACCACATCATTTCTTTCGATGGGTTTGGCAAAAAAGCGGTTGTAAGGAAGGCTGATCCATTCCAGGTAAGACTTAGAAGTCCCGATTGGCAAAGTATGGTGTACAAAAGGAAATGCGATGGGCGTATTGGGTATCCTTGGGCCATAGCTGGTTTTGCTGACAAAAAGAAAGTCGTTGACCAACAAGGTCTTTTCCATTGAACCTGTAGGGATGACATAGGCTTCAAAAACAAAAGTACGGATGATGGTTGCAGCTACGATAGCAAAAACAGCAGCATCGATCCATTCCCTTGTGGCTGATTTTTGGTAATTCTTTACAACTGGAATACCAGCATAGCGTTCATTTTTGGAAAATCCCAAGTAAGGGAAATAAACAAAAGGAATGAATACTGTTGCAGCATGATGCAAAACTGAAAACCTGCCGAAATGCTCTACAAATTTGATGCAGAGCCAGATGGTCACAAATTGGCCGGCAATGGGAATGAGCTGAAAGAAAAACCATTGGGTTTTCAGCTCCATTTTTTTCACCATCAACCATGTATTGTAAAAAGGGACTAGCGCTTTCCAGCCATCGAGACCGGCCTTTTTAAACATCCCATAAAGTCCTGCATGAAATCCTGCTGTTGCAACAATAAAAATCAACCAACCTATACCCATTGTATTATGCTTTACGTGCTCAAATGTAGCATAAAACAAGGATTTAAAAACGATGGAATGGTAACTCTATGAATTTTAACATGGATGGCAGAATGAAAGGATAAATGTTCTCTCAAGCCAACATGCAAAAGTTTATATGGAAGAAACGGCAGAAACCTTGCGGGATGATTTTATCATCACATCTTTAACTGTTGCATCAATATTGAGCAGAGAAATATCAAGCTCATCACAAGCCGCATTAGCAGATTCAGTGCAAAACCTTAAAGCTGTCCAGACATGATCAATCACAACTTCATCAATCTTTGTAAAACCTGTAGAATGAAGGCATTCCCAATTGCAATCGCGGTTGAGATCACTGACAATTTTAGAAGTCGGTTTAGGATAAGCGATCCAAAGTTTTCCTTTTGAACGCAAGGCAGGAATAACATCTTTGAGGATCAGGGAGAGTTGATTGTAATTCAATGCAAAAACCAAAGCAAAATCAATCTTTCTGCTTTTCAACAGTGGCGTTACGTTTTTGGCAAAGGATAGTTTGGTAAAAAACTTTTCCAATGTGGATGGAATTCCTTGGACAAGAACGTTCTTTTCCTCACAAAGCTGAAGCCTGTCAAAAATGTTGATGAGCATTTGTTGGAAGTTTTGGTTTGGGTTGACAAAATTAACATTTTTTCCACATATTTATTGCTTCTTTAAAAAGAATTTAAATGCTATGCAGAAAGAAGAAAAAATCTTAAAAATCCTGGCCGTTTCGCCTTGCTTTTCGTTTGTCGCGGTTTTTGAAAATAGGCACTTTGCTTTCGCTGCCAGAGAGTAGTCTGCTGATGTTTTTCTGGTGTGTAAGGATAACAAGCAGGGCAACGGCAATGGCAAAGATCCTGTAGGCGATATTGTCTACATTAAAAATGATCAAAATGAATACAGGAAAAGCCATGCTTGCCAATATGGAACTCAGGGAAACAAAACGGGTCAGGTAAAGAACCACCAGGAAAATGGCTACGCAGCTCAGGGCTGTTAGTGGTGAAATAGCAATGATCAATCCAAAAAGGGTGGCTACACCTTTTCCTCCCCTGAAATCTGCCCATACTGGAAAAATATGACCAATTACTGCAGCAAGACCCAATCCTATCTGGAAATTGGTTCTTTCAAACTCATTGGTAATATAATAGGGCAAAAGCAATGCAAGCTTAACTGCTACCAATCCTTTGAGCATGTCAAGGATCATGACGAAGCTACCCCATTTTGACCCAAGTACCCTGAAAGTATTGGTAGCACCGGCATTACCGCTGCCATAATCCCTGATGTCAATATTGAATTGGCTTTTGCTGATGATGACCGATGTTGGGATCGAGCCAATCATGTATGCCAATATGATCAATAAAATTTCGTTCATCTAATGTTTTTTGGCTTTAAGGGGAATACAAATTTAATAAAAATTTAATAAACTACCCTTTCAGAGGTGTTAAACCTGCTTTTTGAAGGCCAAAGCAATCCAACCATTGTCTGTGTAAAGGTTGATCGGTTTGCCGAACAAAGGCGTAAATACTGTTTCGATATCCTCCTGATCTTCTGCCAATAAACCACTGATCAACAGAAACCCATCAGGCCTCAGCAGTTGTGCCATGGATGCTGCATGTGCCAACAGCACGTGTTTATTGATGTTGGCCAACAACATGTCACATGTGCTTACTTCATCTAGGTTCTCTGCAAGAGATACAGTGATGTTGCTGGCTGCATTCAATGCTATGTTTTCATTGACATTGGAAATGCTCCAATGATCATTGTCTATGGCTTCAATTGAAGTGGCTCCAAGCCTTTCTGCAAGTATGGCCAGAATCCCTGTACCGGTTCCAAAATCAAGCACTTCCTTTTCCTTGAAATCCAGCTCAAGCATGCCCAGCATCATCATCCTGGTGGTAGCATGATGTCCAGTTCCAAAGCTCATTTTGGGTGTGATGAGGATTTCATGGTCAAAGCCTTCCAATGGAGGATGAAAATGAGCCCTGACATGAATCTTGCCAGGAAGAATGACTGGATCAAAATTGGATTCCCAACTGGAATTCCAGTTTTCTTCTTCCAGTATAGCATTTGTGTATTGAATGCCCAATTCAGCACTGAGTGCATCCAGGGCAGGTATATCCACCTGTCCTTCTGTGGCGTAGGCTTTTAGACCTTTAGGTGTTTCTTCCATCCCTGAAAAACCCAAATCAGGCAAGAGTGCCACCAATACATCAATTGTCTCAGGACTGATCTCGTTAAAATGAATTTCCAAATATGTCATCATGAAAAAAGCCGGCTAAAAGCCGGCTGTTTAAATATTAGTTGGAGGCTTGCTCACCACCATTCTGATTAAAATCAGGTTTTGGGATCAACACTTTCCTGCTCAATTTGAATTTACCTGTCTTCTGATCAACACCGATCAATTTAACCCTGACCATATCCCCTTCTTTGAGGATACCATCGAGTGTTTCAAGGCGTTTCCAGCTCACCTCACTGATGTGAAGCAATCCTTGTTTGCCAGGCATGAACTCAACAAATGCACCATAAGGCATCACAGACTTCACTTTGGAATCGTATTCGTCTCCAACCTCAGGCATGGCAACGATACCTTTGATCCAGGCTACTGCCCTGTCCAGGCCTTCTTTGGCCGGGCTGAACACACTTACTTCGCCCTGGTTACCCACTTCCTCAATGTTGATGGTGGTACCAGTTTCGCGCTGGATTTCCTGGATGATTTTTCCTTGTGGTCCGATCACAGCACCAATGAATTCTTTGTCGATGAATAACTTCTGCATTCTTGGGGCATGTGGTTTCACCTCAGGCCTGTATGAAGGCATGCAATCATACATTTGATCAAGGATATGAAGACGACCATGTCTTGCTTGTTCAAGGGCAGCCATCATGGTTTCCATGCTCAATCCATCAATTTTGATGTCCATCTGGATACCGCAGATACCATCACGGGTACCGGTAACCTTGAAGTCCATGTCACCAAGATGATCTTCATCACCAAGGATGTCTGTGAGGATCGCGTATTTGCCATCAGTAGCCCTGGTGATCAATCCCATCGCAACACCACTCACGTGTTTTGGAATGGGAACACCTGCATCCATCAAGGCCAAAGAACCGGCACAAACAGTTGCCATGGAAGACGAACCGTTTGATTCAAGAATATCAGACACCACACGCACGGTGTAGGCATAATCATTGCCTGGCATCATTTGCTTGAGGGAACGAAGGGCAAGGTTACCATGACCCACTTCTCTCCTTCCAGGACCTCTCATGGGCTTTACTTCGCCGGTAGAGAATGGAGGGAAATTATAATGGAGGATGAACTTGCTGTAGTCAGACTTTGCTGCGCTTTCAACCAACAATTCGTCAAGCGGTGTACCAAAAGTGATGGTGGTCAGAGACTGTGTTTCACCACGGGTAAACAGTGCAGAACCATGTGGTGTAGGCAATACATCGATTTCCATGTTCAAAGGACGAACCTGATCAAGGGAACGGCCATCAAGCCTGATCCTGTCATCAAGGATCATGTTGCGGACAACATCCCACTTGAGGTCTTCGTAATATTTTTTGGCCAGTTTGATTTGATCAGGTGTGGCTTCTGCTCCAAGCATGGCAACCACTTCTTTTTTCAGTTCGTCGTAGGCCTTGCTCCTGTCGTATTTGCTGCTACCAGCCTTTGAAATGCCATAAACCCTTTCGGTAGCAAAATCATTGACTTTTTGTTGAATTTCTTCATTAGTGGCAGGCTTGGTGTAATCACGCTTTCCTTCAACACCTACTTTTTGCCTGAGATCTTCCTGGGCAGTGATTTGAACGCGGATGGCATCATGGGCAATTTCAAGAGCCTTGACAACATCTGCTTCAACACATTCCTTGGACTCACCTTCAACCATCATCAGGTTCTTTGCAGTGGCACCAATCATGAAATCCATGTCAGCAGCTGCAAGCTCTGTTCTGCTTGGGTTAACAATAAATGAACCATTTACCCTGGCTACACGTACTTCAGAGATTACTTCTTTGATCGGAATATTCGACACTGCAAGGGCTGCGGAAGCAGCGAGACAGGCTAAAGAATCAGGCATCACTTCAGGATCTGATGAAATAAGGCTTACCAATACCTGAACATCACAAAGATAATCTTCAGGGAAAAGCGGGCGGAGTGCCCTATCGATCAAACGGCTGATCAGGATTTCAGAATCTGTGATACGGCCTTCACGCTTGAAGAAAGATCCAGGGATTCTTCCTGCAGAAGCGAATTTCTCTTGATAATCCACTGAAAGGGGGAAGAAATCCTGTCCTTCACGTGGTTCTTTGTTGGCACATACGGTTGCCAAAATGATGCAATTTCCTTGCCTTACGGTAACTGAACCATCAGCTTGGCGGGCAAGCCTTCCGGTTTCTATTGTAACAATTCGACCGTTACCAAGGTCGAAGCTTGATTGAAATGGTTGTTGTAGCATGATAATGTTTTGGGAGTGTTCCAAAAAGCAATATTCCCAACAGAATGTGTTGGGAATAGTACGATTCAGTTATTTTATTTCCTTAAGCCTAATTTCTCAAGGAGGGCGCGGTATCCTAACAGATTGGTTCTGCTCAGGTAGATCAGCAATCTCTTGCGGCGACCAACTTTGGTCATCAATCCTCTGTTAGAAGAGAAATCTTTCTTGTTTACTTTAAGGTGCTTTGAAATCTCACTGATTTCTTCTGTAAGAACAGCAATTTGACCTTCAATAGATCCGGTATTCTTTGGGTTGCCACCGAATTCAGCAATGATAGAAGACTTTTTTTCTTTTGTTACGCTTGACATCTCAGTTTATTTTAATTCATCTTTAATTTTGCCGGGAAAATTGGCTGCGAAGGTAGTGCTTTTATCAATACAAACAAAGATTTGATACAATTGGAAAAACCTTACCCCATCACTCCATGTATTTCATTTTCAATGCATAAAGCAAAATGAACAATGCCCCAGAGAGTCCAGACATGAGTGCCAGGGAAAATCCCATGATGTTGTCTGATCCGAAAACCATCAATGGAGCAACAACAGCAATAATGTAACCAAGCACATAGAGGCGGAGTCCATTTTTCTTAAGGCGTAGCATAAGAAAAGCACCAATCATTGTTAACAAATTGGAAACCAATGAGAAAAAGCTGTTATCTCTCATGTTGGATGAAGTGTTTGACGCAGCAATATCCCCCATCAGTTCATCCACTTTGGTTTGGCCATTGGGGTCATTTTTAACTGCATCCTGAAGAACAGTCTCCCACTGCTCTATGCTATTGTTCATGGCCTTGACCGTGCTTTCAGGATCTGAAAGGCCCGAAAAGGCGGAGAAAATCATGTAAGTACTGGCAAAAATCGTGAGATAGCACAAGATGGTCAAGAACCGGGGGCGAACAGGTGAAAGGTCTGGATTTTGATCTTGATCAACCATTTTCTAAAATTTATTCGAAGGTAGCAAGAACAATTGACCCTTAATTGTATTTTAGATACTATGATGGATAAACATTTGCATATTGTAACGCACGATGTTCCATTGCCATCAGATTCCGGCATTTTAAAAGAGATCGTTTTTCTGGCCAAAGCATTGCATTCCCAGGGTATTCTTTTGCATTTTCATTGTTTCGGAAAAGAAAAACCTGAAAGTTTGGCACCATTTTGCCATGAACTTCACCTTTACCCAAAGAAACATGGTCATAAAGGATACAGCCTGGCATTGCCATATGCTGTAAGTACAAGGTCTGACAAATCCCTGGTCAAAAGGTTGGAAGCAGACCGATTTCCTGTACTGTTTGCAGGTTTGAAGACCATTTCTCCTGTCTTGGATCCATCATTCAGGAAAGAAAGAAAGATTGTAGTGAGAATGCAGAGAAATGAACAATTGCATTTCCGGGGTTTGAGCAGCCTTTGCCCATGGGGAAGCCAAAAACTATTTTTTGCGATTGAATCTATCCGATTTGGCCGATTGATGAAGAAGTTATCGGCTAGCTCCATTCAATTTGCTGTTTCGCCCGAATACAAAGCGCTTAAACCAGAAACCCATGAGGTTTATGCGGTTGTTGACCAATTGATAGAAATGCCTTTTTTGATGCCCCAGCAGGGAACGGGCAATTTTTGTCTCTACCATGGTAATTTGAGTAAAACAGAACATGCATATGCAGCCAATTGGTTGCTGAAAAACGTCTTCAACACACTTGAAGTTCCTTTTGTGATTGCCGGAGACAATCCATCTGAGCAGCTTGAAGAGGCTGCTCATGAAAAAATGCATACTTGCCTGGTTTCGAATCCCAGTGAAAAAGAATTACAGGACCTGATCAAAAAAGCGCAGGTCAACCTGTTGCCCAGTTTTGTTGAACAGTGTAACACTGGACTTTTGTATCAATCCCTTGCATTAGGTCGACATGTACTGACCAATAGCAAAGGGGCTTGTGAGATGGGTGTAGCATCAACATGCCATGTTGCTGAAAGCGATGCTGAATTCATCCAGATGACAGAAACATTGTTCAACCAACCATTTGATGCAACAACACACGAAGCAAGGGCTTCATTCCTGAATGGGAAATACAACAATGACAAGGGTGTCAATACATTGATCAGGATGCTATACTAGCATTGTCGATGACTTTTCCGCCTTCTGTCCTGATCATCCTTGCTGGATATTTGTTGATGACGATATAGTCATGTGTAGCCATCACAATGGCAGTTCCAAGGTCTTTGCTGATCTGAAAAAGCAGGTTCATGATTTCCTCAGTGGTTTCTGGATCCAGGTTGCCTGTGGGTTCATCAGCCAAAATAAGCTTGGGGGAATTGAGCAATGCCCTGGCAATATCGATGCGTTGTTGCTCACCACCGGAAAGTTCATAAGGATATTTGAAACCTTTTGTTTTCAGTCCAACCTTTCCGAGCACTTCGTCAATCTTGTCTTCAATTGCTTTTTCGTCTTTCCAACCGGTGGCACTCAATACAAATTTCAGGTTATCATGCACATTCCTGTCTGTCAACAATTGAAAGTCCTGAAACACAATGCCGATATTCCTTCTCAGGAAAGGAACAGTTTTCCAGGTAAGGTCTTTGAGGTCGAAACCTGCAACATTGGCCGTACCATTTTTCAGGGGCAATTCTCCGTACAAGGTCTTGAGCAAGCTGGATTTTCCTGTTCCGGTTTTACCCACCAGGTAAACAAATTCACTTCTTGAGACAGTAATATTCACATCACTGAGAATCAATGATTCGCCTTGGTAAATATTGGCATTTTTAATGGACAGAACTGCTTCACTCATGGTAAACCGTTATGGTATAAAAGTAAATTTTTCGTTGTTGAGGTAAACATCAAGGGATTTCTCTGATGCTTCCTCCACCCTTCCGATGATTTTGGCATCAACACCAAATTTCCTGGAAATATCGATCATTTTCTGGGCATCTTTTTCATTGGTATAAATCTCCATCCGGCATCCCATGTTGAAAACCTGCAACATTTCCCTGTTGTCTGCACCACTGGCTTTTTGGATAAGATCAAAGACAGGGGGGATCTCAAACAAACTGTCTTTTACCACGCGCATGGGAGCAGGCAGGTATTTGAGGCATTTGGTTTGACCGCCTCCGCTGCAATGGATCATGCCATGAACAGCATCAAAATCCGTTTCCAATATTTCCCTGATGATGGGTGCAAATGTTCTGGTGGGGCTCAGTACCATTTTTCCTGCATTGACAGTGAAGCCTGGAACATCAACAGGATCGGTCATTTTATGTTTGCCGATGTACACCACTTCATTGGGCAGATTGGGATCAAAAGATTCAGGATGTTTTTCAGCATAGACTTTGGCAAACATGTCATGCCTTGCGCTTGTCAGTCCATTGCTGCCAATGCCGCTGTTGTATTCGGTTTCATAGCTTGCCTTGCCTGCACTGGAGAGGCCAACAATCACATCGCCTACGGCAATTTTATCATTGGTCACCAACTTGTTTTTGGGCCATCTTGCCGTCATGGTGCCATTGACGGCCACCGTGCGGACCACATCACCCACATCAGCTGTTTCACCACCGAGATAATGTATTTTAACGCCCATCTTTTCAAGGTCGGCGAATAGTGCGCTTGTGCCGTCAATGATTTCTTTGAGCACTTCACCAGTGATCAGGTGCTTGTTCCTGTCAATGGTAGAATTGAAAATGATGTTATCATAAACGCCTATGCAAAGCAGGTCGTCGAGGTTCATCACCACTGCATCCTGGGCAATGCCACGCCAAACAGAAATGTCGCCGGTTTCTTTCCAATATAAATAAGCCAGGATGCTTTTTGTTCCTGCGCCATCAGCATGCATGATGTTTACATGATCCACATCGCCAGTCAGGTAATCAGGATAAATTTTACAAAAAGCATTGGCGTATAACCCTTGGTCCAGGTCCTGGATGGCGGCATGTACTTCTTCCTTTTGGGCGGAAACACCTCTTTTCTGGTATAAACTCATGAATTCAGCGGTATCAGCAAATTTAGTTTAGAACGCTGAATTGACAATATTTAAATCATTTCAACAAGAAGAGCAGTATTCTTTCAATTGAATTATTTTCGCATTTCTTATGCAAGTTCATTTTCAAATAGACAATCTACCTGCTTTTCGGAATGCAGTGCTGACGATAGGCACGTTTGATGGTGTGCATTCAGGGCATACTGCTATTCTTGACAAGCTGAAGTCAGAAGCCGAAGCCCAAGGCGGAGAAACCGTTGTGATCACTTTTCATCCGCATCCACGAAGGATTTTGAACAATGCTGATGCCCCGGCACTGCTCACAAGCCTTGAAGAGCGCATCGACCGATTCAACCTCATTGGCATTGATCATCTGGTCATTGTTGCCTTTGACACCACCTTTTCGGCCTTGTCTGCAGACGATTATATCAAAAAATTCCTGGTAGATCTATTTCACCCCAAGGTGATTGTTATTGGCTATGACCATCGCTTTGGACAAGGAAGGACAGGCGATTATGATTTACTGAAACAAAAAGGCGAAACTTTCGGATACACCGTTGTTGAAATTCCTGAAAAAATGCTGGATGCCTCAAGGGTCAGTTCTACTCATATCCGCCATGCCTTATTGGAAGGGGATCTTGCAACAGCAAACAGCCTGCTCTCTTATCCTTACCGGTTACAGGGCGAAGTGATTGAGGGTGATAAGCTTGGCCGCACACTTGGTTTTCCTACAGCCAATCTTGCGTTGAACGATAGTGATAAACTCATTCCAGCATCGGGTGTATATGCCGTAAAAGTGGAACTCAAACAAAACGGATTGATCCGGCAGGAGCTTGGCATGATGAACATCGGTTACAGGCCCACTGTCAATGGCAGAGAGAGAAGGATTGAAGTTCACATCTTCCATTTTGATGAAGACATCTACCACCAGACCCTGAAGGTTTCATTGGTAGCCTACACGAGAAAGGAAAAAAAGTTTGCCGGACTTGAAGCACTGAAAGCACAGCTGGAACAAGACAAGCAAGACATAACCCAGTTATTGGACAGGCTCAGGACTGAAGGATGATTTTCGACGCCAGTTCCTTCATCAATGAGGAATCTTCCGTGTCTACCTGCCCCACTCCCAAACTTTTCAGGTTGTAATGATTCAACAAGATCAATGCTTTTTCAATGTCATTGAAACTATAGCGCTGCATGGCCTGCGTGTATTGTTTGGCAAAAAAGGCTTTGATGCCCAGGGCTGCAGCAATACCGTACTCATCTTTTGAGCCACTTGCGGCAGCAATATAGAGTTTACTGAAAAATGAATACAAGGTGGGAAGGATCAGCTGGATGGGGCCAGCCTTGGGATTGGCAGCAAAATAATTGAGGATTTTCAAGGTATTGGGAAGGTCTCTGTTGCCCAAGGCCGACTGGAGTTCAAAAACATTGAACTCCTTGCTGATGCCCACATATTGCTCAATATCATCCTCGCCAATTTGCTTTTTGCCTTTGAGGTTGACCGTCAATTTTTCAATTTCATTTTCCATTCGCTGAAGGTCGTTTCCAATATGGTCTACCAGCATGTAAAGGGCCTTGGGCTGAATTTCCAACCCTTTTTCCCTGACCATGTTTGCCGCCCATTCAGGCAACTCATTGTCGTACATTTTTTTGGTGGTGATAACCACCGCCTTGCCCTTCAGGCTTTTGGCTAGCTTGCCCCTGCCATCCAACTTTTTATCCTTGTGGGCAACGATAAAAATCGTTGACTTCAGCGGATGATCAAGATAGGATTCAAGCCGGTCAATTTCTTTGAGGTGTTGTGCTTCTTTCAGTATGACAACCTGCTTTTCGGCAAACATGGGATAACGCCTGCAAGCATTGAGCACATCCTCCACTTTTGAATCACGACCATAAAAAATAGAGAGGTTGAACTCCGCCTCACTTGCCGGCAAGATATGGTGCTCTGCAAATGCAGTGAGTTTGTCAATATGGTAAGACTCATCCCCTTCCAACCAATACACAGGGTGAAAAGCACCCCGGGTCCAATCTGATATGATCTGGTCTGTGTTCATTCAAATGCTATTATTTAATAGATCATCCGACAATTTGCATGAATAAAATATGCCTAATGATTATTTTAACAGGGATATCATCATTAAAAGGAAAGAAATTCTTTTCCTTTGTAATGAACACGAAATTATCAATAAGCAACGAACTTTCACCATTAATCATTGAATCATGAGTACAAATTACCCTGAGGCTGTAAACTATTCAACGGCCCCAAAAAAAGACAACAAGAATACCATCATCATTTTGCTGGCCATTGCCCTTGTTGGTTCATGGATTTATTTCATGTATGCCAAAAACCAGGCTACGGCTGTCATCAATGAAAAAGATGCCCAATATGCCACCCTGGATTCTGCCAGGAACAATGTTCAGAAAGAGTTTGATGATGCCATGGTAAGGCTGGATGAGATGACAGCCACCAACAATGGACTGGACAGTCTAGTCAAAACGCGCAACAATGAACTGGGCATCCTCAAATCAAAATTCAAGTCGCTTGTGGGCAAGCAAAATGCAACGGCTGGTGATCTTGCAGAAGCCAGAAAGCTTGTTAGCGAACTCAATGGAAGGATTGATGACTATGTAAAAGAGATTGAGCGGCTGCAGGGTGAAAACATCCAATTGACAGCAGATAAGAACAATCTTACTAGTGAGAACAAGAACCTGAGCAACAACCTTGCCAGTACAGAAGCTGCCAAGAAAGAT
>Ga0222712_10000483_pt1 | contig 52311 bp, 91 predicted proteins | sample C33_657DmetaG_FD_165043 | JGI IMG/M metagenome (GOLD analysis project Ga0222712, IMG submission 165043) | Estuarine water microbial communities from San Francisco Bay, California, United States - C33_657D | ecosystem: Environmental > Aquatic > Marine > Unclassified | place: USA: California... | reverse complement strand
TAACATAAAGTGTCTTTGCGGTGATATAAACGTACTTGTCTTGCCATTCGTCAGCATCAGCTTTGACTTTTTCAATCAGAGGCAAGAATTGCATGAGATTTGCAGGGACAACTGCATCAATCATGCCTGGACGTTTTATCGGACAGTACATCCAAAACATCATTTCAGTCGGATCAATATCTACAAGACCCAAATTCTCAGGCTGAGTGCCGTAAATCTTATCAGTCATCATGATGCAAAAACTCCTTTTGCTATTGTGAAGAGGCCTCTCTGGCCTCTTCCGTATTTATAAGTCAATCGTATGTGGCCTCTTCATGAAGAGCACGTGCAGAAGGTTTAACAATCTTCAGAGGATTATGAACCTTCATACGACCTTCGTAAGCTGAGGAACTATAGTTCCAATGCTGAGGATCGAGAATGCAAGCGATCGACTTTGAAAGACCGATCTCTTTGATCTTTGCTCGAACACGTTCTGCAAGAAAGACGGCGTCACGACCGGACTCGAAACGAGCTACGTAGACAGCGATCTCAAAGAAATACTCGAAGGGATCACGATAGGTAACTCGAACTGCAAAACCTTCACGATCTTTGAAAACTTCAACATTAGACATTCATGTTCTCCGTTGCTTACAGTTACAATATAAACAACGGAGAATCAAATGTCAATAGCTATTTTACAGTTTCTACAATATCTTCGTCGGTACGCTGTTCGTCCCAACGCAGGTTGCCGCTCTCATGTCTGCACGTGGCTTTTCCATCTGCATCTTCAAACACGATAACCGACCCCGTTCCCTTTCTCGCAAACGTGTAAACCCTGCCGATCCGATCGAGGTATTTTTGACCAACGTTAAAGTTCATTCTTTGCTTCCTTTTTCGGTGATAACGTTTCCAAACAAGTCGACAACAAGAATATAGTCGAAGCCTTCATCGAGTTCAGGTTCGACATATGAGTCAGCCATCACTTCGATAACATGTCGCGGAATAGTCTTACCTTCGCGAGACCCCAACCGCCAATTAAGTTCAAACCACTCATCGTTAGTACGAGGCGGAGCGATGCAGTAGCATTCCTTACGATAGTTTTTAGGGAACTTCGACAAGATGCTTTTACGCTTCTTCGACGACATATTGGTCTGATCCCAATAGATGGTGACGTCTTCGCACAGTTTCAAAACGTAGTCAAGCATCTGATTTTGATGCTTCGTCGCGGCGTCGATTTGATCTCGAAACACTTCATCGTAAGTCTTACCAATGCTTCGAGCCTCACGTTCGATATAAGCGTCCGTGCTATACACAAACACGTCAGCATCAAACTCTGGATAATTGATAAGAGACAATCGAGTCGACTTACCAGAACCGGGCAAACCGACGAGAACTTCAACCTTAGGCATCTTCACCTACCTCTACATCGTCACAGAAAGCATTGTCGATCAAGACTTCCGTGTACTTGCCGTACTTGAAGTTTCCGGCTTCAAACATCGCAGAAACAAACTTCGCATCTTGTTCAGTCTTGTACCAGTGACGATCAACAAGAGGATCGTCCCATTCACGAGTGTCGTAGAACGATACCATCCACGACCAGTCTTCGACTTTACCGCGGCGTTTGCAGCGAACTTCGCCCCATTCTTTCTCGATTGTAGTGCGCAACATATTAGGTCCAATCCATATCAATTTCGCGAGACTCTTGGCCGGGAGAAAGGATTTCTCCGTCGAGGTCGATCGTACCCGGACCTTTCCAGGTCCAGTTCATACCGTCACGCCATACGTTTTTCTTAGACATTCCGGCTTCACGAAAGTCGCCGATACACAGGCCGAAAGCACAACCGCTGGCATCGATCAACTTTACGATCTCACCGGCGTTGAGTTTCATGATGGCTTCGTAAAGAAGCACGGTGCGTTCGGCTTGAGTCAAGATCTTCATGTCGTTCTCTCTCTTGGTTACATTTAACTTATAATCAATAGAGAGGGAGATGTACACAGCAAAATTACAGTTCGTGCAAAATATTTACAAGAGTTACCACCAGAAAAACATGATGTAGATGAAGATCACGATCCATGGCGCAAACACTATGGATAAATTTTTCGCATTAGGATACGCGTCGATCTCCGCAAAGTATGAGCCCCAGCCAAGTGTCCAAAGCATGGACAGCATTAAAGCTTTGATTATAAGTACGTCTATCATTTTTCCTCCACGAGTTTACTGCCGACTTGTTTCACGTTTGGCATAGCCTTCAACAGACGTCGAAGATGCTTACCACGAATCTGAAGTTGCCACTTGTTATTGATCCAACAGATACGACCGGAACCGGCCTTTTCGTTTCGATCAAACGCCTCAGTGACGCGTTTCACCAGAGTCCGAGTGTCGTACCAGTTCTGGATACCCTTCGGCGAAAACGTTTGAACGCTGCCGTCCCAATGGACCAAACCGTTGATGTAACCCATCTCGACCAGACGCTTCTTACGTTGGTACTCGGCTATGCGTTTTAGTCGAACCTTTTCGGCAAGTTGCTTTAATCTATCTTCGCTCATTTCATTTTGCACTGTGATGTAAGGGAAGACAAAAAGGTGTCGAGTTGAGAGTTGAGAAGTTTAGCATACTGTATTGCCTCGTCATTACTTTTGCATGTAATATACTTAAGCGTGTGGTTGTCCACGCCTTTGATCGTAACTGTCGGCCGATAAATTCCGTCAAACAACGCATCTGAATACGCACCAAAAAATCCACGAATAGGATTTCGTTTGCACATCACTTTAGTCCAAGATGGATGCGGACCGATTCGGCGAAAACCTGTCGCGTAAATCTTAGAGATAGAGAAAGGGTTGATGCCTTCGATCATATTCGTCATGAGTTGCTCCATTGGCTACAAGCCATTTATAACCAATGGAGCAAGAATGTACACAGTTATTTTGTGATTTCTTTAGGTTCCTGCATCTTTTTCTTTGAAGCGGTCTTCTTCAGTTTTTCAACCGTGACTTCTTCGATGTCGTCTTCTTCCTCTTCTGCAGCCTTTTCGGCATCCATCTTTGCCTTCTTGACCTCGAGACGTTTGATCACCTCTTCGCCGTCCATCCACAGGTCTTTGTTGTTCAGCATCGATTTGATTTCTTCTTCGTTCAAGAAGTCTTTATAGATGTCGCGCAGAAGCTTTTCAGACCAAACACGTTCGTGTTGCAGTTGGTCAAGCATCTCTCCACCCTTACCGATAACACCGCCGGAATAGTTGTGGAACATGAACATCGTATGCTCAGACACTTCGAACTGATCAGCACAAAGGAAGATCATAGTTGCAGCTGACATACAAGCACCTTCGACTGATACGATCACAGTCGCTTCGGTTTCACTCAGCACTCTCATGAACTGGATAGCAGTGAATAGATCACCACCATACGAGTTGATGAACAGTCGAATTACGTCAGTTGGACCAGAGTGTCGAATCGTATCGAACCACTCAATGTACTCATCAGCAGACTCAATGTTTCCACAGAGATAGAACTCGTGGATATTCACGGCTGCTCGTGAGGTGTAGCGATCTTGTTGCTTGTTCTTCTGTTGGAACAAATCCATGATGTCCACAGTTTTCATTTTCTTTTGCATATCGCCTCTTTCTTGTTGACATTGTCAGTTGGGTATGTATAATAGCTCTATGGCTTTTGGATATTAAAGGTTAAACCATTCCTTAGTAAAGAGAACATTTGACGGAATGTCAAACTGCTTTAGCAGAGAGTAGATCTGTTCTCGAGTGTATCCAGCAAGTCCAGTACCAATCGGTGTAAGCATGAAGGTATCATCTGAATCTTCAGCATACGCAATGAAGTCAGCAATATGTCTGCTGATTGCATCAAGTGATAGAGTCTTAAGGACTAAGTCTTTAGTTGGAATAGCGTAAGAATTTCCTTGTCTACCGATACCTTGACCGTAGATCGCTCCGTAAAATTCTTTAGCATAAAGTGCTGCGCCGGCTCCATGACGACCGGCAAGATTACTTCCAAAAACGAATACGTTTGCCACTCACTTCTCCATGAAAAAATACTCCACAAACGTAAGTCCATGGAGTAACTATATATCAGTTTTGCAGAAATGTCAACTATGTTCGATACGTTCGGTCTCTGCTCGACGTGCTTCAATCCAAGCGAGTGCTTCGTCTTTGTCAAGGAAGTAGCCATTTGAATCATCTGATTCGTTGATCTCTCGATCATCTACTTGAACGCCATCTTCTGTAAAATAGATGTCGTTATAGTCTTCGATACTTGGAACTCTTCCTTCCACATTACATAGTACTCGACCAGCAATCGTATGAGTAGACATCTTCTGCGTGCGTAGAGGTGTTGAATAACGGTACCACTCAACACCATTCTTGTCTGTCATGAAGATCTTCTTACGGGAGAAGAAATTATTGTCTTCTTCAACGTAGTATATCGTTGTTCCGATCTCGAGTCGTTCATCAATCATTCATTATCACCTGCAAGGATCCATTCAACATTATCAAGGTAGTCGAGGTAGATGTTTGGATCATTTTCTTTGCCATAAGCCATCACGATAGGACCATCATTTGAAGTCCCGATGAATATTGTGTGAAAGATTAAGTCTTCAGCTTTCTCAAGCTGTTTCGAGATGGTTTCTACTTCTGGAAAAACATACATCAGGGTATCCTCTATTTGAGGAGTCTTCTCAGATGCCCATACGATAGGAAACTTCATAGTACAATCCTTCTATTACGGATTTATTCTAACTTATTTCTTCTCAGATGTCAACCAAGAAGGATAGAATTCCTTCACAGGAATTCCAGCTCTTCGTGATAGGCTTACCATCATTCTTGTGCCGACACCACCCGGGAACGCGACGACCGCTTGGGGCTTTCCTTCTTCGAGCATTTGTGCGTTTCTGATGAAGCCGGCTCGCTTTTGGTACTTGTCCCAGTCTGCGGGGAATCCTTTGACTTCGAGACCTTTTTCTTCCGCCCACTCGCGAGCAAGGAGGTCAACGCCTCTTTGTTCTCCTTCGATAACAAGGAGAGGTCTACGTATTGAGCTCCGAACAAGATCGAGGGTGTGCCAGATGTGGTCGATTTCTGGTTGGTACTTTTCTTTCTTGCCGGTTTCTGGGTTGGTTCTGTAGCCGTAGTCTCGTCCGCCGCAAACAAGGAGTCTAAATTTGTCATTCGTCATCACCATATCCTTTTGGAATCACACCGCCATTACGAACATACTGTTCATTCATGATATGACGAACATCTGAGTCAGCAGGACCAAAGTCTGCGTTTTCGTAGAACCAACGAAGATACTTCAGTTCGTTGTCAGCATCAGAACCCTTTGCAACGATGTATGCCACCTCGACAACTTCAAGGTCTTTCGCATCGACGTCAAAACGAAGGTTGCCACGACGAACGGCAGGTTCACCTCGATAATTCGTATAGTGAACGTCTCCGTAGTTGTGACAGTTCCAAGCGTTCTTTGCTGCGCTCTTCGTTGACCAAGAGGTCTTACCATTTGGTGTTTGGTAAAGTCCGCCTGTTACATTATTACGAATTGCGTAAACACACTTGAGCTTCGATAAGTTCATTGTATTATTCGCCATCATCAATCTCCATTGTTGCTTTCTTTAAGCGATAGCCGCGATCAAAGTAGAACTGTACTCGTCGGCTCATATCACCTCGATCAAATTCAGGTCGCCATCCACCAAGATGCCGCATCCAGGTTTCATAAGGCGTCTTTCCAAACGATTGAAATGCCGTGTCGCCGATAATCTTCTCGCGATGCTTTTCATCCCATGGATTGATAGGTCCTACGATCACGTATCCTTCGACCTTGATCACTTCTTCACCTTTGAGGGATGCTTGCAGATATATATCTCACCAGTTAATGTTCGCGTGAAACCTGATGAGAGCGCTGATTTAGAATGCAATAACGCTTCAGAGTAGAACTTATTAGAATTGACTACATTATACCACAGCTTTTCGTCAATGTGACGCATTAAGTAGCTATTATGTTCCTGGTCTTCAAATGCTTCAATCGGAGCTTCAATTGAAGTAACAAACTTCTCAATAGCCCGCCGACGATAGCATTCATTCAGTAGTTCTCGAGTTGAGATGTAAGCAAGATTTACATTCGGGCTGTTCGGATGCAGCATTTCTTTCTTATCACTCGGCGTAGCAACCTTGTGAGCAAATGCGTCCAATATTTCGTCGTCATATTGCCATGCACGCGACTTTATAAACTTCTCTAATATTTCATATTTCTCTTCTGGTTCCATAAGGTTTCCCATCAAAAATTACCGAGGTACTTGGTCTAACAATACCACAAGTTTTGCAATATGTCAATATGACTCTGAAGCGGAAGTCGTCTTCAATGAAGAGTTCCTTCCGCTCCAGTTCTACGTTATGGCAGCATCTGCCCGCCAATTAGAAGAGCATCCCGTACTTTTTGAAGTCAGTGCTCAAGTTAACGACTCGTTCGACCATAAGATTTGCTTCGATACCACCACGTTCGATGGTATAGGTAAACACATTCGTAGTCGCATCGAAACTTACCAACTTCGAAGGATCATAGTGAATGTCCTTGTTGTCGTCGTAATCTGCTTCAGCGAAGTTCTTCTCGACAAAAGCATAGAGCTTTTCATCATGCTCTTTGAGTTCTTTCAACTCGTCGTCCATAGTGACATAGTACTCGAAGCTGTTCGGAGAGAAACCGCGATAGTTCTTCTCCAGAGTCTTAGCAAAGTCACCAATCGCGAAACGAACAACGTAAGTTTCGGACGCTTTGTTCTCAGGAACGATGTTCAGGTAGTTCAGAACTTCTTGCAGAGGTTCACTATAACGATTCATCTCTTCGACTGCAGCGGCAAGCATATCGAAGTTGAAGAACGAGAAGATGCTCGTGTACTTCAGGACCGATTGAGTCTGAGTCTTATCGATCAAGTTGTCGTTGCAATATTCTTCGATGAACTCTTGAGCAAGAGTGTCGAACTTGAACGAGTAGTAGATGCGACCAGGGCGGTTCTTCAAGAAGCTGTTCACAGCATGCGAATCGTTCGTTGTTAGAACAAACAACTTCTTCGTAGGATATACACCATCGAACAGGGTCAGGATTTTGTTCTGAGTCTGATAGTCGTACACCTTTTCAAACTCGTCAAAGATGAGAATTGCTGGAACATCGATGCTTTGAACAAAAGCGTTAAATTCATCACCACAGAACGGTTGGTTGATCACAATCGATGCAACGCCGTTTTGTTGAGCAAGGTGAGACAAAGTCTTTGCAAGAAGAGTCTTACCCGAACCTTTTACACCATCGAGGTGCACACCCGTCGAAAGAGGACGAGAATTGAAGGTGTTCAGAATACGTTGAGCTTTCTTGATCGTATCACCATAAAGCTTCTTCGGCATAACGAAGTCGTCAACCGGCTCGAGGTAATACTCCTTCGACATCGGATTCTGCTTCACGGTGTAGTTCTTCGCGGGAAGCTTTTCGCATACTTCAATGTCCTGTTCAGACATCATACGATAAGCACTGCCCATGCGGATCACGTAAGTCATAATATTAGTCCTTGTGCTTCATATAGTTGTCCAGCAAGCCTTCGATGTTTTTCTTGCCGATCGGGTTTTGTGAGTGGACGTAGTAGTCAAAGTCGGTAGAAAACTTGTATGCTTGACGGGACTCTTTGTCACCAGAGATGATGTCATTCTCGACAAGTTGTTTTGCCAGATCAAAGCCAGAATACTTCTGCGCAAGATCATGATCAAAGCTGACGAACTTTGGAAAACCACGATTGAGTATCTCGCACATAGCATCGCCATAACTTCGAGCGATCACCCACTCTTCGTTACGATACTTCTCACGAACTTGCCAAGGTGCCCAAGTCACATCGGACAATTCACGTTCATCGTCGAGGAACAAGTTCCAAGTCATGATATTTTCCTTTGTGATATATTATCATAACATCAGCAAAATGTCAATGTATCAATTGCGGAGTGGCTAATGCAATTATAAGCACAGCTTGTAGAGCCATGACATGCCAATGCCGGATCTTTTTTAGTGCTTTGATCTCAGCTTGCAATTCTGCGATGGTTGAACGTTGGTTCATTACAGTAAGAATTTCAGCGTGATACATACGTCGGTATGTCTTTGCTTCCTCGTAAAACGATGCAGCCTTTTCGTACCAGTACTTTGCATCGTGACCGTTATAGTCTCCACCGACTTCAGTATCGAGAGTTTTACCTTTCTTACGAGCCATGCGGAGACATGACACTGCCTCATCTTCCGAAGTGGTGCTTAGTGCTTTTGTGAGTAATTGATTGATGTTGCTCATGTTACCTCAACGAAAGGATTTGCCGGAAAACGCTTCGAGAATACCGTAGTACCAGTCTTCGTTAGCGTCACGAAGGATTGCGAGAGGAGCTTTACCTGACTGAAGTTCAGCGAAGTAGCTCTCAACGGTGTGATTTGCGATCAGTTCTTTCAGGAACTTTGCTTTGGTAAAAGGACCTTTGTGCTTGAAGCGAGCGACAAACGATGCACGTTTAACATCATGCATAACATAGTTGACGTAGTCACCGGAAGTAACGAAGTTGGATTTCACAAAGTTGGTCATGATTTGCTCTTTCTGTTACCGTATGATAAGAACTTATCATCGTTCTCATACAATGTAAACAGGCAAAACACACTTTTTTCTAAATACTTTGCTTTTGTTTTACTTCGACACAAGCTGCAACCCAACGCCAGACTTGTAGTTCATTCAGTCTTTCCCATGTTTTGAGATGGACATCGACCCTGCATTCTGGCATATCAGTTGGGCCGACTTGAAGAACGATGTCGTCCGGATTTACCCAACCTTCATAGAACGAACTATAGTTTGCATCAATCGCCCAAGCGGAAAAAACTGCTGCAGCTACTGACAACACCGATACGTACTTACTCATCAATTGCGACTCCTTGAGAATCCATGTGTTTAGTGATCTTTGGTCGAGTCAGCCACGTTTGAAGAGTACCTCTATACTCTTCGTGAGATTTCACTGTTGCAGTCATACCATATAAGTGGTCTACGGTAAGACTCTTTGAACCTTTGTAGATGAAGTGATTGCCATACCGATCAACGAGGAAGTTCATGTACGAGTAGGTTGTAATGTGTCGAAACCTGCTAGGAAATGCTTTCACCTTCGTGCATTTCACGAACACATATTGTTTCGCGCCGACTGTTCCGATGTGTTTCATGCTTCACCTAAGATCTACTAGTTAGATATAAACACTTCTTTCGGGAATGTAAATAGAAAAAGCGCCCCGAAGAGCGCTTTTCTTTATGCTTGTTCGCGAGTACCTCGGCCATGAGCAACACCGTCTGCGCCGAATGACGCAGCCCAACTTTCTGGCTTGAGCTTTGGTTCGATACCGGTCATACCAAGGACGTAACCAGCAGCTTCACTTGCAGCACAGTTAGAACCATGCTTAGGGTCAGTGTTAATGTCGAGGTGAATCTCGATCTCGAACTCGTCGATGAACGGAGCAAGTTGGTTGTAGAGCGCACAAACCTTAGACACTTCATTCATCATACGCATCTTTGGACGATTCTTCTTCAGATCGTAATCAGCCTCATGCGAGACGTCATAAAAGATACGGCAACCTTTGTTACCATTCATGTGAACGATAGCAACTGTTGCGTAACGGGCATTCCATCTGTCGTGCTTGCGGTAACGAACCGAGTCACATCCTAAGTAAATGCGTGTACTTTTGTCGAGACCGTATAGTAACTCAACCATGTCCTCAATTTGTGTTTGTGTAAACATTCTACATTCCTCTCTCTTCTCCATCTTAACATTGCAAAATCGCAACATATTCGTATTATATACCACACCTAACAAATGTCAACCACTATTTTAGAAAGATGTGATCCCCGATGATGACTGTGGGTGTGTAGTCGTAGTGCCAGTATGGCGTTATGTATACCGTGTGATACATAGTAGCACCTTTGGTTGGATCTTTTACTCGACCGTAGTTACTGTACACGTGGATTGCCGCAGCTAACGCTACAGAAAACTTCTTAACACTATGTGGAACTCTGTACTTTCCATCATTGGTCCAACTAAACTGTTTGTGCTGGAAAACAACATCACATAGGTTATTCGGATAGTCACCGCTGTGAACCCTGTTTAGTGTTACCCATGCAATGGCTTGTTGACCGATGTATGATTGGTTGTTGGCTTCAAAGTAGATGTTTTTAGCTAGACAAATGATGTCTTGTTTAGTAGCACCGGAAGACGGTGTACTAAATGCCAGCAGTAGAAACACAAAGAGCACAACAAACCGCATCACCAACCGTTACTTTGATAGAGGGTTGTTTAAAGCCTCTTGCAGTTTTTGATTCAAGTCAATCTCAAGCTGGCGCATCGAAGCTCTAAGATCTTTCTCGGTAGTACGATTATTAGCTTCGACTTCTCTAATCGATTCAGTGACATCCTTCTGCAATTGGTTATTGTCAGACGTCATAGACTCGATACCGTTTTCAATATTTGTTTGAGCGTCTTTAACTCGCTGTTCAGATCTATCAACACTCGTTTCCAACCTAGTTATATCATCTTTTAAGCTGGTCTTAATGTCTTTAGTATATGCTATAGCTTCATCTAGTTTGGTTTCGATAAGTTGATTCTTGGCATCGATCGCAGCGACATCAATGTTCAGTATGATTTCCTTCATACTCATATAGTCGCTATAGATAACGAACGCACCATACAGCGCGCCGATCACCGAGCTTACTAAAGCAACTGCCGCGCTGATAGTCATAGCAGTCATCTTTATCCCGAATACACGGAATTCTTTGTTCTTGAGATTCTCGACGCTTTCTTCGAAATTCTCTAATTCTTCTCCGAGGTCTTTAACCATTTCATCCTCATGGTAGTTCTAACTGCAGGCTCTTCAGTTGTTCTAATTCCTGTTGCAGTTTTTGTAACTCTAACTGTTTCTTTTGTAACTCAAGTTCGTATAGTCTATTACAGTCGATTCTATTCTTTGCCACTTTGCCAAGAGGCATTGTTATTCTAGCGTAAACGCCAATGTCTTTAAGGGTCGGTTGGGATGAATCGTAACTGGATCCACCATTGATGATTCCGGTTACTCCATACTCCAACTGAGTAGCAGATCCTATAGCATTCGAACATCTCAATTCACCCGCGTCAAAGCTGTCTGACTGATAACTTTGCTGAGTGTTCGGTATAGCTAAGTTCAAAGAACTTGCAGTTTCAGCAAAACTCGCACCGGCGTTAAATATTAATGCTATAGCCAATAACAGATTTTTCATATCAACTCACTCTACCTTTGAACATATCCTTGATGATACATTAGTTTTTGTCTTATCTTCTTTAATGAATCTAGATAAAGTGCAGACGTATACTGTTCTGTCTTTATCGCCCCGTTTAATATAGACGTCTATTGACTTCTTTTCCAAGTATTGAATATTCACCACTTTAGCATCAGTGACAAAGGGTATTGGATTTCGATCTTTATCAAACACTTCTATCTCGTAGTAATTAACGTCTTCCCGTCTATTGAATATCTCTATACTGGTCTTCAATACATCGTTAATGTATGATGGTGTAAATTCTAGATAGGTTGGTGACATTTCATGGGCCATTGCTGGTCCACAAAACGTCACCAATATTACAAAAAGAAGCTTTTTCATTATTTTGCTATGCACTCGGCAACGACATTCGCTACGTAAGAACCAGCAGGGAATGCTTGGTTGTATCCGTATTTAGCGACTGACGATACCTTAAACCAAGTCGATCCAGCTTCTGTTAGATCATACTGAAATGTATTGTTATATACAACTACATTATTGGTGTAAGCAGACATCGCTGGAACAGATACTTGGCTTACGTCAACATCACCGACCCAATCGACAGCAGAACTAGTAATATTTGGTGATGATGTGAATGAATCTGGGTATGTGATTCTGCCGTAGTAATAATCTCCGATAGCAACGTCATATCTCACGATCGGTTGCACACCACCAGCTGCTGGAGCAGTTGATAGAACATCAGGTGAAGGGTTGCCGAAGACACCCTGTGTTGTAGTGTATACTGAGCACTTAGATGCAACAGTACCTCGAATTGTTGGGTTATCAGCATGTGCCATTGTTGCCGTTGACAATATTGCCAATATTAAAACCTTCTTAAACATTACTTTCTCCGTTAGTTATGGATTTAAATTATATTGCGATCGCACCATCGTCTGATGCAGACCATCTTGTGCCAAATTTCTCATCACGCTTGCATTATCAGGTAGTGTAGCATCTTTCAATATCACACTCTCTTCATATACGCCGCCTTGAATCGAAGCAGTCAAATACGCATTAAATTCTGTAGGAGTTACTCTAAGGGCTTCTAACATGGCATTCTGTTTAGCAGCTTGGGCTATCTTCATATTAATATCAGTCACAGACAACTTAGCTTCTAAACTATCTTTATCTTCCTTCTCTTCTTTTACATCCTTATTTTCTGGTCCATCTTCGGAAGTGTCGGCTTTTTTATTCAATAGATCTTGCACGTATTGATCATAGTAAGGGTCGTTTATATCGACACTACTATTTATAAGTCCATTGTCCAAAAGCCACTTGTACAAAGCGTCTTTAAACCCTGGACACGTTGGATCGCTTAGCGGTACTACGCATGAGTCAAATTTGAAGTTATATCCTACGTTAACATCTGAAAGCGTGCCATCCCCTGTGACAAATATCGATCCATCACCCATAGCTAATGTGGGTATGTCGCCAAAGGTCAAGAGCTTGTTTATTGTACTTCCAGGAAGGCCTGACCAATCGTCAGTGTGACTGAGAACGTATCCATCGCCGTTAGCATTCTCGTTCTGTATCGTGACCCACGCGTCTGTTGTAGGGTCTTTGGCGATGGTATATTGGTATATCATACCATTAACGTACAACCCTGCTTGAGGTGGCAGTATGTTACCCATAGACCATTGTAGTCCATTGGCTGCAGCGTTACCAGTTTGTCCAGTTGTAATTTCAGAGGCCAGCGGTAAGGCCGAGAAGCAGTAGAAGAATAGCCCCGCTGCCGAGTACGGTAGACTTGGTAGACGGATCCATTTTAAGAATCTTTCCATTATTTTCTCCTGGAATCTTATCTGGGTTTGCTTCCCACGCTGTTTTCGCTTCTGTTCCTATCATCCCGTCAAACGGGCAAGGTGTTCCGGCGTCCATCATAGCCTGAAATATTCTAGGATCTTGGCACATCGTCGCAACAGCAGCAACTTTCATGCCCATATCGTATAGTGTCTTAGCATTCTTCAATTTTTCGCAGTTCATATCCCTTACTGTCTTACCAGCAGAGATACCAAGTATTTGTGTTTGCACAGCACCAGAAACACCGACAGTACATAGATCACTGTTCGACATGTTGATTCCAGGTGCTATAGCGGAAGGCGGGGGTGAATTGATATTGGAAGTAGTTTCACCACTGCTTGTTACAGTACTATCTGTATTAGCTATTGTGCATATGTAACCATCTGGGCACGGTGCAACTTCAGCAGCAGCAAGGTGTGTCAACGATATAAATATTCCAAAGGCTATTAGTAATGATTTAATCATTTTCTCTACCTATTATAAAAGACAACTTAGCTTGAATATTTATATAAGATGATGCTTACAGAAAGAGTATCCCATGTCAGCACAGACACTCAAAGATGATTATGATGGAGATGGACAAATTTCTGAAAATGATATTAAGACAAAACAGGAACTCATAGAAATTGAGAACCAAGACAAAAAAGAAGACCAGCAACGCCGAATGGCATGGCTGGCTATGGGGTCTATGGTTATCTTTACTGCCCTGCTATACACGCCGTTTATCAGCATAGAGCGCTTGCAAGCGATAGACAATATCTTGGGAATGTTTTACATCGCTCAAGCCGGTGTTGTTGCTACCTTCTTTGGAAGTCAAGCTTATATGAGTAAGAGCTAATGAACAGACTTATCCATCAGCTTTACGTTAAGCACAAAGTTCTCTACGAGAAGCTTAACAACTGATGCCAAAGCTACGGCTTGTCGATCAGCTGGATTATGATACCGCATGATATCGAGAACTTGTTTAGCCATCTCAAGGTATGCTTCCTCTTCTTTCACTGGAAGCATACCCCAATCTATAGGATCTGTCACTTCAATATCGCGGGCGAGTAATGCTAATTGCTCTGCATTCATGATTTGTAATACGACTCGTGTCCATGTTTCATGAATTCTTCGTATGAAACCCATTCACCGTCATCGTAGTATTCCCAAGAATGGTCGCCGTTATCAACAAACACGTTTTTAATTGCGGTGTTTGCTTCTTCTTTCTTTTCATCTGGCATGTGTTTCTTCCCTTCAAACTAAAGCACGGCTAGAACTGTTTGTCCTAGCCGTGCTATATATGTTTGTCTTAACCAGCAGATCGAGTGATGAAGTTCACCCTAACTTTACTTGGCTTAAAGTATTTCTCGATCATATCCTGCGCGATTCCAATGTCGACAGGTTTACAAGAGAAAATATCAAAGTATGCATCACCATTCGAATCTACGAGATGTCCACTGATGTTGCTCGTCTCGATCATCTGACAGAAGCTGATACCAGCTTTATCTGCAGCATGAGTGGCAAAATGTTCGATCATTGGTTCACCAAACGCGACCATGTCGATTGCCGGAACGAGTTCTTTGATAAAGTTGTAAACGTTTTCTTTGCTTGTCACTAGATCTTTATCACAAGCGCCGCAATCAAACATTGCGTGGTAACCCCAATATGCCATTTCACACCTTTCATTGTTGGTGCTCCAAGGGAGAATCGAACTCCCGACAACTGATTACGAAACAGCTGTTATACCACTTAACTAAAGGAGCGTTAATGGTGCTAGTGGAGGGACTCGAACCCCCGGTGTGGAATGCCTCCTTACAAGAGAGGTGCTGTCGCCGCTGAGCCACACTAGCATGAATTTGGAGCGGGTGAAGGGAATCGAACCCTCGTCTTCTACTTGGAAGGAAGTTGCTCTACCATTGAGCTACACCCGCATGAATCTATTTATATGTGAAACATTGATACAGTCTCAGAATATTTCATGTTTATACTATTCTGATTCCGTATCAATGTCAACTAGTTTTGCGCAGTTGGTTACTACATTTCCAACGACAGTGTTACGACCTGCCAGCAAGGATAGTCGGCATGTTCAGTAATCTTGTCCATCTCGTGTTACATGCAAGTCAAGATGGGAATCATCATTTCCTAGACGATGAACAACTCATTATACTTAGTAGATTTAGATATACTAGATTTAGGTAGTCTTACTATAAGTGTAAACCCTAATCGCTATTGCTTTTCTCACAGGACCCGGCAAAAGACTGTGGACTCGGCCAGAGGCATATTAAATTGAATGCTATATAGATCTCAATCTACGACAATCAATCCAAGATACATGCGGATCTTTATTTGGCAACGCACGGTTTCGGCATTTACGATACCCTAACGATACAAAAACTGTTTATTGTATCATACACCCGGGCCAGATGTATTGGTTAGCCACTTATCGAAATTTGCATCCGGTAGTGGAAGATGAATAGTCATACTTGAATATGATCTGACTTCGGTCATTCCAAGTGCAGCTTTCGCTTTGATTACTGCCGACTGTTGGTTGCTATCTGTTTCATTGAAAGCATTCTTTTCTGGTGCAGTAAACGGTTTTCCATTTAAGTAAGCGTATGCAATAAGCAGTCCACGTACTTGTGATTTTTCTTTCACTAAAGCAGATTGTGCTTCGGCTTGTGGACCATAATATTCAACGTGCTTACGTGCTTGCCATTTGGTGTCTTTGATTTCGACCGCTAGAGCGTTCAGTTGTTCTTTGATTTCTTGTTTGTTCATGATGCATTCCTTCTAGATTTTGTTTTCTTGTGAGATTAGTCGTAGTAAGTATTTGTACAACTGTCTCATGAAGGTGCATCCCGAATGGTAGCCAACCCATTCTCGATCAAAAGCGAACACTTACGAATCTTGATCGCCCCTTTCGTTGCAGGGTTATCAGGAGTCTCTTTCGTGCTCCAGCCTTTGAGACATTCTACGTGTTGAACATAGAACGTTTGGCCTTTTGCTTTAAGAACCCACATAGGGATCGTAGCGTCTTCAAGGTGTTTCTTATTGAAGTGAAACACCACATCGTCACATTTTTCAATCTACAACATTATCGTTTTCCTTTTCTTTCGTTTTAGGTTTGTACCAGTTCGGCACTGAAATGTATGGTGGGGTTAGCGGGACTCGAACCCGCGACCGTGAGTTTTAGAGGCTCCTGCTCTAACCATCTGAACTATAACCCCAAAGCAGGTTCGCACACTTTGAACCCGACGATCGTCTAGAATTGAATGACCCGCCTTTCGGCTACTATACATAGGTATCTAGATCGACTGTTGTCATAAGACGATTTGAACTGGAGTTAACATGAACCCTCCGACAATTAATGACTGGATGGTCGTCGTCCTCGTCATGTATTACCAGTTCGCTTGATAAAGGTTTTTACACCTAAACTTGTTGCAGTATCCATCCTAAACTGGTAAGTGGCGTTTCTATTACGAAAGTCATATGCAGAAACTTACCAAGAACTGTTTAACGCCGATATTTTATTACAGAATGTGCTTCTACTTTCTTTACGGGAAAATCGAAAGACCGTGTATCAAACAAATTTTGATTGCTTTTTTGAGTTTGTTGCTGTACACATTCTAAACTTGGTGGACCGTATGGGAATCGAACCCATTGACAGCAATCTTGCAAGGATCACCCGTTACCCATAACACAGCCCGTATTACTTCTCGCTCCGACCAGTCCATTTTGAGTTTGGACAAACTTGGGGCTGAAACAGCCACTCCACCACCTGCTTTTACTAAAGCAGGAAAAGTCTTACAGGATCAACTTTGCTTTTTTGAATAAAAAGATTTAGTTGCTGAACTGATCCTAAACTTTGGTCCGGCATGTAGGGATCGAACCTACGACCTCTTGATCCCAAATCAAGCGCGCTACCAGACTGCGCTAATGCCGGATATTCTTTATTGCGGAATGTTAGTTACCGCAATATAGTAAGCGAAAGGCGTTGCGATCATACCGAACCAGCAGATAGCAATGATAAACTTACCGATCATGTCGTTTCCTTTGTTTGTCTTAAGTATAGTTTAACTCAAGTAACGTAGAATGTCAACAAGTATTTTTGGCAGGGGTGCACGGAATCGAACCGTGTTCTCAAGGTTTTGGAGGCCCGTGGATTACCAGTTTCCCTCACCCCTGTAGTATTTTGGCTCCTAGTGTTGGGCTCGAACCAACGACCCGCGCATTAACAGTGCGCTGCTCTACCAACTGAGCTAACTAGAAACTATCTCTGTTTGTAACTACACTGCTTTTTGTGTGGTAAGTGTTGTTTTACATGAACCAGACGAACTGGATAACTTTCTTTTCCACGGGGCGCCGCAGTGTAGTTAGAAACAGAGGGAGGTTAAGAGCCTCCGCTCTGTCTTATTTATACATCGAGCATTACAGGTTCATCACCTACCTCGATCATTATATAGCAATCAAGATTTACTGGCTTATCGCCGACTTGATCTTTCACTTGGAATGTCTACCGTCATGATCTAGGATCGTCTTGGTTTTCTTATTCCTTACTATTACAATCTATACTAAGTGTTAGCAAGTGTCAACTATTATTTTGTAGTTTCTTTGCTTTTTTCTTCTTGTCGTTCAGAAGTCGCATATGCTTGAGGTGTAGTTGAATAGTTTCTTCTTCGATGCGTTGCTCTCGAATCGTCTTAATGGCTTTCACCATCTTACGATGTCGTCGAGCCGCATCCGATCTTTGGATTCGATCAGTACGAGAAGGCTTTTCGATTACGATTTCTGTGTCAAGTTCTAGTTCTTCGGTCGTCATAACATCACCTCATTGTTGTTATATGGCGGCGTCGGTGGGATTTGAACCCACGGAACGGAATCCACCGTTCGCTGCCTTTCCAAGGCAGTGCCTTAAGCCACTCGGCCACAACGCCATAGTCATGAGGTTAGTTATACTGGCGGATACGGCAGGATTTGAACCTGCGGCAGTCTTTCAACTGCGACGGTTTAGCAAACCGCTGGTTTAAACCACTCACCCACGTATCCATTATTTCTTAGAACTGAGTTCTATTAGCATTAGATGATTTGATCGAGTGGATATTAGATTGCTGATAGCTAATCCAAAGTTGATCACTATTATGAAGGGTAGTACAATAGACCAAATCTTCTTTAACATATTTATGGTGTCCTTAGTAAGACTCGAACTTACACGTAAGCCGCTTTTGAAGCAGCTGCCTCTACCCATTGGGCTATAAGGACATTATTTGTGCTGGTCAAGATCGATGTGTTTGACCTGAATTTCTTTTTCGCCTCTTAGCTTTGCAGCCATTACCGCATGGTGTCCATCAGCGATATAGTGTACGCCTTTGTGTGTAACCACATGGACATGCTGAGGTGACTTATCAGCTACTTTACTACGAAGCTTTTCAACATCGGATGTCTTAACATGTGATTGCGTAGCATGCAAGTCAGCGATGTTCATCTTCTTTTGAGTATGAGCTTTTTCGAAGTCTGATCCAAGTTTATCGTGAATGCGATCGAGCTTCATGGCAGCACCACCGGACTTTCTGGAATCGAAGTTGGAAAGTGGAATGTGTCCACCCTTTTCAACTTTATCCCATTTGCCGTACGATGTCTTTTTTCCAAAGCGTCTAGATGCACGTTGAGCTAGTTCAACTGGATCGGCAGTTCTCTCAGAAAGGAAACTTGTGAAAGATAGCATGTGATACTCCTTTCTGATTATTTATAATTTGGTGCCCATGGAGGGACTCGAACCCCCAACATCTGCGTTCTAAGCGCAGCGACTCTACCAATTGGCCTACATGGGCAGTGATGGTAGTCTGTGACGGGATCGAACCATCGACCTTCTCCGTGTAAAGGAGTTGCTCTACCGCTGAGCTAACAGACCATTATTTTGGCGACCCATAGGAGAATCGAACTCCTGCCCTCGGATAGACAATCCGGTACGCTACCACTACGTCAATGGGCCAATCTTTAATAGTTTTTGTCACGCCATCTTGGATGGCCTGGGCCATCGGTAACCCACAAGATAGCAACTATACTAACAGTAAGAATTAAACTTATAAACATCTTATACCTCGCTGTCGATATTGTCAACTATCGTTTTCAAGTAGTCGTAAACTTCTTCGTAGCTATAGAAGACTTTCGTTCCGTTCTTACTTACAACGCGAATAGCATGACCAAAGCATTGTACTAAACCGAAACCTGGAAACCTTCCATTACCTAGGAATCTTGCATTCCACCGAGTACGTCTTCGTACAGGATCGTGGAATTCATGTTCGATTTTTAGAATCGAACTCACTGTGTCATAGAAGACACGTCTTTCATCATTTGTTTTCATATTCATCTTTTATTGGAGCGGGTAACGGGAATCGAACCCGTGCGTTCTCCTTGGCAAGGAGGTAGGCTACCTCTACATCATACCCGCATTGAATACTTCTAGTTGGACTTGAACCAACTTCAATCCGAAGATTTACCGAATATGTTTCAATTCTGCATTTCCCTCTTTCGAGGTAGAAGTAATTTGGTGGACCCTAGGAGGATCGAACTCCTGACCTCCTGAATGCAAATCAGGCGCTCTCCCAGCTGAGCTAAGAGCCCATATTCTTACGGAAGGGGATCTATTCCTTCCGCAGAGTAGTGTGTGCATATCCTTCAACGACATAAGATCAATAGTCTCAGGACAGTGGGACTTCACTACTAATTGGCGGATGAGGTGAGATTCGAACTCACGGAACCTTGCGGTTCGGCAGTTTTCAAGACTGCAGGCATAAACCACTCGCCCACTCATCCAGTGTTTTGGTTGCGGTGGGTAGGAATCGAACCTACGTAATCGGCTTATGAGACCGTGCTGGAACCTCCTCCAGTCTACCCCGCAATAACTCTGTTTTCAGCTGCAACCGATTACGCACAGTCCGAAGACCTTCTACAGCTGCATGTGAAAACAGAATTTCTTCTGTTTCTAAATTTTTAAAGAGCGTTGAAGTTTCCTTCATGTAGTATATTTATACTGTTTCGATGAAGATGTCAACAGCTATTTTAGTCTGGATCAACTTTTTGCTACGTGTGCGTCTGTTACACCAATGCCCCATAGTAAATTTGGTGGGGCATCCAGGAGTTGCACCTGGACCACGATCTTCGTAGGATATGCAGTTTTGTTGCTGTAATGATCCAATGTATTCTAAGTGTTAGTCAGCCAGCATCGAGCGGATAGCGGACTCGTCTTCACCAACGCTCTTCAGCAATTCAACGATCTTGGCTTCAATACCTTCAGTCACTTCAACAGATTTGTTGTAGTCGTTGTACAGTTGCTTCAGTTGTGCTTTTGCTGCTTCGCGTTTAGCTTTGTTTGCTTCATCACGGACTTGAGCCAGCAACGATTTTGCACTACCTTGGGTTTGGTTCTGAGCTTGAGCTTCATTCGACATAATGTAGTTTCCTATTCTCTTTGAGTTGTTGTTTCACGTATTCGTTGAGTGTAAGGTTTCCAATAAACTCAACCGGTTTTCGCTCGAGGGGATACCTCATAAGTAGTTCTTCAAACGGGTCAGTTTTAACCATGACCTCTTTTATAACTTCTTTTTCCACGACCTTCACCACAGGCCTTAGAGGCACATACTGATGATAGTCTGGTTCTGCAACATCTCGAATAAACATCGTAAGATCTGAATGTTTACCAAGATCGTCATTCGCGATTGTTGCTACTTTGTAGGACTCACGATGGTTAGTTTTGTTTCGCAGGATTAGACTATGCTTCTTGCGATAATTGAAACTTTCAATCGTTAAGAAAAATCCTCTTCCTTGCAACTCTGACAATTTAGAGGTCAAAGGTCCGAATCGAAGAGTCCTATCAATAATTCCAGGATTAAGTTGGCGCATGATGAATGAACCATCATCCCAATCTTCACGTTCCCAAAAACTGTTAGATGTAACTTTTGAAAAACCGCCATAACCATCTTTCTTGATAGTTATTCTATTAGCTGTAGCATCTAAAAAAGCTACTGTTTGTTCAACTAGATCCATTTGGTATCTCACATTCTATATACAGAACTTACCACATAATTTAGACGGTGTCAACCATTATTTGAGTAGTGGTACGCCTTAGTAGGCGTACCGATCATCCATGACAGTCTTGAGCATTACGTTGTAAGGCGTAAAGTCATCAAGATCGTTCGACAGAACTGCTTTGATGGTAGCAGGCGAGTAGCCCGAGACCATAGCAACTCCTGCATCGCTGAACAACACCGGAGTGTTACCAGCATCAGCACGAAGGTTCCAGAAGACAACTCGTGGCAGGTTGTAGCCAGCACGGTTGTACTTGTCGGTGATCATCTGACGAGCAGTCGCATCAAAACCGTGGTAAGGATTGAACTGCATGTCGGAGAAGATAACCATGACTTCTGGCATGTCTGCCTCTGCAACATTACCCTTGAGAGCAATGTTCAGGATCAAGTCGAAAGCCGCAGCAAGGTTGGTAGAACCACCCCACGGAGACTTAGCAACTTGGTTCAGACGATCGCTCAGCGTGCCTTTGACCTGTACGATCTTAGGATTAGAGTCGAACGTAACGAACATGTCCTTGAAGGCAGAAGTACCTTTTTCGGAAACATACAGACCCAAAGAGACCGCGAGGTCAATTGGTAGCATGTGCTGGCAGTTCGAGAAGTGACCCATCGAGCTAGAGACGTCAATCATCGGGAAAATCTTAGCATCACCGATGTAGTTAGGCAGAGCCTTCCATTGTTCATCGGCGACTGCGGCATTACCCGTTGCGGTGGACTTAACCACGTCGTAAGGGAACACAGCACCAGCATTGATCTTCACCTTGACGGTGCGCTCAGCTTCTGGCTTCTGCAGTTCAGCAAGGTAAGCCGAGTAAGCTTCCTTTGCGTTACGGCCAAAGGCCTTTTGGTATCGTGCCGAAGCAACAGATGGAACATGCGAGAAGTTAATCTCGTTCCAGTTCTTAGCACACATCTGGGTTTCGACGACCTGAGTCAGGCCAACAACCAGCTTACGGTATGCCTTAGGAGACAGACCAAGGAACTTCGTCAAAGCAACAGCGGTTGCACCCTTACGAGGCATCCACTTTGCACAAAGACCGTTCTTGTCTTCGATCAGAGCCTTACGGATCATCTCGAGAGCAGCAACACGGTTTTCAGAATCAGTGTAGGTGAACAAGTCATCCCAACGACCAAGTTCCGGAATTTTGTGCATCAGCTTTCCAGCAAGAACGGAGTCCTTTGCTTCCAGCTTTGACAGCAAGTCACGGAACGTTTGACGCTCACCAGAACCACCACGAATGTCGCGGGCATAAAGGAGCGTACGAAGGGTCAGATCAGTATTCTCAGCCAAAGCTGCGGTGAACAGGTGAGTGATGTCCTTACCACGAGCAGTACCAATGTTAGTGAAGAGATCAAGAACAGCGTTGCCGGTATTCTTATGAGCCTTCATGCCATTGTCAGTACGAGCAACGGTAGGAGTATTCAAGTGAGCCTTAACTGCATTTGCAAAAGACATAGTGTATTCCTTTTCTGGTTGGATTTACGGATTCGAACCGTTAAGTTTGTTTTGAAGACAAATTGAGAACCATTCTCGTTTTTATTTGCTGAAACCAACCAAGGTTTCATAGTTTATTCTGGATCGTGCCTTTCGGCTTTCCTTTTGATTACAAGTCAAATGCTCTATGAGCTATTAGCTGCTGTAACGATCCAATATTTGTAGTCTATCATAGGTTTGTTTGAGTGTCAACCAGTTTTTACCAGAAGTCCCAAATTTTATGTTTTCCATCTTTACGATCAGGGAAAACGGCTTCATCAGGATCAACTTTGTCGTGCATGACTTTGTGAATCATGCAACGAGTTTTGTTACGAAACTCTTTGTCACAAGCGTGCTTGAAACCAGAGTTACGGCTAGTTTCGCTCCAGTGTCCATCACGACTGAACTCTTGATATTGCTTCTTGAGTTCTTCAGCTTCTTGTTCAATGGACCAAGGAATGTCGATGCGAGTATAACGCGAGATGTAAGGTTCACGAATGTAATCGTGATACAACCCGCGCCACACGTAAGGACGACCATACTCATCGTAAGAAGCTTTCTTCAGCAGTTCGTAGTACTTAGCGTAAGCTGCTTCGCGCTCTGCGTTGTATTGCTCTTGCGGTTTCTTGTGACGAACAGTCTTGCTTTCGTAACGATAAGATTTATCCCAACGACGAAAGCGGCTGTTGAGTTGGCGTTTGATGTAAGTCTCTTCGTTCTCATCAATGACACGACGAGGTTTACGAGTAGTGCGGGACATTTTCTTCTCCTTCCAGTGTTACTACACTAGAAGTCGTCGTAGAACTTTCTGAGATACATATCGTTTCCTTTATTTTGATTGTCGTTTCTTACTCAGAATAAACCAAGTAAGAAACGATGTCAACCATTATTGCTAGTCTAAGATAGTCATATTGATGCGACATACGCCACTATCAATACATCCGAGCGCTTCCGCTGCCCCTTTGGACAGGTCGAGTTCTCTGCCTTTGATGTGAGGTCCTCGGTCATTAATCCTTACGATCACTGACTTCGTTCCATTTGTCAACAGCAAAATAGTCCCGAAGGGTAATTTCTTATGCGCTGCTGTCAGTCCATCCGGATTAAAACGTTCTCCGTTCGCTGTTACTGTACCGTGCTTATACCACGATGCAAGGACGGTTCTTGCATCTGCTGTAACTGGAGAACTCATCAAAGACATCGCTAGCATTGCTGCAAGCAATCTTCTCATGAGTCTTCTTCCTATATTGTTTCAATTTGGTCCTGACGGTTGGTTACGATCCAACGCTACTGAGTCCACAGCTCAGTGTGCTACCATTATCACTACATCAGGATAGTTGGTGTCCATGGGGAGATTCGAACTCCCACGACTTTCGCCACTAGCACCTCAAGCTAGCGTGTCTACCATTCCACCACATGGACGTGGTCTTTTGAACGACCTAACTGACGATCTGAATGGGTATTGGCTTTCGCCTCAAGGTTCCAGGATTGCCGTTCACTACTACGAACCTTTGTTCGTATACTATTTATATGGAGCCCCCAGAGAGATTCGAACTCCCGACCCTTGGTTTCGAAGACCAGTACTCTTCCGCTGAGCTATGGAGGCGTTATTCTTCGTTACTTTTAATATTCTCGAGAACCTTGAGAGCTTTCTTACGAAACTCTTCATCGGTCATCTTTTCGTCATCAACTGCATTCTTAAGAGTGTACTTGATACCCTCATATCGATACAAAGCTTCTTCCATCGATGATGCATGGAACTGAATGCGTTCAATTGCAGCAGGCATCATCGAGAAGTCGTGTGTGACAAGCATCTTGCGCAGATACTCGAGTTCAGTACAAATGTAGCGATTAACATCAATAGTATACGGCACTTTAGACATTGTCAACCTCTTTGTTTGGTGCACCTAGAAGGAATCGAACCTTCCTTTTTTGGCTTAGAAGACCTAACCCGTCCCAGCGGCAGATGCGTTTAATGGAGCCTCAGACAGGACTCGAACCTGCATTTTCGTTCCAGTTAGCTTTCTCAACGTTCGTAGCGTCGGGGCATACTGAGGCGTATTCTTACATCACAAACAAACCGTCTGTGTGATTTTCAACAATCATTTCGGGCATATCATCGATCCAAACGTTAATATAGATCTTATGAACTTCTCTCATGAATGCTCGCTTTGGACGAAGGTTCGTACCAATGCAATTTCTTTCACCGATGATCATACCGATCGACCGTTTTGGTTCGTCCATGTGTTGCTCAGCTCTAGCAGATACACAATACACAGTGTGTCCACGAGCAATAGCATCAACAGCGAATCGATCCCAAAGCTTTGGATCTTTGGTATACGTATCATCGAAGTCGATTGAAATGATCATTCGTGTTTCCTTTATACCATCATAATCCAAACTTTGCCACATGTCAACCTATAAATGGTGCTGCTAGAAGGAATCGAACCTTCGACTGATCCGTACCAAGGATCTGTGATACCATTTGCACTATAGCAGCATTGTTGGTGTTCCCACTAGGAATCGAACCTAGACCCACCCCATGTCACGGGATCGAGCAAACCATTACACCATGGGAACGTTGTTGGTCCCGCGTACGAGTTTCGAACTCGTTTCTCCAGCTTGAGAGGCCAGCGACCATCGCCAAGTAGTCCTACGCGAGTTGGTGCTTCTAGGAAGAATCGAACTTCCTCTTGGACGCTTATCGGGCGCCTGCCTTTCCATTAGACAGTTAGAAGCGTTATTGGTACAGCGTACGGGTATCGAACCCGTCATCTCCGAATTGAAAGTACGGCGACCACCCCATCTAGTCCGACGCTGCAAAATTTCAGGGACATGATTGCTTTGAAATGCCGAAGTCCAGCGGCATTGGGGTTTATTGGTGGGTTACCTTGGAATCGAACCAAGCGTGCTTTTCAGCGACGGATTTACAGTCCGCTGCCTCACCTTGAGGCGTGTAACCCAAACTTGGTGGTGCTGGGTGGAATTGAACCACCGACATAGGGTTTATGAGACCCCTGTTCTACCCCTGAACTACAGCACCGTTATTTGGTGTTCCTAAGTGGGATCGAACCACTGACCTTTCGCTTATCAGGCGAATGCTCTCCCGCTGAGCTATAGGAACATTAAGCTTTATAAGGTTTACCGTCGATGATCTTCACATTACGTTTAGAACCGTCGAGATACAGTGCAGTAACAATCTGTCCTTCATAGAGACGGATGAACTTTGTATCGATCGAGACGTTTTTACCGTAGTATGCGATGATCATGTTCTTCACCTTTGCTTCTTATAGTTAGTCTATACTACCTTTCAGGTAATGTCAACAACTATTTCATACTGCTTGGGAGACACATACGGGAATCGAACCCGTCTAACTGGAGTTGCAGTCCAGTGCCTAAGCCAATCGACCAATGTGTCTCCAAAGCAGTATGTGTTATGGTGTACCCGGAGGGAATCGAACCCCCGACACCAGGCTCTTCAGGCGAGTGCTCTACCAACTGAGCTACGGGTACACTTTGATGGGGCCTAGCTCTACCCTAACTAGAATAGAGTGAGGCCAAAAAATTTTGAAGCCCATGTGATGGAAGTGATAACCATCGCTTGTTTCTTCTAAATTGGAAGTCTCTTTGTATTCATAAGTCTCTCCGCGAACATGTACGCACTTGATCCAAGCGTAAGTATTTTCTTTGTCCGTTACTAGTTCAGAAAAACATACAGGTCTCATCGATCCTCCAATATATTTGGTCAGGATGGCGGGAATCGAACCCACGCCGGAAGCTTCCAAGGCCGCCACGCTACCACTACGCTACATCCTGATTATGAGTTTGGCTCTAGCACCTCCTCGTGCCGACTTAGCCGCTTCGTCCTCGCGGTACCGTGAATTGGCTCCCTCTGCTGGACTCGAACCAGCCTCATTCTCGGTTAACAGCCGAGCACCATCACCTGGATAGCTTAGAGGGAATGATATTGGATGCCCCACGAGGATTCGAACCGCGCTTTCCTGAGTCAAATTCAGGCGTCCTGCCGCTAGACGATGGGGCAATATTCTTTGGTGAACCGGGAGGGAATCGAACCCTCGTTGACGCGGATTAAGAGCCCGCCGCTAAGCCTCTCAGCTACCGGTCCATATTTTTTATTTTTCGAAACCCATCCAAAAGTCGATTTCGGTTTCGTCACAATAGTTATTGAGAAGCCATTCGCGAAGAGTGGTTTCGTCAGAAGTAAGTTCACACACGGGCCAACCGCCGCCGGGTCCAATTTCCTCAATGATTTTGAAGTCGATTTGAGTATTGGTGAAGAGTTCGAAAAGTTCGTTGATGTCGTTTTCGAAGACGAGGTCGAGTTGAATCGTATGAGTCATAGTGTTTCCTTTTTGAAGCTCGTATATATTACATACACTAGTCAAAACGGATTGTAAACCATTATTTTGAAGATACACTACTTTTGGCCTCGGGACTCAAACCCGCTTGGTTTAAAGGATGTGCCTCACCTATAGTGTATCATCAAAGTAATGGAGGATCCGGTGGGACTCGAACCCACGTACTGCGATTAAAAGTCGCGTGCTAAGCCACCTCAGCTACGGATCCATGTTGCTTCAACGCCATCTTAGCATCACGGCGTTCTGCTTTCTTAGTGCGTTCATGAACACCGGAACCACGTTTGTTGATCAGGTGCTGAACGAAAGGATTACGAGCTTTGGGAAGCTCCTTGTGTTTTCGTTTCATCTTCTTTCTTTCTGAATTCGACGGTAATCTTACCATCAGACCACGTTTTCAGCATGTACATGTTGTAAGTATGTACGCCGTACTGCTTGTGTACCTTATTCAGGTAGCTCATATTTCCGCTGTGTATGTTCTTTTTCATATCCAACTTCTATCATCATCTACAGTAAGTGTCAACAGGCTATTTTCGTTTCCCATAAATATTTTCATGAAAAAGCTTATCCCCATACTCATCCTTGCTGGGTGCTCTCACTCGTTAACATTACATCGCGTAATCCCACCACTTGAGCCAGTTGATACTGCAGCGGCAATGGTCGGACTCGATGAACGTTCATCGAGAGATCAGCTTCATAGCTTCATTGGTATCGATCCTGTATCTTACCAATGGTGTGCAGCATTTGTCAACTCAATTTTGAAGCTACACGGTATTCCAGGCTCAGAAAGTGTAAGTGATTATCCTTTGTCCGCTCGCAGCTTTCTTAAGTGGGGTGTGCCAGTTTCAGAACCGCAGATTGGCGACATAGTCGTCTTTGAGCGTAATGGTAACGGGTGGGAAGGTCATGTCGGTTTCTACGTAGAAACTGCTGTAGTTGAAGGTGTCCCAAGTTACGTAGTCCTTGGTGGTAACCAAAACAACGAGATAAGTTATGACTCATACCCAATATCTCGAGTACTTGGTATCCGAAGAATACCTTGATTCTGTTTTCAACTGCACTGTAGCACTGTACTCCCAAAGTCCCATACCTCAAAGGATACAGCTACCCGGTTTCCATTACAGTGCATGTGAAAACAGAATCCTCTGTTTCCAGTTCCATCATCGCTTATGCTAGGAACAATGCTTAGTTAGTTTTAATGAGCGTGGTTGATTGATGTTATCGCTTCGAACCGGTAGTCTGGAGGTCGGGGTGAGATTCGAACTCACGACTTTATGGATTTGCAATCCATTCCCTTGGGCCTCTCGGGCACCCGACCAATAAAAAACCCCTCCAAGACTCTATGTCTGGAGGGGTTGGTTTTTCTTAACCATGTACGTCTAGCTTGTTAGCTGTCGTACCCCCTCATGTTCATAATATTAAGTTCTTCACAGCGCATAGTAAAGCGATAGCTAGGTTGTACCTGCTTATGCTTAATGACTGATGCGGTAGTGGGTTTCATTAAAGGGGATTCCTTGTTATATTGTTATTACTATTTATACACTGTATCTGGTAAACGTCAACAAAAAAGTGCGATGCAGTGAATTTATTTTAGATGAAGCTCTTCAGCATCCAACGATGCTTTTCGTGTGCGGTGATGCGATCTTCTAGGAAGTTCACTACACCAAACTGACCTTGAGATTCAGCTACAGAACGAGCTTCGTACAACGTGGTGATAACTACATCATTATCGCGAGCAAGACGTGCGAACATGATGGCTGACTCTGGAATCGAAAGTTCATCTTCAATTCGAGTCAGTTCTTGAAAGCGAGATAGAGATCCTGGAGAAAACGAGCCGACTACTCTAATCATTTCTGCGATACTGTCAATTGATCCACCAACTTCTTCGTAGAATTCACCGAAAAATTCGTGATACTCAGAAAAGTTTGATCCAGTCACATTCCAGTGGTAGTTCTGAGCTTTGATGGCAAGGCTATACACTGTACTGAGTAGAGTCTTCAATGTCTCTGCAATTGGTTCCATGGATACTCATCCTTATTGTTGATTGTTATTTGAGTATTTATATGTTGGTGCTCCCGGTAGGACTCGAACCTACGATCAAGGCGTTATGAGCGCCCGGCTTTTGCCGCTAAGCTACAGGAGCATTTATTAATCAGATTCTGCTTTACCAACAAGTGCTAGTACGATCACCCCAAGAATACCAAATAGACCACACGCGATAGCCCAAGTCGTAGTATTACGATTGCGGGTTTTAGCCATCTCAGCACCGAGCCAAGCGAAAAGACCAATAATCACAAGAGTAACAAGAAGTTCCATGATATATCCTTTGATGATGGTAGAAGTGCTGGGTTACGCTCCCAGTCGAGAACAGTCATCTACTGCTGAAGGGTTTATAAGGCCCTCTTGCGTCTAACGCCCACTTCCATAATTGGTGCCCGCGGTCGGACTCGAACCGACAACATCCGCATTTTAAGTGCGGTGACTCTACCTATTGGCCTACGCGGGCTAAAATGGTGCTCCCGGAGCGACTCGAACGCCCGACCTTGACATTAGAAGTGTCTTGCTCTATCCAGCTGAGCTACGGAAGCATGTTCTATTTATAAGTTATTTACTAAAGTCGATCGTATAAGTCTGACCGTTTTGAGTAAATGTGATCGTACTATACGAATACGCCTCTATTTGTTCTGTTGTATACGTGGTTTCTTCCCAACACTTACGACCAGCTTTGTCAGCACCAATCACGCCACCTAGCACTGCTCCAGCAGCAGCTCCTTGATCATCACCAGTGATACCTTTACCAAGTAGTCCACCAATAATCATACCTTCCAACGCACCTTGACCGGCAGATCCTTGCTTACAGTAGGTTTGTGTGATAGGGGTATTGACTGTCTGTAATTCGTAATGATCTTTGATAGTCGCACGAACAGTCTCTGCAGAAGCAGAGGTTGCAAATAGCAGTGCGAGAGCTACGAGTTTCATTTGGACATTCCTACTACTAAAAAGGCGATAGCAAAAATCACCAAAACTAGAGCTACACCACCCCATAGAGGAGCAAGAACCCACCACCACGACCAAGCAATGTAACCAGTGAGTTTAAGAGTGATGAATACAATAGTCAACAGACCCCAGAAGTTAGGTCCGACTTGTACAGTTGTAGTTTTTTCAGCCATCAGTTAAGCCTTTCATTCCAATACATTTTGATTACTTCTTTCATATCCACACCGCGTGTGGCGGTAGGAGTAGCGAGAATCCAGCCGATAATATCGTAGCGGACGATTTGTTCAAAGTCACTGGATACGTTTCCAGGATATAGACGAGCTACTTCATCACGTACTGCTGCATCAATCATACAATCCACTCCGTTTTATTTACCATTGCTTCACGAGCACATTCAACGTAGTCTTTATCTCCGTCTGGCACGTGTGCCCAATACAGTGAGATAGACGAGATGATGTCTTGAACTTTTTCAGGCGAATTGATATGCTCTTGCGCAATCATTAACGCTTCGAGCACTACCATTTTTTCTTCAACTTTTTCTGCGATTTTACTCATGCAGCCATTAGTCCTTGAATTAACTTTTCTTCTTCGAGCTGCTGAGACAGTTGCAAGTTCTCGACTTCAAATTCGATGTTCATCATCAGGTCTTCTTTCGACTGATTAAACAACTTTGCGCGGCGAACGATACCTTCGAGGCGAGCAACGATGTAGTCGTAGTCTTGCATCTGCATTTTCAAACTCCGTTGATTACTTATATAGTCTATACCAGACTTGTCATAGTGTCAACTGGAAAGTGTGCTCATTCGTACATTGTGTCGAAGTAACGAGCTTCGTCGACTTGACGTAACCATTTGCCGACAGATTCTGGAGAGTCAAGTGCGATCATAAACAGAATAAACACTATAACAGCAATAACATCACGCATTTTTCTTTCCCTTCTCTTTCATCTCTTTGACGATAGATGCGGCTAGAGCTTTGCTCTTGTCCCACATCTCTTGAACATCTTTGTAACGTTGGGTGGTGATCCATACATCTTGCATAGAACCCCAAGTTTGAATTGCAACACTTTTGGTACGGTGGCTCTGAACGAGCCTCGACTTCATACCAATAGGTTGTTTGATCTCATCAATAACGTCGAACTGGACGCCGAAGTCGATTTCTTTTGACATCTGTCACCTCAAAAGTTGTAATCGTAGAAGCATTTGGGTTCGTTCGAGATACGGTGTTCGCCGTAGATCGATTTCCACTTTCCGTTTTTCTGCAACCGAGCACGAACGGTGTGGAGGGTCTCTACCGAAGAGATGATCCACTTTTGATCGCTCTGGTTTGTGCAATGAGCAGAAAAACCGCCGATATCGAATTCTGGTTTGAAGGAAGGGTCTCTGTCAGCTTTCATCTCGCGGATGACGATCGTTTTGTCAGAGATGATCTTAACGACTTCGTAGGGCGTGATGTCAGAGTAACCGATGAGATTCGCGAATTTCATTGTCTTACCTTTCTGTTTCCTTACTAGTTAGTTATAAACCTTCCAGCAGGTAATGTCAACCACCTTTGTGAACTTTTTTACAACTTTATGATAGATTGCATGAACCAGTCTGGGATCGAGTCTTTTTGGTAGTGCAGGACTCCGCCAAAGCGTTGATCAAGGATGTATGTAGTGCAGTAGTCTTCCTTGTTACGTACACCTCGCCCACACATCTGGATAACCTCAGTGAGTGCCATGTTGAAGTAAAACTGCCGGTTATAGTCGTATATGGCTTTCATCCAATCATCGCCGATAGCCTTATATGGAACTTTCATGACAACTTGAAACCTACACAAATCGTCTTTAAAGTCGTAACCAGTTGATACGGCTGGAGATACTATAATTAAATCTTTGCGAGTCGACTTCATAGCTGCGTCGATCTCAGAACGCGATGTTGGGATCACCATTCTAGATTTATACTTTGATTGCTTTACATATTCTTCAGCTCTCGCATAAGATGCGGTGTGAATTAGACCTCGTTGGCCAGCATATTCATTCACTATCAAGTCGATGCTATCAACTATAGTTTTTCCGATAGTATCGATTTTTTGAATTGGTGCATAATACACTTGTCTATTATGTATTTCAAATTCAGAGTCCATCTTGATAACTTTATAGTTATTACCAAGACGTAGTTGTTTGACGTATGTAGTAATGTCACAAGGCGTGGCGCTCATATGTACAAACTGTTTGCCCTTTCTAAAAATACTATAATATGCAACATCTCCAGGATAGATAGCTTTGATACCGCCGTTATACCGAACAAACTTGGAACTTTTTGCTGCGCTGGTGATTACTGTATACATATCACCGTATTCTCCTGCTTCATTACGAGCAGTGACAAACTGAGAGATTTTAGCCTTTTCAATAGATGTTAATGGACGATCCTGATCAGCAGCTTCAGTTTTTAATTTTTTAATTTCATCTGAGAAATAATCATATAGGCTACTAAACATGGCAGAATTTTGACCAAATACTGCACGATCAGAGTCAAGAGAAGGCGTATAGATTTTAGCCTTCATTATGATCTTATTAGTCTCGTCGATTGCTGACTTTATTGCTGCCTTATTTTTCGCGATAGATAGTAAAGTTTTAACACCAGTGTAATCGAAAACTAAATGAGAATGCTCTAACATAGCCATAGGAAGTTCATGAAACTCGTCAATGATCATAAGATCATTGAAATTTTTGCCAGTGCATATAGATGAACATGCTTTAATCATGAATGAAAAGTTAGTCAAACGTACGTTAGAATAATCCATCCAGCGAGTTCGATTAAATAGATACTCACATACACCTTCAAGAGTATCGTTTTTACGCTTCATACAACTGAAGTCACGTGCTATAACACAAGCAGCGTCAAGATAATATCCACCCTTATTCACTGCACAAGAGTAATTGTTTTTACCGGAAAGATTTCCAATTGTAGGAAAATCTTTTGTGTACTGTGATTGAAGGTTGATATTTTTTGTTATAATTCCAACACGACCGCTATGTTCTGATACAGACTTGTCGTGATTGAATTTATAATATTGATCTGCAACCCAACCGGCTATAATAGATTTACCAGATCCTGTTGGAGCATCTAATATGACATGCCTAGTGCCTGACTTAAGTTCATCAAGGATATTTTGTGCAACCTCAAGCTGTCGAGCGTTTAAAGTATATGGAAAGTCGAATGTAGGACTTTTACACTGAAACATTGTTGCCTCGTTTAAGATGTTCAATGTACACTATACATTACAACTTCTTAAGTGTCAACTAGCAAAATCATCTTTCGTTAATTTTTTTCGCTTGCCGCGCTGCCCATGCAGCTTCAAAGCCAACAGCGTGTACGACGTTCTCATGGTTACCCCAGATACGCTCCATGTATGAATGATATGTAGACTCAATATCTTTTTCAGACCATGACTCGGGTATAAGTTGACCTTTGACGATCCAGTAGAACCGGTTCGCTTCTTTGATCTGGTACCAAGTCATTTGATCAGATGTTTCAAGTGGTTGCGATGAATCTTACCACCAACAAAAGCATTATAATACTCCGTTGGACGGAGAAGTACATCTTTTTCTATCTGTTCTTTCATCTCGTAGTAACTCATTTCTGCAGTGGTTTTACAAAGTCTTACGATCTTACGGGTGAAACGTTCTCGTCCAAACTCTTCAACAAGAGCTTTGACCTCTTCACTCGATCCATAGTAATCCATCCAATCGGATTCAGATACTACTTTGCGCTTACGCTTCTGGCCCTTAAGAGGTTTCAGAGTGCGTGTAGCACTTAGTTTCTTTTTACCTATGTATTTCTTACCATTCAATGTGTCGGTGATTTCATAGACGAATCCAGCGTGATTATCAATGTCTTCAGAAGAGAATGGTTTCCCCTCGTACTCCCAGCTCATTCGTCTTCATCAGCCCAATCGTCTGGATCAATGTCGTCATTTTCTTTGAATAGTGTTTCACCACAGAATGGGCAAAATGCTACTTGATCTTCTTCAAAATGTTTAACAGTAAACTCTGAATCACATACTTCACAAACGCAATCTTCTTCTTCCATAACAGGTCTCCTCAATTGAAAAGGCAGGAAGTTTCCCTCCTGCCCTTATTTATAATTTAAATTTAGACTAATTAAGCTTCACATGAAACGCAATTCATGATGTCACGTACAAGTTGCTGAGCAGGGTTTGTTGAACGCTGATAGTAGAACGTCTTCACACCGAGCCTCCAACCTTCAATGATCAGAGCATTGACATCCTTTGCCGATACTTCTGGTGCAATAAGAAGGTTCAACGACTGCGCTTGGTCGACATATTTCTGACGAGCAGCAGCTTGCTGAACAATACTGATCGGTGCAATCTCAGAGAACGTTTTGAACACGTCTTTTTCATTTTGAGTCAGGAACTCGAGGTGTTGGACTGAACCTCCTCTTTGAAGGACTGACATCCAGACATCATCTGTATTTTGTCCATGTGCTTCGAATATGTCGACAAGATATGGATTCTTGTAGGTGAATTTGCCCTTAGCAAGGTCCTTTGTGAAGTAATTCGACGCGAGTGGCTCAATACTTGGAGATACTTGACCGAGAATAAAACTACTAGAAGTAGTAGGGGCAATTGCACAGCGTGTAAGATTTCTAACACCATATTCCAGTAGTCCTTCTGGTTCGCCATACTCTTCAGCCAGTTCTTTACTTGCAGCCAAGGAACGGTCATCAATGAATTTGCTGATCTTGATCGAAAGCATGTGTGCATCAAACGATTCAAACGGAATCATCTTCGACTGCAGATATGAATGCCAACCGAGTTGACCAAGACCAAGTGCTCTCCAATGGCGTGCAAATCTATTAGAAGATTCCATATACTTTACACCGTCGGTTTTTTCGATGTATTCTTCCATAACAGCATCAAGGAACCAGATCATAACTTCAACTGCATCAGTATGAACCCATTCGTCGAATGTAAGAAGGTTCATCGAAGCGAGGTTACAAACAAACGACCAATCACGAGAAGAAGGCAGAGCAATCTCCGAGCAAAGGTTAGAAGCCCAGATCGGGATGTTCTTGTCCTTCAGCACTTGAGGCTTGTTGTTGTTCACGGTGTCAGTGAAGAATAGATAAGGATAACCAGTTTCCTTACGCTTACGGAGTACACGTGCCCATACTGCTCGCTTATTTGGATCACCGGCGATCATATCTTCCATCCATTTGTCAGTGATGGTTACACCCATCGAGACGTTTTGGATAGGACTTCCTACTTCACGAATGTCAAGAAATTCCATAATGTCAGGATGTTCAATCGGAAGATAAGCTGCGAACGAACCACGACGAGTCGACCCTTGGCTGATTACATCAACACCGGTATCCCATAGTGCAAGATAGTAAGCAGGACCATTTGCTTTACCATTTGCTCCACCCTTAATATCAGTGCCACGAGGACGAATGGAACCGAGGTATCCAGACGTACCTGCACCAAGTTTACTCTGAGTGCAGACTTCACCAAACTTATCGAGGAAGCTCTCAACAGAGTCTTCGATATAAACGCCATTGCACGAAATTGGAAGACCCTTCTTCGTACCAAAGTTCGACCAGACTGGTGAGGAGAGGGAATAAAACCCTCTGCTCATATAATCATAGAACTTATCAGCAAAACCATCTTTGTCAAGGATATTTTCAGCTGCCTTAGCGATTTCACGTACTCGCTCCTCAACTGTCATATTACCATCGATATAGCCTCTCGAGAGGAAGGTACGAGAGTCTTCATTTGCCCATTCAAAACCCATTTTGTTCTCCTTAGAATAGATCGTCTGCTGTGATTGCTGTGCCTTTGGAATATTCGACTGGTCGTTTTTGGAAGAAGTCAGTCATATTCGTTCCATACAGTTCTTCATCAAACCAAAGAGTTTTCTTTACAAGTTCGGGATCGTAAACGATTGCAGAGCTATCGAAGCCAATTGCGTCAATCGACTCTTTCATACGTTTAGCGATAAATGCTTTCAAAATATCAGTGTCTAGACCTGGCTGTGAATAACTTCCCATGATCCAATCAATTACTTTAGCTTCTGCCTTTAGCGAATCAATGCATTCAGCTTCGATTCTCTTCTGCAGTTCTTCATCAAATAGTTCAGGGTATTCTTCACGAAGAGTATTAATGATCTTAATACCAACTTGAGCATGTAGCATCTCTTCATTACGTGTGTACTGTACTTGTTGAGCACAATCTTTTAGAACAGCTTTGTTACGATTGAAGTGCATGATGATATAGAACTGTGAGAACAACGACACGTTTTCGACAAACAGCGTGAACAGGGTAATCGCATAGATGTACTGTTTCTTATTGTCGTCTTTATATACCTTCTTCAGGTATTTACGTAAGTAATTCACGCGACCCTTAATAACTTCTTCGTTCATGTTTTGTTCAAATACATGAGTCAACTGAAGAACATCAAGAAGTTTTTCGTATGCTAGATTGTGAATTACCTCAGAATTCGCCATAGCAAAACCAAGATCACGGAGTGAAGGATGCGGCAAGTTCTTTCCGAGGTCAGCCCAGAAAGTTTTTACAGCAACTTCAATTTGGCCGATTGCTGCGAGTGTTTTAACTACTACTTCACCTTCCTGTTCGGTAAGGTCAGTCTTAAATTGAGAATAGTCAGATCGGAAATTGAACTCATCAGGAGTCCAGAATCCTTGCCAGATAGCATCAATGAATTGTTTGGTCCATGGATACAAATCCGGCTTTCGTGAAATTTGTTCTTCGAATAGCATGTCTTCCTCTTTCTTCTTATTATACGGCCATCGGTGCTTTAAGCGAATCCATGGGATCATAATCAATTAGCTCAAAATCTGAAGCCAATAAGTTTTGAATAGCGTGTACATCAAGCGACGCTAGTTCTGGCATTTTCAGTTTTGGTAGTTTTCTTGGAGTTCGCTTTAGTTGTTCACGCACTACATCCTCATGAGTACTATATATATGGGAATCTCCGATGGTATGTACTAAATATGCTACTTCAAGTGAACAAATTTTTGCAATCATATGAGTCAAAAGCGCATATGAAGCGATGTTGAATGGAACGCCAAGGAACATATCAGCAGATCGTTGGTACAACTGACAACTTAGTTTACCATTCATTACACGAAATTGTGCGAGTACATGACAGGGAGGCAAGGCCATTTCGGGGGTTCGTAAAGGGTTCCATGCTGAAAGGATAATTCTTCTTGAGTCAGGATTTGTTCGTATCTGATTGATGATTTCTGAGATTTGATCATGACCTTGACCATTAAAGTTTCGCCACTGTGATCCATAAACTGGTCCGAGCTCTTTTGTATATTCATCATGGTAGTGCCCAAGAGCTCTCCCCTGATTGTATGCGTTCGCAGTCCAAATAGTTTGCTTTCCAACCAAATCAACTCTGTGTTTTTCGTAAGTGATTTCAGCAAGCCTTCGTTCATCTGTAGAGCCCTCCAAAAACCAAAGCAACTCGCCAACAACTGCTTTCCATGCGAGCTTCTTGGTAGTGACTGCTGGAAAACCTTCATTTAGATCGAACCTCATTTGATAACCGAAGACCGAACGAGTACCCACACCCGTACGATCAGAACAAACTTCGCCGTTGTCGAGGACATATTGCAATGCATCAAGATACTGTTTCATGTACGACTCCAAACACTAAACGAACACAAATCAGTATTCTTGCTATCAACTAAACGAATGAAAGGCTTGAGCTGTTCAGGATCAAGAAAAGTGTCACAACCATATGACTCTTTGAATTTAGTCAAATACAAACGTTCGCAGTATGGAAATGCTTGTTTATAAATGTTACCACCACCAATCACCCAAATGTTCTTGGTTGGATATTCCATCTGTAGATTTTGTAGCATCTTACCGATATCTTTTTCTGATACGTCAAGAGCGATATCTGGAATACCATGCAGTTTTGATACTTCACTACTTAGAATAACGTTTACTCTTTTCGGAAGTCTCATACAGCCGATTGACTGCCAAGTCTTTCGTCCCATAACCACTACGTCATTTGTAGTGTTGTCACGAAACCACTTCATATCTTCTGGATGGTAAGGCCACGGTAGACCACCGTTCTTACCGATACCATGTTCGGTATCGCATGCTACAATAGCACTAATTGTCATAATCACCTCATATGATATACACTCTCTATGTATATGCTTCATCAGTCATAATATCACATCTAGAGAAGATGTCAACTATAAATATGACAGAACTATATATTGCAACGTCGTGACCTACATCATGAGAACATAACTCAAAAGAAGGAATAGGTCATGAAGAAGATAGGACTTGTCGATATGTACACCTACTTACCAATCCTTGCTTTGATCGTAGGAATTTTTGCTGTATTCGGAGCAACTGATACCTATCGTTATCCATGTCAAGACCCTGCTAACTGGGAAGCTGTAGATTGTCAGCCACCAGTATGTACGGCATCTGGCGCTTGCCCAGCTAATCTGATTACACTCGATGGTACACCAGTTTCTCCTGAGCAAATGCAATCCATGATTGACGATATCAAAGCAACAGAAGCCGCTATTACAAATATGGCTCCACCAGCGCCTGAAGAAGTACCAACAGAAACACCATTGTATGAAGAGGTGAACTAATGAAAAAAGATACCGTTGAAGAATTAAATGCTAAGCTTCGTTTCATCGTAGGGGTTTGCCTAGCATTCACTCTTACTGGTACGATCTTTGCAGTACTCTACTCGTTGATCCATGTTACTCAGCCAATGTTTGTGTCTCCAAACGATCAGAAGTTCTTTGAACTTATTCAACCAATCGCTACGTTCCTAACAGGTACTCTTTCAGGTATTATGTTGAGTGGCTCTGGTTCGTCTAAGAAGAAAGACGAAGACGCAGCTTAACATTTTCTCCAAGTGGCAATGGTAAGTTTACCAGAAAGTCCACTATGAGTGTTATTGTCTATGATAAGCTCGATGTCAGCGGCAGATAAACCGCTGACAATCATATCATTAATATCTTTGACTGCCAACTTTTGTGGCCATATACATACCTTGTAGCCACGGTCAATCATAGCTTCCATACGACGAACGATCTCTTTATTGCGAGGTTCATTGTCGAATACAAATACAGCATTTGATAGATTTTCTAGGCCAGAAGCATTTGCGTCAGCACCTGCCATTGCTACAGCGTTGGACATGAATAGCGAATCAATTGGGCCTTCGACGACATAGTACTTCTTATCGAAGTTGACTTTGTCAAGGCCAAAGACCTTCGGTTTGTTCTCATCAATCATGATCGTGATGTATCGAATAGAAGTCTTATCAAAAGCTCTACCCTGAAAACCGTAAACCTCTCCGTCCTTATCTATAAATGGTAGTATGAGACGTGGCTTATCACGATCTCTAACGGGAAGTTTATCTGGAATGATTGTATTTACCCATTCAGCAAACTTCGGAGCGTAGTACAAACGGTAGTGCTGATTGATGGGTATCATACGCTTATCGATGTACGCTCTCGCTGGATGATCTACAGCAAGTTGACTCATCTTCTTGATACGAATAAGTGGTGAACCAGCTTTACGGAAGTTCGGTACTTTTTGTACAAGTGTATCAATAGGTTTTGCTGGTGGTAGATCTTTCTTTCTACCGTACTTCTCAAGCTGAGTATCAACAACATATTCGTTGTACAAGTTCATATCAGTAAGCTTGAGGAATCGCCACAGAGGGTGACTTACACCACAGTTGAAGCAATGGTAGAATGCTGTATTTTCTTTTTCGATAAACCATCCTCGTGACAGTGTACGAGACTTCTGGCTATCACCACATAGTGGACATCTACAGTTGGCTTTGTAGGGATTGTTCTGCTTTACCTTAAACCTGTCCAGACGTACGGATAGGATGCCACAGTACTTTAGATCTATCAGGTTCATTGGTTACCTTAGTATACATTGTATCGATAAATCTCATTATACACAGATCGATCGGTTTGTACACAAGAAAGTTAGCCAAAGTGGAAAAAACTGTTCCAGGGGATCTGAGACATAATCAACCCTATGACTGCTGCAGCTCCGAGTAACCACCACTTCCACTGTTCAAGCGAAGTGATTCGTTCATCAAGGCCGCTTACGCTCTCACCTATAGCCTTTATAGCAGCAAGAAGTTCGGCTTGATTCTTCTGTCTTTCTACGTGATTTTCATCTTTCATATCTGATATTCTTTTGTGTAGTAACTCGACTTGTTTTTCAAAATCACTTTTACGTTCTGACATTGACATCTTAAGCCCATCTATTAATTGGTCATGATTTTGGAGCTTATTGTCATGCATAATAAGCATTTTAGATATACTATTAGAGACTTCTGCCATCTTTTCGATAGCGTCATCAATCTTCGCAGAAAAACTATTGATCGCGCTGATATCACGTTTAATGATAGCAACTTCTGTTTTAAGATCATAATCTTCTGCCATGGTTATCTCCTGCGTTTTAGATATTTATCTTCAATTAAATGGATTCAAATCGAAGCTTTTAGTCTCAGGTGGTGTCGCTGCATTTACAGCATCTTGAGTTGCTGTTACTATTTCTTGATTTGCTTCATCTATAGCAGAATTACTCTTTAAGTAATATCCTTCATATGCAATAATTATCGCTTGCTGCTGTTGAATATACGCACGAATATCGCTCATATTCAAAGCAAGATTTTCATAACCATCTGAGGTTACAGCAAATAATACTACTTGCTTTCCCTCTTTTGCAAGTTGATTGAAAACTTCCTTGTAGTTATCTGGAGTGATGACAATCCATTTAACATCTCGTGTCTGAATTCTATCAGCCTTTGGTAGAACTAATTCCGGTTTTTCAACTGGCTTAGCTGAAATAACAATTGGTTTTACTTGATTACTTGCGCACCCACTAACGAGTGACAAGAGTAGTAAACAACCAAGGACATTCACTGTTGAACGCTTTAGCGTCTTTTGCATTCTTTTCTCCATCAGTTAAATCAGCACCACTCAATAATTCAAAACAACGAGCAGCTTTATCAGATGCACCATTAATAACTTTCTCAACAAGACTAGGTTTCTTAGAACCTAATACACCTAGATCATGTTCAGCTAATTTACTACTTAGTACTCTGTTTTGTTCACGAACAGCGGAGAATGCTTCGTTCACTCTCGTGATTTCTGCATTCGCTGCTGCCATATCTTGTTTCATCGAGGCAATGGCTTCCTCATTCGTCTTCACCGCCACCTCGAGTTTAGCATTGTTCTCTTGAAGGATTGCAATTCGATTCTGACTGTCTTTGTAATAGAGGTAGAAACCTCCACACATAGTAGCCATAATCGCGCCCATAATCAAGTAAGCCTTCAATCCAAACATAACTTATCCTAGAATTTTTGCAAGAGTCTTTGGACCAGCAACACCATCAGCTGTTAGGCCATGTGCAGCTTGCCATGATTTTAGAGCAGCTTCTGTACCAATACCAAATACGCCGTCTGCTGTCAACCCAAGAGCTGCTTGAAGTTTGACAACGGTTGGACCTTGTGATCCGCGCTTAACCGTCTGAGGAGCTGTTGCACTAACTGCAGTTGCCGGTGCTTTAGCTTCAGAAACATGTACTGCACCACCGAGAACCGCAAGGTTGTGCTCATAGTGCTTCTTACGATCTTCAAGACCGATCGTTCCGCCATTAACTAATTTAGTCATTTTAGTTATATCGTTGGCATCACATGCAGCATTAATCTGGCGTGTTCCCCAGTACCAGCAAGCTGATTCGAGTGCACCATCAAGTGTCTTCACGTATTCAACTACTTCATCGGGCGTCTTACCAATTGACTTACCAAAGTTGGTGTAGTTATCCTTACCTGTTAGCTGGATGATACCGCGGCCACGGAATTTGTAACCTTCGCCTGAAGCGGTGTCACCATTACCCATACGTGAAGCATAGATCACGTTCGCGATCTTCTCTGGTTGCTTTGCGTAGTCTGCAGCGTTACGACCGGCTTTCGAGAAATACTTACTGAAAAGCTTTTCGAGAGTCTCAGCTTTGTAGTTTAGGTTCTCTTCAAGAACGGTGAAGTTCAGTGATTCGTGACCACATTGTGCTAAAAAGCCAGCAATACGGTTTGGTGTTTCAATTCCATATTTTGGAAAGATCTTGACCATAGCTGCATGCCATGCATCAACATTCTTGTTACCCTTGAGCATTTCTGCTACGTGTTCTTTTTTCAGTTCAAACGACATTGTGTCCCTCTCAGTTTGGTGGCATAAGACGTTTCAGTACACCTGATCCGCTTTTTTGAATTCGCTTTTGTGCTTTCTTCGATACACCTGGTTCACCATCTGGCCCAATTCCGATTCCTGCTACGGCACCAGATCCAGCACTATTCACTGCACCATCTTCAATCATCATTTCAAATCTGTTATTGACATTGTATGATTCATTGATATAATGTAGGTATTGGTTGAATTTAGATTCTATAGCTTCTTCAGTAAGTTCTTCGCCATACTGTTCAATGTCAGATGACTCTTTAACCAGCCATAACGCTGCGGCATAGGTAGCTAGTTTAGTCTGACCGCCGGGAACTTTAGCGAGTAGTTTCTTAAGCTTCAAGATCATAAGGTCGAAGATACCAAAGGCATCTCGTTCAGCAACCTTTGTTAGATTTCTTCTCTTTTTAAGCTGATTGCCCTTCTCGTCGATAATGCCGAGTTTATAAGCAGGCCAATCTACAAATGGAGTAGTCAGTCTCTTAATGAACTGATAGACTAGATATAGATCTACGATCATATGTTTCTTAGCTCTCTTACAATGTTTTGGTCAAGTGGTATGTCAGAGTTGAATACTACAGTTTCTTCATAGTTAATAACTTCTGGCATATAATTTAAAAATAAGACGAATGGTTTTAACTGTGGATGGTATTCTTTTAATTTAAAGAACAACATATTCGTTGCTTCTAATCCAAAACAGTTGTAAAGTACTATTACATGGTTTAGAATGAGTCTTATTTTTAAATCATCTGCTTCTTCATAACGCTTAAATAATCTCTTAAGATACTGGAATCTCTTTAGGTCCTCATAGAATTCATCTGCTCCTGATGATTTCTTAATATCGTATGCCTTAGCTGCATATAACATAAAATTTGTATCGTTAAGAATCATTCACTTTGCCTTCAATAAAAAGAAGAGGGGATTTATTCCCCTCTTCAATTAGATATATTTATTAGCTGTCAGCTACAGTAGAGTCGTCACCGGAACCGCTCACACCAGCATCGCCAGCACTTGCAGCAGTGACTTTCATTGGAATAAGCGATTCTACACGCTTACGTGCTGCGCCGTTTGCATCTGTATAAGTCTTAACAAGATTCCAACCAGCTGTCTTGATACCAGCAGCACGGTTTGAAGCGACTGCTGCTTCAGTGGTATCAACAAAGTACGCGTTGTTAAGATCTAACGATGGTGGAAGCCCACCGTAGTCACGAGCAGTGTTTGCTGAAGGTACGATTGAAGTATTTGCGCCATCGATAAGATTCTTTGGTGCACTTACACGAGCGTCAGTTTTTCCCCATAGGGCCATTTTAGTTCTCCTTATTAATTGATCATCATAATCTTAAGTATTTATCAATTACTAAATTTAGTGCTTGTTACCACTTTACCTTATCTGCCCAATATGCAGCAGACATCTTGCCTTTAGCAATGTTTTTTCCGTGGCGAGCTTTAAAAGATTTTCTCTTCGCTTTCATGCGGTCAGATTCTCCTTCTTTAGGAGCACCAGCAGTTTCTGCGCCTTGTTGACCAAAACGAATTGTCTTGACTTGATCGCCACTCTTTGCGACCACAATATGACTCTTCTCAGGGTGGCTAGGTGTAGCCTTTGGTTTATTGAAACCAGCAACTCCAGCTCTTTCGAGTCGAGGATCTTTTTCTTCTACGAACTGTCTAAAACTTTGCATCTTATCCTCCGAACTCGTGGCCAGCGACACGTTTCATTTGCTTGTTGAACTCTTCTTGCGATGGCTTTTCTTTGTAAAGCTTAATTGAGATTTCTGGACGCTCTTTACCTTTGATACGCCAGTTGTATCCTTTATCCTTATGCTCGGCTGAAGTAGTTTTTACAACACGGCGGTTGTAACCTGCTTCCCATGATTCAGCCTCATCCAGTTTATCTGCGGTAGAGCATTCTCCACAGCAGTCTGGTGTTCCACAACCTGGATGTTCGAAAAATAACTTGAAATTTTTCATGTCTATCACTTCATCTTCAACTGATGTTTATCGATATCGTGAATATGCTTTTGCATATCAGCGTTTGAGTGGTATCCAGCTGGATTCACGTTCTTGTTAAGGCTAGCCATCATCTTTTTCTTTGAAGCTTCATCTAGTTCAACTTCTTCTTTCTTGATTACCGATGTAGCTTTAGCAATGTTCTTTGCTAGTACCATTGCATTATGACCCGGCTTTGTCTTTTTTGCTTCATCAAGATCAAAATCTTCTTCGTCAGCCAATTCTGATTCCATATAATCGGCTGCGCCGGTCAAGTAATCAGTAGCTAAAATAATGTCTGCAATAATGTGGCCCGGAAGTTTATCATCGTCTTCGAGCATAGAATGTAATCTTTTAGCAGATGCGATTATCATTCTAAGTTGAGACTTTGCCATTCCGCCTTGTTGGCCATATTCGCCTTCATCTTCTTCTTTTGCTTCAGATAGTATTTGCTTAAACGTTTTCATGATTGCCCTCAGTACTTAATGACTTGGTTTGGAGTTGTGAAATTCTTTTTACGCATAATCGTCTTTGCGATTACGTCAATCTCATCTTTAGCCGAATCATACTCAATAGCAATCGGCATGTTAAGATCTGATTGAAGATCCTTGACGACTACTTCAGCACCAGCTTTTCCCTTTAACGGATTACCATGCTTAGCATAGATCTTTTTGATCAAATCTGCAAGTTCTTTGAGTTTGATCTTTGGCGCGTTACGCGTGTCGTTCATACGATCGCCGAAGTGCTTAGTGAAGTTGAAGTCGATCTTGTACTTTTCGAACATACGATCGACGAACTTTTCAAAGTCCTTCATCTGTGCCATTGTGATTTCTGGATCTTCAGCTTCAAATAGTGATTCAAAAGCTTCGTTGACACTTTCGTTTGGTGTATCTTTCTTGTACTTCTTGACAAGCTTATCGGTACCTTCAAATCCAGCGCCAGCTTCTTCATGATAAGTGCGAATCTTCTGAGCTTTATCTGCACGCTTAAGCGCAGCGTCAAGGTGTTTCACTACGTGTGCGCTCATTTCTTTCTTAGTATCAACAGTATTTGGTGCAGGGGGAACTACAACAGCCCCAGTTTCAGTTGTACTTGGGAGATATGATTCAAATGCATCACCAATCTTTGTATGTTTCTTTTCATCAGCATACTTCTTCAAAAGCTTTTTAGTCGCATTTGTATTTACCCCAATAGTTTCGTCTGGGATATTTTTGTTCTTATCGTCAGCGTCAACATCGGCATCAACATCACGATCGAAATTCGCGATAGCATCTTTTGCTTGGTGCTTAAATGGAACACCAATACCGAGATGATGCTTCAATCCCTTAACGAGTGTAGGAGCTACTGGCTCTTTCACTTTACCAAACACGTTCGCTTCTTGTAGTTTACCGCCGGCTTGAATCCATGCTTTTGCAGCAGGACTTGATGGTGCGGTCTTTGCCCATGCAGACACTTTACGATATGTGCCCAATACTGCACCTTCATAGTTTGCGCCTTCGCTGTTATCAATGATGAACATCTTTGTACCAAAGTAATTTTGGAACTTACCGATATTCTCTTGAACACCTTGCCACATCGTAGAAACTTCTTTTTCAGGAAGTGTACGAGATCTTTTTCTGTTACGAGCTTGAGCAGTATCAAGATTTGTGTTGACAAAGATCATTGCTACTTCATAGCCAATCTTTTTCAACTTTTCAGCTTGCTTTACGATCTTGTCATAGTCTTTACCGGTCCCGTCGATTACTAGGCCTAAACGGCCATTTACTGCATGATCCATACGCTTACCAGTCAGTTCTTTTGCTTGACCACGTAGCTCTTGACCTTTTTCAGTATAGATGTCTTCTGGCGTAGGTTTCAATCCGGCTTTAGCAAGAGCTCTCTCGAAGAGAGGATCAGAGTTGATAACCTTCATACCAAGAGATGTGAGCGCGGTCTTGCCTACGATAAATGACTTACCAGATCCAGGTCCTCCTGCAAGGAAGACAGCTTTGAAGATTGATGGGTCATGAATACCTTCAGACAAATGCTGCTCAAAGGCTTCATCAATATCAAGAGTCTTCGGATAACCTTCTTCACCGGGACGCTTAGGGCGTAGACCCTTCTTACGGCGAGCATGAATATTTGCCCAAAGTCCAGGAAGCTTGCCCTCAGCCACGAATGCATTAACATTCGCAAAACCAGCTTGAGTAGGAGTCATGGTTGAACCTTCTTCCCACGCGTAATAGCCTTCATCGAATGCGGTTTTTACTAACTCTAGATCGATGCCCGCTTTGTCAGCTTTTACTGCAAGAGCTTGTTCGATTTTGTTTTCTTCTGCAACGATACTCCAAGCTTCTTCAATAGCTTCCATATGGTTTTCTTCTTTGTGAACCATATGACGGAATACTTTGAAGCGCTTATCGAATCTTGGGCGACCATCTTTGTGGAATGCCATATGATAGCGTTTTGATTCCTCGAGGAATCCTTCGAACATAGAGTCAACATCTTCTTTCATCTCTCTATTCTTTGAGATTGATGCTACTCTTTTGAATTCTGCTTGACGAATCTTTGGAAGTAATTTGGCAGCGATCTTTGCGATTGCGCCTTTTCTTTTTTCTACTTGCTTGTCAATAGCAATTTTATCTGATACTGGGAGGTTCTCATAATCGGCACCTCTTGAACCAGCAATCTTTTTACGAAGCACTTTGATTGCAGCCTTGCGTGCACGACCAACTAGATGCTGGTTATTTGCTACACGGTTCTTTAGTCTTTCACGGGCTGCTTCGATTTTTCTTTCGTATCTGCGCATAACAAGAGCACGCTGACGGCGTTGCGCAACGTTGAGAACTGCTTCGTCAATTTCTTGTTCTTTTAGGATGGGATTGATTTCAATCACGTTCTTGTTTAGAGCGTCATCCTTCTTGGACTTCTTGTCCTTTTTAACATCTTCCATGTCGTTCTCCTATTTTATGCAGGTTTACCGAAGCCTAACTGCTATATAGGATATTTATAGTTTTAGAGATTGAAGTGAGCAAGGAATGATGGAATCATCTGATAGTTAGAATATGCTGATGTATTCCACAACGTAGATTGTCTAAGCCATGCAATAGCTGGTGTCGGATCCATAATTGCAACGGGAATTCTCGACTTACGTTGATACTTCAAAAAGTATGCGTTGTCAACACAACCAAGAATACCGTTTATTTCTATTTCTTCAACTAGTGCCTTTGCCGTAGTAGGAGTAAGAACGTATGCGTGAGCACCCTCATGGCCCTCGATCATATGGTAATGTGTTGGCGGACCAGCATCTATGTAGTTGTATTTTTCAGGCGTTGTCGTCTTATAACCAAGAACAACGATTACATTGTCTGGTACGTCTATTTCAATTTTATGAAACATAAGTGCATCATGCTCAAGAACAATAGCACATTCATTATTGTCAGCAATCTTTTTCCAAATTGCGGCATGACCAGCAGAACAACACATTGGATTATCACGGCCAGTGAACTGTTTGTATTTTTCCATTCTGGATGGATCGATATTGATTCCAGTCTTTGAGTACGCGTCATACATACTCATGTTAGTATATCCCTCGAAGTATTCCCAAGGTAGTCCGATCCTATCGCAAGAATCGGACGCTGTTTTTGCGTACTCGTTAGAAATTGCAGTGTCAATCTTTAAGATGTATGCTTTAGTAGGTTTCATATCACACCAATTCGTTAGTCACGAGCGCCATTGTAACTGGATTGTTGTAGTAATAATACTGGTATGTGTTGACTAGTTTGAGTCCATCGGATTCAACTGCGTAAGCAGCAGGTACTCCATACATGACGAAGTCATCAATCATAATGTGCTTTAGCTTTGCAAATTTAGCAATCTGAATATCATTGATTGCACCTTGTACGCTATGGTCGCCATCGATGTTAATGATGTCAATACCTTCAGGGAACTTTTCAGAACCAGACTGCAGGTTCTTTAAGTACTGCTTCGTATCGCTTAACATATACGTGAATCTATCGCCGAACTTTGTTTTTAAAGCTTCTACAGCGACTGCAGTATAACTATGCCAACCAATGTCCATAGACGTAACTTTCACATCTGGAAAAAGAGTCATAATGATAGCAGCTGAATGTCCACCATTAGTTCCAATTTCGAAGATGTGTTTAAAGTCAGTGCGTTGCTTAATGTCTTTCCATAGACTTAAGACTTCATCAGTCGGAAACATGTGTCCTTCTGAAGCGTGAGGTAAATATGACAAATCCATCCATCAATCCTTTCATTTCAAATAAAAAGGGAGAGTCTTCACTCTCCCTGACTCATTCTATTTATGTGTTTTGATCAGTACATTCTAATCCCGCGCTGATCTAATTCTTTCATTCTGCGCTCTAAGTCAACGTGGTCGTATGACTGAGACAAATACCATTCTGCGTATTGCTTGTCGCTAAAGTTGACATTTGCGAATAGGCTTTTGAACCATTTCATCATTCTTTTTCTCCAAACATCTGAGTTCTCACTAGGAAGTGAACATATTCTATAGACTCGTATGGATATTCGCACTTCATGTCTTTAGTTGCGTTGATAATCTTCTTATCAAGCGAAGGTTCTGTTAGTTTTTCTAAGACACTAGTCAACGTACTTATCGACTTAAGAATTCCATTGCTGACGGCTGTAGTAAATGGACTTATTGTGTTTGCGGTTTCTGCAATTGCGGTAAACATATTTTCTCCGTATTTCTCTTACCTTTTCTATACGAATATATTTATCACAAATAGTCGACAAGTTACATTGACATTTAGGAATAGCCGGTAGTCACTTACGTGACTTCTTCCCATGTCATTGCTCCAACTGCGTCGTTACCATTAGCAGCTCCGGTGGCTGCAAGAGTAATGACTATACCACTATCACTTACAGCAAACGGGTCTCTTTCAAGTTGGTATGCAAATAATGTTTCTCTTCCAAGATTCACTGCTGCACCACCTGCACCTGCAGAGACGTTAACATAACCAATCTGTGCATCTCTTCCACCAGTAATAGCGGTTGCAGCAATGTCGTATTCAATAGGAGAATCTGACGCCGCAGATGTCCATGATGCGCCGGTCAATGCACCACCAATGATAATCTTGTATCGATAACTTGTGTTGTTTGTTACGCCAAAGAACTCAACGTCCTTCAATACTGCTAATGCATCCCTAAACGAGTCTTTCAGTCTCATTGACATGACTGGGGTAAATGTTCCTGCTGTTGGCAAGTCTTTTGGTGTAGTGATCGGTATGCTAACACTTCTAGCTTTGCCTTCTAAAGTGTATCCACCTTCTGATACTACAGTAGAGCAAATCTGTTTCATTTTAGAAACAGATGCTGTTATACCGGTGTTTTCAATTTCGTAACGAACAGGCAAAATAGCAGTCGTCATATACGTAGTAGAGTTCAAGTTATCGTTGTGGAATACATGCGCTGGTACCATCAATCCGTCGACAACGAACCCACAACGAACATCACCAACACCTAGCCATTCAACATCAATCCAGAAAATGTTTGATTTGGTGATATTCAGACTTCCGCGATCTGGGTGACCTGTTTGTGAAGAAGCTCCCGTACCATCAAACTTATCTACATTCCAGTTAGCTTGTGCAACACGTGTTTCGACAACAGATCCTGACGTGTATGTTCTCAAGACAAGGTAGTTGCTTGTACCATCATTTTCAATAAAGATACCATTCTGTGAATTGAAGTAACCAACGCGTTGACGAAGGTTAGTCTTCTGCTCATTCATCACAAAGGTGCTCATAATGAGCAACGACTTGCCTGGCTGATATGCAAAGACTCTTTTGGTCTCGCGGTAGCATCTATCACCGGACGCTGTACCTACATTCAAATCTACTACTGATTCGTTTGTCTGATATTGTGTGTTTGCAGTACCGCTGGTGCTTGTGGAAAATTTGCCATTGTCTTGATAGCGATGAAATGAATCAAACAGCGTAAGAGGGTTTGAAATTCTTAAGCGACCAAAGGCATCGGTCGCTGTTCCAGATGCAGTAAATCTACTGCTCAGCATGTTAACTTCGAAAAGAGTTTTGTTGTCTAGTGAGTACTTAGACGTATTATTGTTAAACTGTGCCATTAGTGTTATCCTTCTATGCTATTATTTTTTCGCCGGTGCTGATCTTCTAATCAAAACTCTTTCAAACTGATTCAGAATAGTTTCTTCATCTTTCAATGTAGTAGACCATACAGAAGCAGGAGGTAATGATTTAGTGTACTCCGCAGAAGTTTTTCTATATCGTAAAAATACTGTTTTTAGAATAGAAAGTAGTATCTTGTTTTGTAGTATAATCCATTTTGTATATACTTTATCACGCACGCTCAATTACCTTTTCAATTTAACTCTCGGCTTTACCGTCCCACCAGTTACACGTTCGATTGTAATATCAGAAGCTTTAACGTCCTGTATTGATTCTATGTAACCCATTTTAGTGTTGCTCGTAGAGTTGTTTATAAACATGACTTGATGCCCGCTGAAGTACTTTTCAGCGAGCTTACAATATTCTTTTTCGATCATATCAAAATCTACTGGAGCTTTCTTTCTCATAGCATCTATGATTGCTCCAGACATTTCACCGCTACTACCACCAAGAGAATGTTTCACCCGAAGTTCATTCAGAGAAGACATGATCTTTGTTAACGATACATTTCCACCAAGTCTGAAATTATATGCAAAGCCTGTGTTAGAAATGCTTGCAGCTTTGATTTCATATTTCTTGTCTTTTACAAACAGATCAACTGCACTGGCTAATCCACCACCTAGATATGCGTCATCTATTAGGAAGAACATAACCACTTCACCTGGACCAACTCCTGGAAGTTTGTATTGATACATGCTCTTGAATTTTTGTGAATCCTCTTGCTTGAGGATTCGAATCGACTTATTTAACGCAGCTACTGTAACGGTCTTAACGGTATTTTTCACATCAAAATTTGGAAAATAGCCAAGCGTAAATAAGTACCGAATTTCTTCTTGATACTTTGACGTTGTAAAGTCAGATGCTCTTAGGTCGAACGATGTTGTTTTCATCGCACGATCGATCATCTGCATATTTAACTGTTTCTGTACCATTGATGCTCCTCAGTCTTAGGAGTATTTATAGTACAACTATCCTCTTCGCATATTTGCAGAGTCTATCGCTTGTTGCTTTGAGGTGATAGGAACTGCATTAGACTTATGCATTGTCGCAATGCCTTTGACATAATCACCGGTATATACGTTTGCATCTTTCTTAGTACCATTACCAGCGATGTTGTCACTGAGTTTTACCATATCACCTAGACCTTCGCGCAGATTTACATGCTCAACACCCTTAAGCTTCATTCGGCCTTTAACACCGATAGACGCTAGCCAAGCCTCATGCCTCGCTTGTGCTTCCAGCATCCTTTTGTTTGTTTTCTTCTTTAACACGCCTTAGTCCATATGTTGGTATTTTACCGAGAGCCATATCGATAAACATCTTTCGATCTTCATCTGGTATGTAATTGCAATGTAGATAGTAATCGTATTCTTCTTCTGGCGAAAGTATCATCTCATATGGGAATGGCATAAAGCCGTCATAATCCCACTGAATAGCTTCCTGTAAAGTAATACCATAGTCTGCCATCATTGTCAATAAGCGACTATAATATATCTTAGTTGGATCGGTAGTATTGCTAGGCTGCATAGGCAATGGTTTCATTGTACACCTCCTCTACAAATGAGTATGGTGCTCCAGATAGACGCATTGCAGTTAACAGCATGTTTTCAACATCAAATTTTGATCGGGCACATTCCAGAATTTCTGCCTCGACAATAGCTTCTTCAATCAATTCACGCAAAGTCATAGCAGTTTCCTTTGTTCAGTATGTTACTATTATACACATTTTTTCACAAATGTCAACGGAGTGAGCACCGATTTTGTATAAATAATCGTATGGGTGCGTGTAATCACGTTTTAACGTAGAGGCAAGTGTGGTAGCTTACAAAATCACAGATGGAACAGTTGGGGTCGCATCAAG
>Ga0222712_10000482_pt1 | contig 52360 bp, 49 predicted proteins | sample C33_657DmetaG_FD_165043 | JGI IMG/M metagenome (GOLD analysis project Ga0222712, IMG submission 165043) | Estuarine water microbial communities from San Francisco Bay, California, United States - C33_657D | ecosystem: Environmental > Aquatic > Marine > Unclassified | place: USA: California... | reverse complement strand
TCGCCAGCCCACTGCAATGTGTCGAGTCGACGCTGAGGCACTTTGTCGGGTGCTCCGCGGTGACACGGAAGATCATCGCGCAAAGTTTCAATCATCATTCCTTGTGAAGGTGACACCTTGCGCAACAGTGCGAGCTCGTCTTCGTAGAGCGCTCCGGCATTTGCGTGTGGCAACAACCCAGTTTCACTGAGCACCAGCTGCGCCATGTCGTGCAAATAATGCACGGTGCTATCGAATCCATTTGCCTTCAACCATTGCGCTGCTATGTCGTAGCGCAATTCAGGACGCTCGCCAAGAGTGAAGAGTGCTTCGTGACAACCTTGCTTGGCACCGGCTTTTGCAATGTTGAGCACTTGCTCTGCCGAGAGGAATGGGTTTTCGAGGCGTGCCGGGGGCTGCGCAAAAGTGCAATAGCCACAGGTGTCGCGGCACAACATGGTGAGGGGAATAAACACCTTGGGTGAATAGGTGACGCGCGTTCCAAAAAGTGAGTCGCGTCGTGCCGAGGCAAGGGCGAGCAATTCAGAGAGTGGAGTATCTAGCGAGGGTCGCTGGGACAGCATGAAGAAACCTTTTCCGGTAACCGTTCCTGAGGAACGAACTGAGTATGTCTGCCAGCGCTCAACGGCAATGCTTCGGGAGCTAGAAATCCGAGGCATTACCTACATGTCGAGCAAGATGACTGTAGCGCAGGTGGCGGCGGGGTTGCTAGTTCAGGGCCTAGTCGGGAACAGCAGCAAAAAGCGCACGCACATTGTGGCTATTGAGTGGCAAGCGGTGCCCCGTGCGACTAATGAAACCCAATTGCACCCCGGAAACGGGGTCGAGCACAGTGAAGAGTTGTTCGTGGCCATCGTGGTCAACAATGACGTCGGTGAGCAAAGGGACTCCTATTGCCGATAGGGCCTGTTGCGTGAAGCCAGCATTGAGCACCTCTATGGCAATGTGCTGTACGCCCGAGCCATGTTCATCGAGGTGAGCTTGTACGGCGGCATCGTTGCCGGCGCCGAGAAGAACTACTAAAACGCCACCAGCTTCGGCAAGAAACATTTCTGTGTCGTCGGTGGGCGAGACGCGGAATCCCATTTGAGTAAAAAACGAACAAGCAGCGGTGATGTCGGTAACGGCAACAACAACATGGTCGATGCGACACGCAACAGTGTCGAGAGCGGAAGCCCCGTTCATCTCGGCATCTTTCAGTGGTGCCGACTCACCGAGGCCATGTGCTACTTCGATGCGATGAGTTTCTGCAAGCAATGTGCGGAAAATCTGTTCAGCAAAGTCGGCATCAACATTTTTATCAATGGCCCACTGCCTGCGGGTGGTGAGTACTTCGCGAACGCGTTGTGGCTGAATGACTGCTGCATCAACTTGCGATTTCACTTCGGCGACTTCTTTGCATACGTCGAGTCGACGCGCAAGAAGTTCAACAATGCCCTGATCGATGCTGTCGATTTCGTTGCGTAGCACCGACAGTTGTTGTGAAATGTCGCTCATTTGGAAATGTGTGCAGTCAGTAGTCGTTCAACGTGTTTGGCAAGAACATCCATTTCAATGTTCACTCTGTCGCCGGCACGGCGCACGCCAAGGGTGGTGACCTCGCAGGTGTGCGGAATAACAGCAACATCAAAAGTGTCGTCACCTAAATTGAAAGCAGTGAGGCTGATGCCATCGACGGTGACGGAACCTTTCTCAACGAGATACACCATGAGTTCTGGAGCAATGCGAATGCGCAACTCGGGAGCGGCTTGCACCACAGTTCCTACGCCATCAACATGGCCAAGCACAATGTGTCCGCCAAGACGTTCGCCAAGGGCCATGGGCCGCTCGAGGTTCACCACAGCGCCATCTTCAATGTCGTTCAAGTTGGTGCGTTGGTAGGTTTCTTCACTCACATCGGCTTCCCACCATGAATTTCCAGCAGTGGTGTCTGACGACACAAGGGTCAGACAGCAGCCATTCACGGCAATAGAAGCCCCCATCTCGCTGCCTTCCAGCACGGTTGACGCGGAAATCCGCAATCGGGGTCCGCGACGGGAGATGACTCGGCCAAGCTCTTCAACAATTCCAGTGAACACGGGGCAAGGTTACCCCTCGCAGGTTGGTGGTGGTGTGTCTATTCCATAGCCTGTAGAGGTCCAGCAAGGCCCGCCCATCATGACGAGGGGAGAGCGTCGCTGAGATGCCCGTGGCCAATTGGCTGCGAGCGACCCACCATATATACAAAGTGAGGCACCCATGCCAGAAAAGGCACCAAAGCAGACCACCATCGCCGTGCACCAACAGCACGCGACCGATACCGGCTCTCCAGATGTTCAGATTGCGCTCCTCACCGACCGCATCAATCAATTAACTGACCACTTGAAAGACCACCCAAAAGATCACCACTCACGTCGTGGACTTTTGATGTTGGTTGGCCGTCGTCGCCGCATGCTCGATTACGTTCGTGACCGCGATATTCAGCGTTACCGCGATCTCATCGCAAAACTTGGTCTTCGTCGCTAATCAGCGTCGCCCACTCTGGCTAGGTATCCCCAAAAGGTGGGGATACCACAAGCAGAATAGAAACCAGAAATAAAGAAGCGAGCAACCGTGAGTCGGTTGTCAGTCGCCTAGCCCGTGGCCCTAGTTGGGTCACGAGATTGCCGACTGGGAACCGACATTGTTGCTCATTTGACCCCGTCTCATCTTTGAGCACATACATATATAAAGGAGGACACCATGGCTGATGCCATCCGCGTGTCTGGTGCCGTTTCAGGTACCGATAAAACTCTGTCTTTTGAGACAGGAAAACTTGCCCAGCAGTCACAGGGTGCAGTTGTTGCGAGCCTTGGCCGCACCACCGTACTGTCCACCGCAAACGCCGCTAAGGGTGTTCGCGACGGAATTGACTTCTTCCCACTCACCGTCGACGTAGAAGAGCGTGCCTATGCAGCAGGAAAAATTCCTGGTGCATTTTTCCGCCGTGAAGGTCGCCCAACAGAAATGGCAATTCTTACTTGCCGTCTCACCGACCGCCCGTTGCGCCCTGCTTTCCCCGATGGCTACCGCAATGAAACACAAATCGTGCTCACCATCATCGGTGCCGACCAGGAAAACCCACACGACATTTTGTCAATCAACGCTGCATCCGCATCGCTCATGATCAGTGGTATTCCTTTTGAAGGCCCAATTGGCGCAGTGCGCGTTGCTTACAGCACTTCAGGTGAATGGATTCCACACCCCACCTTCGAAGAGAGTGAAGCAGCAACATTCGAACTCGTCGTTGCAGGTCGTCAACTCGACGACGGTGACGTTGCCATCATGATGGTAGAAGCCGGCGGCACCGAGAAGAGCTTCTCGTACTATGCCGATGGTGCACCAAAAGTAAATGAGCCAGTATTGGCAAGTGGTCTTGAGGCATCAAAGAAGTGGATCAAAGAGTCCATTGGCTTGCAGCGTCAACTTGTTGCAAGTGTGATTGCAACAAAGGGCCCCATTGAGCCACTGAAGTACACACCCGTTCTTGACTACACACCAGAAGTGTTTGCTGCTGTTGAAGGTGTTGCCACCACAAAGTTGGCTCCAGCAGTTGCTATTTCATTGAAGAGCGCTCGTAACGAAGCAATCGATGCAGTTACTGCAGAGACAGTTGCTGCGTTGTGTGGATCTTCAGAAGCACCTGGTGCTTTTGCTGGTCAGGAAAAAGGCGTCAAAGAAGCAGTGCGTAGTTTGACCAAGAAATTGGTCCGTAAGCGCATCGTTGAAGAAGGCATGCGCATCGACGGTCGTGGACCTCGCGATCTGCGCCCTGTCTCGTCTGAAGTAGGCATTTTGGCTACTGCACACGGCACCGGACTTTTCCAGCGTGGAGAAACTCAAGTCATGAACGTGTGCACGCTCGCAATGCCACGCATGAACCAGTTGCTCGACACATTGACTCCTGAAACCACCAAGCGTTTCATCCATCACTACAACATGGCTCCATGGGCTAACGGCGAAACCGGCCGCGTTGGTTCACCAAAGCGCCGCGAAATTGGCCACGGTGCATTGGCCGAGCGTGCGTTGTTGCCAGTAGTGCCAAGCCAAGAAGATTTCGCTTACACCATTCGTTTGGTGAGTGAAGTGATGTCGTCTAACGGTTCCACCTCGATGGGTTCGGTCTGCTCAGCAAGCCTTTCACTCATGGATGCTGGTGTGCCCATCATTGCTCCTGTTGCAGGTATCGCAATGGGTTTGGTGTTTGCTGAAGGCAAGTACACCACGCTCACCGACATCTTGGGTGCAGAAGACGCATTCGGCGACATGGACTTCAAAGTTGCCGGTACTGCCGATGCCATTACGGCTTTGCAGCTCGACACAAAAATTGAAGGCATCCCAGCCGATGTTTTGATTGCTGCTCTCGACCAAGCAAAAGATGCACGTCTGGCCATTTTGGAAGTCATGAATGCGGCACTTGCTGCTCCACGTAGTGAAGTTGCTGAAACCGCTCCAAAAATTGTTTCCTTCACCATTCCACTCGACAAAGTCGGAGAGGTCATTGGGCCAAAGGGCAAGGTCATCAACACCATTCAGCAAGAAACTGGTGCCGACATTGCAGTGAGCGACGACGGTGCTGTTGGCATCATCACCATTGGTTCTCCAGACTCGGTAAAGGTGAACGATGCTCGCGAGCGCATCATGGCAATTGTTCAGCCACCAACTGCAGACCTCGGTGGCATTTACAACGGTCGCGTTGTGAGCATCACCAAGTTCGGTGCATTCGTCAACATCCTTCCTGGACGTGACGGTCTGGTGCACATTTCGAAGTTGGGTAACGGCAAGCGCATCAACAATGTGGAAGACGTGCTTGAACTCGGCCAAGAAATTCAGGTTCGTGTTGACGACATCGACGACAAGGGCAAGGTCAGCCTCAGCCCCGTTGGTGAAGGCTTCGAATCAAGTGGTGAAGCAGCCCCTCGTGAAGAGCGTGCCCCTCGTGAAGAACGCGCATCGCGTGCTCCTCGTGAAGAGCGTGCCCCTCGTGCCGAGCGCAGCGATGCGCCCGACAATGCGGTGGCTGTGAGCTTTGAAGACGAGTTCGAAAGTGAACTCTCTGGCGAACTCGGCGACCTCGGCCCCGGCCGCGAAGCGGGCAACCGTGGTGGTGGCCGTGGACGTGGCGACGACAATCGCCGTCGTCATCGCTAAATCTTCCCCAACAAACAAAAACGCAATTCATCCACAACCCCGACCGACTACGGTCGGGGTTGTGACGTTTTCATCTCAGAATCCCATTCGTGTTGGTGTTGTAGGTGCAGGGGGCCGCATGGGTGCCACCGTGTGTGACGCCGTTGTTGCCGACCCGCAGTTGGTGCTTGTTGCCGCTGTGGACCCCATGCATGCTGGCAAGGAATGCCACGGCCTCACTATTTCTGGCGAACTGAAAGCACTTGCCGATGCGCAAGCAGAAGTGGTTGTCGACTTCACGGTTGCCGCTGCAGCACGCGTTACTTTGCCATGGCTTGGCCTGCACGGAATGCACGCAGTGGTGGGCACCACAGGTTTCAACGAAGCCGACATGGCAACGTTTAAGGAATCATTTATGAGTAGCAGCTGCCTCATTGCGGCAAACTTCGCCATTGGTGCAGTGCTCATGATGAAATTTGCCGAACAGGCAGCTCCATTTTTTGAAACTGCAGAGATTATTGAGTTCCATCACAATGCGAAAGCCGATGCGCCGAGTGGAACCGCAATGGTCACCGCACAACGGATGGCTGCTGCAAGTAGTGAATGGGCAAAAGACCCAACGCAACATGAGGTTGCTTCAGGAGCACGTGGCGGTGAAGGCCCCGCAGGTATTCGTGTTCATGCGGTGCGCATGGTGGGCATGACTGCATCACAAGAAGTCATCTTGGGTACCGCAGGTCAAACACTTGTCATTCGCCACGATTCAAATGATCGTGTGAGCTTTATGCCAGGAGTCGTTCTTGCTTGTAAGCGTGTTGCCGAAACACCGGGCATCACACTCGGTATCGATTCGCTTCTTTAGTTTCCGTTCGTACCGTCGTGGTCAGGCGGTGAAAGAGGGCGTCGCTTGTTCATTTGGAATGCTGAAATGGCGAAGAGTCCGAGCACGATAAACCATTGGTAGCGCTCAATTGATTTCAAGAACCAACGCACTTGGTCTTCAAAGATGTCTCCGCCAATGCGCATCACCACGAGGCGAAAGCAAATAGCAGGAATGACAACTGCAAAAAATTGGCGTATACGCATTTGGCGATGTCCGACGAGCACGCACACGACGTTGCTTCCTGGCATGAAAAAGAGCATCAGCCAGCCAGCCTTTTTTACGGCATTTTCTGTCCAGCGGTAGAGCGCAGGCATTTCACCAACGTTGTCTTCCACCCAGCGCACAGTGCGGTCGCCATACCATCGCCCGACGAAATACAGAGCAGTAGCCGCAGCCAAAATACGCAAAAATCCGATGATGAAATAGGGGAGAGGCGAGGTGAAAGGTACCGATCCAAAAAGATTGCGGTTTCGCGACGACATCGCGAGAACGAGAAGTGGGCGTTCGTCAACGAGTGCTGGGCCAATATTGGTGCCAATTGTGCCGCATATGAAAAGAAACGAAGTGAGGGCCAAAACTGTTTTGCGCACCATGGCAACTTATCGCCTCGCCCTGCAAGATGCCCTACGCTTGGCGTATGCAAGGACTCATGCAAAACACGCCACTGACCACTGTTCACCTTTTTGACCGTGCGGAAAAATACCACCGCAATAAAACGGTGATCACCGCAACTCCGCGTGGGAAAGAGACTGTTACTTATGGCGACTGGGCGCAACGAACCCGCAAGTTAGGTGGAGTGCTCAATGATTTGGGTATTTCTGAAGCAGGTCGAGTCGCTACTTTCGCATGGAATACCGCACGGCATTTGGAGTTGTACTTTGCTGCACCATGCACGGGTCGTGTGCTGCACACCTTGAATATTCGGCTTTTTCCCGAACAACTCACTTACATTGTGAACCATGCCGAAGACGAAGTGATTTTTTGCGACAAGTCATTACTTCCACTTCTTGCACCGCTCTTTCCTACTTTTCATACGGTGAAACATTTAGTGGTGATGGACGACGGCCCGGGTGATGTTCCGCAATGGCCAGGTGTGCAAATACATGACTATGAAGAGTTGCTCAGCAAAGCTTCGCCAGTTGAATTTTTAGTAACAGATGAAAACCGTGCAGCAAGCATGTGTTACACCAGTGGCACTACTGGCAATCCGAAAGGCGTGGTGTACAGCCACCGCAGTACGTACCTGCACACATTCGGCGCAATGACGGTCGACAGTTTGGGCGCGCGCGAGAGCGATGTGATTTTGCCAGTAGTTCCGATGTTTCATGCCAACGCATGGGGTCTTGCACACGCTGCAGTTGCTTCTGGTGCGTCATTGGTGATGCCAGGTCCAGATCTTTCGGGTAAAGCCATTGCGCAACTCATCGTGGAAGAAAAGGTCACTGTTGCAGCAGGCGTCCCGACTATTTGGATGGGTGTTCTTCCCGAGCTCAAGGGTCGCGACACCTCGTCGTTGCGCGCTATTCCTTGTGGTGGTTCCGCAGTGCCGAAAGCATTGAGTGAGGCGTATCGCGAACAAACAGGCTTGCCTATTTTGCAGGCATGGGGGATGACCGAAACAAGCCCCATTGCTTCTACGTGCACGTTGAGTGCCGCCGACTTGTTGTTGTCCATCGATGAGCAAGCTGAGTTGCGCACCACTGTGGGGCAAATCAACTTCGGTGTTGAGTGTCGCGTGGTGGAACCCGACACCATTAACCCAGTTGCATGGGATGGCGAAACAAGTGGCGAGTTGCAGTGCTCGGGTCCGTGGATTGCTGCCAACTATTACAACGACGACCGTTCGGCAGAGAGCTTTACCTCTGATGGTTGGTTGCGCACAGGTGATGTTGCCACCATGGATGCCGATGGGCGAGTGCGACTTGTTGATCGCACAAAAGACCTCATCAAGAGTGGTGGTGAGTGGATCTCTTCGGTTGACGTGGAAAATGAGCTCATGGCGCACCCAAAAATCAAAGAAGCTGCAGTAGTGGGCGTGCCACACCCGCGATGGTCGGAACGCCCGTTGGCCTGCATTGTGGTGGAGCCTGGTCAGAGCCTCACTAAAGAAGAGGTAGTGGAGTTCCTGGTACCGCGCTTGGCCAAGTGGCAACTGCCTGACGATGTGGTGTTCATTGACGAAGTACCCAAGACCAGCGTGGGGAAGTTCTCGAAAAAGACCCTCCGCGACCGGTTTGCCACCTACGTGCTGCCCACGATCTAGAAAAAATAGGTTTCTGTGACATTTGTCTTGACAGTGAGACACTTTTCGTTTTAGTGTCTCACTATGACTTCTGACGAAACCCGCGTTCTCGACGCAGCTTTGGGCTGTGTTGAACGCTTTGGGTTCAGCAAAGTCACCATCGACGACATCACAGCAGCTTCCGGTGTGTCGCGCGCCACTATTTATCGATTGTTTCCGGGTGGGCGCGAAGTTCTTTTTGAAGCAATGCGTCTGCGTGAATTAGAGAGATTCTTTTCTCGTTTGCAGAGTGCTGCAGCGGGGTCGCTCAATCTTGAGGAACTTCTCACACGTTGCATCGTCTTTTCCTCTCGTGAATTGCAAAACGACCAACACCTTGCGGCGATGCTTGCTAGCGAGCGCGGCGAGGCACTTGCAAATCTCACGGTCGATGGAGTGCCTCGCATTATTAATGTCGCAACTCAATTTTTTGTGCCACTCGCCGAAGAGTTTGTTTCGCCCGAGACCGCAATTCAAATCGTCGAAGTGCTGGTTCGGCTCGTTATCTCGTACTTCCTTGCGCCAAGTATGCGAGTCGACTTCACCAGCGAAGACAGTGTTCGCGCTTTCTTAGAGTCTTTTAGTTTTCTTAATGATCTAGTACAGCAATAGGGGGAAATACCATGACCGCAATTGAATCACACGACGCAGAAATCTTGGGGCGCACCGATGTCAACGACATTGAAGCCATCTTGGGTGTCACCAATACCGACGTTAATGAAATTACGCATATGGTGAAGAACAATGCCGACACGTTGTTCTCTTGGGACTATTCATTAGCCCGCCCGCAGTTGCGCAAGTTGTACGAGAAGGCAAAGGTGGGGCAGTGGAATGCGACGACCGATCTCCCATGGGAAACACCCGTCGACGTTGAAGGCACTATTGCAGCCGACCAAGCAGCAATTGGTCGTGGTTTCGACATGAGCCTGTATGGCGACACACCTGTGAAGAACTGGGAGCAAAAAGAATGGCTCGAATTCGGTGTACAGGCTCGTAAGTGGAGCTTGTCGCAGTTCTTGCACGGTGAACAAGGCGCTCTCATTTGTACCGCAAAGATTGTAGAAACTGTGCCCTGGTACGACGCCAAGTTGTACGCCAGCACGCAGGTAATGGATGAAGCACGCCACGTAGAAGTGTTTGCTCGCTACCTCGATGAAAAGCTTGAAGGCGGCTACCAAATTAATGCGCACCTTCGCGCATTGCTCGACGACATCGTTACCGATAGCCGCTGGGACATGACCTACTTGGGTATGCAAATCATGGTCGAGGGTCTTGCCCTTGCAGCATTTGGTTACATGCACCAACTCACCGGCGAGCCGCTATTGAAGAAGTTGTTGCGTTATGTCATGAGCGACGAAGCACGTCACGTTGCATTCGGTGTGCTTTCCTTGCAAGAGGTGTACGCACAAATGAGCGACGTAGAAATTAAAGAGCGTCAGATTTTTGCTTTCGAAGCAAGCTTGCGCATGCGCGATCGTTTCTTGCAGCAAGAAGTGTGGGAGCGCATGGGCATCGACCCACGCAAAATCATGCCAGTTGTTCTCAATGACCCCACGCGTATCTTCTTTCAGCAGATGTTGTTTTCGAAAATTGTGCCGAACTGTAAAAAGCTCGGCCTGCTCGACCGCAACGATTCGTGGCTGCGTCGTCGGTTCGAAGAAATTGGCGTCATCCAGTTCGAAGACTTCGAAGATACTGGCGAAGAGTACATGGCCTTCGAAATCGGGAAAGACATTACGGCTCCTGCCTGAAAGTAGGCATTATCCAGCAAAATTGGATAATGAATGCAGTGTTCGTGGTGCGGGGTCACTACTCTTGAAGCGTTATGGCTCATCAATCTGACCCCTCATTTCGTGCCTTTCATGCGTTACGCATTAAGGGCTTTGCCAAAGTCGACATGGTTGCCGACATCGCAGCAATCACTGAAAAAGAAGCCGAGGGTTTCCTCCAAGGCCTCCTCGCGCAAGAACTCGCACTCTTCCGCGAGCAACGGGCCCTATGGCAAATCACCCCTGCTGGCAAGGAAGCGCACAAGGCAGCACTTGCAGCCGATACTCCGAGTGAAGTTGCTGGCGCTTTGAAGCCTTCTTACGAAGAATTCCTGGTCATCAACGAATCATTCAAGCAACTCTGTGGCGACTGGCAGTTGAAAGATGGTGCACCGAACGATCACAGCGATGCCGCCTACGACAAGGCTGTCATTGATCGCCTGGTTGAAATGAATGTGAAAGCTGTACCGGTTGTGGAAGCTCTTGGCGTCATCTTGGAACGCATCATGCCCTATGTGCCGCGTTTGCACTCCACGTCGAAGCGAGTGGTCGCGGGCGAAAACAACATGTTCACCGGAGTGATGTGCGGGAGCTATCACGATGTGTGGATGGAGCTCCATGAAGACCTCATTCTCACCCAAGGTATCGACCGCGCTGCAGAGGGTTCTTTCTAATGACGCAGGTGCCTCACTTCGGGCGGGTACTCACTGCAATGATCACTCCGTTCACCGTAAATGGTGAGCTCGATGTCAATGAAGCAGTGAAGCTCGCGAAGTGGCTCCAAGAGCAGGGTAATGACGGACTTGTTGTTACAGGAACAACAGGCGAAGCATCAACTCTCACCGACGCAGAAAAAATTGCTTTGTGGGAAGCGGTTGCGCAAGCAGTCACCATTCCCGTTATTGCAGGAAGCGCGTCGAACGACACCGCTCACAGTGTGCATCTCACGAAGAAAGCGACCGAAGTGGGCGCTGCAGGAATTTTGGCTGTGGGCCCGTATTACAACCGGCCACCGCAATCAGGTATTGCTGCTCACATGGGTGCTATTGCAAGTGCAACACATTTGCCAGTGGTGATGTACGACATTCCCGTGCGCACAGGTCGCAAAATTGCCACTGCAAACTTGCTCACCTTGGCAAATGATTACAGCAACATTGTTGCCCTCAAAGATGCTGCAGGAAACCCGGCAGAAACTGCCTCGGTTATTGCGCAAGCACCTCAGGGATTCCAGGTCTACAGCGGCGACGATGGGCTGACGTTGCCTTTGTTGTCGGTGGGCGCGATGGGTGTGATTGGTGTTGCTACACACTGGTCGGCTCCTGAGCATCAACTCATGATGAAAGCTTTTTTTGCTGGCAATACTGCCGAGGCACAACGCATGAATGCGCTGCTCCTCGAAAGCTATGCCTTTGAAACTGGTGACGATTCGCCGAACCCGTTGCCGAGCAAAGAAATGATGAAACTGCACGGGTTCGCTGTTGGCGACGCGCGCTTGCCAATGGGCCCAGCTGCAACTTGGGTTGCAGAACGAGCTGCAGTGGTGAAGAAAAATCTTGAAGCGACACGCACCCGTTGAGCACGAATGCATCTGTGAGCACATCAAACGTACGCATTTATTTTTTAGGTGGGTTAGGCGAAATTGGCCGTAACTGCATGGCGGTCGAGCAAGATAATGAAATTTTGCTCATCGACTGCGGTCTCATGTTTCCCGACCCCGACATGCACGGAATCGACCTTGTATTGCCCGACTTCACTTGGCTGCGCGAAAATGCCGAGCGCATTGTGGGATGCGTGGCAACACACGGACACGAAGACCATGTAGGTGGGCTGCAGTTCTTGTTGCGTGAAATGTCGTTTCCGTTATACGGATCTGCCGTCACGCTAGGGCTTGCTCGTAATCGCATTGAAGAAGCAGGGCTCTTAGGAAAAACTTCACTCAATGTGGTGCGCGATGGCGAAATTCGTCGCATTGGCCCATTCGATGTTGAATTCATTCCGGTCACACACTCTGTTCCACATGCGCATGCCATTGCGTTACACACCGCGCAAGGCGTGGTGTTGCATTCCGGCGACTTCAAGCTCGACCTCACTCCAGTTGATGGTCGTCGTACCGACCTTGCCCGATTGGGTTCATTGGCGCACAACGGCGGCATTCGGTTGCTCATGGCCGACAGCACCAACGCTGAAGAAAAGGGTCATGCACCTAGCGAGAGCGATGTTGGCGCCGTCTTGCGCGCATTGTTTGCCGAGAACCGCACGAAGCGCATTATCACCGCAAGTTTCGCCAGCCATATTCACCGCGTTCAACAAATTGCTGAAGCAGCTATTGCCAGCGGGCGCGTGGTGGCAACAATGGGGCGCTCCATGCAAAACAATGTGCGCATGGCACGCGACTTGGGGTTATTGAACATTCCCGATAAGGCCCTTGTTGATATTGCGAAGATCAATGACTATGCACCAGAAAAAGTGTGCATCATTTCAACAGGTTCACAAGGTGAACCAATGGCAGCACTGTCTCTTTTGGCACGCGGCGATAACAAGTGGATCAAAGTAGGTGAGGACGACGTAGTCATTTTGTCGAGCCACCCGATTCCAGGAAATGAAATGCACGTGGGCCGAGTGATCGACGGCTTGCTGCGTTCCGGAGCAGAAGTGGTGCACTCGGGCATCGTCGATGTGCATGCAACAGGTCATGCACAGGCCGATGACTTGAAGACCTATATGAATGTCACCCAACCTGAATGGTTCATTCCCATTCATGGTGAGTTCCGCCACATGATGGCAAATGCCAAATTGGCACGAACCATGGGTGTGCATCCACGCAATGTGGTGATGTGTGAAGACGGAGTGGTTGTTGAACTTTCTGCTGAAGGCGTGCAACATGTTGGTCGCATTCCTGCCGGTTATCTGTATGTCGATGGCGTGGTGGGCGACGTGGGCCAAGGCGTCTTGCGTGACCGCAAGGTTCTTGCAGAAGAAGGCGTAGTTGTTGTTGTAGTCACCATCGACATCGAGTCGGGTGTAGTCATCACTGGTCCAGAAATCATCACTCGTGGATGGGTGTATGCACCCGAGGCTGAAGATCTGCTCGACGAAGCATGCGATACCGTTGCGCGCGCAGTCGAGCAAGCACTGCGCGATGGTGGTCGTGATGTTGTAGCTCTTGAGCAAGTAGTGCGCAAAGCAACTGGCAAATTTGTTGCGGCGCGAACCAAGCGCAAACCGATGATTGTTCCTGTGGTGATGGAAACATAAAACACATGTCGAAGTCGAAAAATCTTTTGTGTGTCGTTGTCCTGGCGCTTGTTGCGCTGTCTAGTTGCGGTAGCGACAAAGAAACTTTGCTCGTCAGCGACATCGACGATGCCGTAGCCGCGGTTGCCAAAGTATTGGGTAAGACACCTGAGTTCTATGAAATCAACGCCACGCCAACCTTGGTGAATCTCTTTGCTGCTGATGGCAAGGGCAATGCCGTCAACTTTGTTTACGAAAATGGCGAGTTGGACCAGGAAACCTCTGTAGCGCCAGCTGATGGCGAAAGTTTCCCCGCGGAAGGTATGTCCTTTAACGGGAAGGTCTTCGCGCGCGTCGAGAAAGAACTGCCCGAATCCATCTTGCGTGCCTTCAGCATCATTGGCGATCATCCCAATGGAGGCGTGCAGTACCGCGTGGTGCTCCAGTCCGATCGGGGTGGTCAGTTCGCTGTTTTTGTGGAACCCACAGGAAAAATCCTCGGAACCGACGTGATGAGCGGACTCGGCACCTAAATACTTCTGCTGTAGGGGCGAGAGTCCCCGATGAGGCAAGACCCCATTGGTACCGTAGAAACATGTCGAAGCAGGCCTCGCGCCCGAAAAAAGCTGCTGCGCAGCCCACAAAGCGTGCTCAGCCACTGCCTAAGCGCAATGCTGCCCCCATCCGTGAACATGCTGCAGTCAAAGCTGCTGTGGGCGGCCGTGAAAATGAATTCCTCGGTATCGGCATTGTGGTCGTTGCCGTCTTGGCTGCTTTAGCTATTTATCTCGATGTTGCAGGCCCGCTCGGCGACGCTATTGATACAGGTTTGGGTTGGCTTGTTGGTTTGGGTCGGTTCTTCTTGCCACCGGCAATTGCGTTGTTGGGTATTGCGCTCATTCGTCGCAACGAATCGGAACATCGCTTACGCGTAGGCGTCGGTAGCACGCTCATCGTGTTGTCTATCTTTGGCTTGTTGCATCTTGCGCGTGGTGCGGGGCATATGACCGCAAGTGTCGATGCACTGAAGCCTGCAGGCGGATGGATTGGCGCCATTGTGGGGCAGCCCCTGCGTTCCTTGCTCAGCATTGGTGGGGCAGTTGTGGTTCTTCTCGGAATTCTTCTTGGTGGAATCCTCATTGCCACAGGTATGTCGCTTCCTTTGTTAGTGAAAAAGCTCAGTGGCGGAGTCAATGTTGTTGCTGTTCCTGCTTCACGTGCGGCAAAGAAAGTAATGAACGATATTTCAACAGTGTCAAGCGAACGTGAAGCTGAGAATGCTCGCTTTTTCGACATCGAAGCAGAACAGGCCGAAGAAGATCTTCCTGCACCTGGGCCAGTCGACAATTCGCATGTTCCCGAGTTCGACCCAGGAGCGCCACGTCCGCCGCTTTACGACATTGAAAAAGATCAACCAAAGCCAGCTCGCAAACCACCAGCAGCAAAGAAGCCTGTTGCCGAGCCAGTGGTTGAACAGGAACCAGCTGTAGTTGCAACAAATGGCGACGAGTTGGCTCTTGGGCCAGCAGCACAGCGTGGTAACTGGAAACTTCCCGCAAAATCGATGTTGTCGAATACTCCGGTGCAAGCAATCGACAAGACAGAAGTAGAAGAACGTGGCCGACTTCTTGAAGAGTCACTTGCATCTCATGGTGTCGACACCAAACTCGTCGGCATGACCGTGGGTCCAACAGTTACGCGTTACGAATTGGAACTTGGTCCTGGTGTCAAAGTTGCGCGCGTTACCAGCCTCGACCGCGATATTGCCTACGCAATGGCTGCAACCGATGTGCGTATTCTCGCTCCCATTCCTGGTCGTTCAGCAATTGGTGTTGAAGTTCCCAACACCACACGGCAACTTGTTTCTCTGGGCGACCTCATTTCTTCAGCTGAAGCAAAAGCAGCAACTCATCCACTCGACGTAGCGGTGGGTAAAGACATTGCAGGTCGTGCAGTGTTCATCAACTTGGCAACAACTCCTCACTTGCTCATTGCTGGTGCTACGGGTGCAGGTAAGTCGAGTGGATTGAACTGCATCATCACCTCGTTGCTCATGCGTAGCACACCCGACCAAGTGCGCCTCATTCTCATCGACCCGAAACAAGTGGAAATGGGTCAATACGGCCGTTTGCCACACTTGCTCACTCAGCCAGTAACGAACCCGAAAAAAGCTGCAAACGCTTTGGGTTGGGCAGTGAAAGAAATGGAACGCCGCTACGACTTGCTGGTGGAAGTGGGCTTCCGTGACATTGGCGGCTACAACGCAGCATTCGACCGTGGTGACCTCATTCCAGAACCAGGTGTAGAAAAAGAATACGAACGTCTGCCGTTCATCGTGGTGGTGGTCGACGAATTAAACGACCTCATGATGGTTGCTGCGCGCGACGTAGAAGACTCCATCACTCGCATTGCACAAAAGGCACGTGCCGTCGGTATTCACCTCATCATCGCTACACAGCGCCCCAGCGTCAACGTCATCACCGGCGTTATTAAGGCCAACATTCCTGCACGTATGGCCTTTGCAGTATCGAGCCTCACCGACAGTCGAGTCATCCTCGATCGTCCAGGTGCCGAGAAACTCGTGGGTAAAGGCGACATGTTGCTCTTGCCAGGAAACACCAACATTGCTCAGCGCGTGCAGGGCTCATGGGTCACCGAAGAAGAAGTGCGTGCCATCGTGGCGCACTGGCGTCGTCAGGCACCAGAAGTGGTCTACGTCAGTGGCATTGAAGGTGAAGTCACAGCAGGCGGCGGCTCAGGGGTCTATGGCGGCAGTTCTGGCGACGATGGTGACGATGAACTGCTCAAGCAAGCAATGGAGCTCGTGGTGAACGCGGGTGTTGGCTCAACCTCAATGCTGCAACGCAAACTCAAAGTGGGCTTCGCCCGTGCCGGGCGTCTCATGGATCTATTGGAAGAGCGTGGGGTCGTGGGCCCAGGTGAAGGTTCCAAGGCTCGTGCAGTACTCATGTCAATAGAGGAATTTGAACTCCTCCAACAAAACGATTAGCACAGCGTCGGTAAGATACTCCCGTGGCATCTCAGTTTTATATTGAAACTCTCGGCTGCCCGAAAAACGAAGTTGACTCTGAAAAAATCATGGGTCTCCTCATTTCTGAGGGCAACACGCAAACCGACGATGTGTCGCAGGCCGATGTTGTTGTTGTCAACACGTGTGCATTCATTGAAGAAGCGCGTCGCGAAAGTATCGACACCATCTTGAATCTTTCCGACCAACGTAAAGAGGGTTCGCGGCTAGTAGTTACTGGTTGCATGGCAGAGCGCTATGGCGATGAACTTGCTGCAGAACTTCCTGAGGTCGACCAGGTAGCCGGCTTTGGTGTGTCGGTCACGCTCGGACGCAAACCAGTAGCGCTTGGTGCAACAGCTGTGCCTACCTTCGACTTGTTGAACTTGCCGCGGCCGAAGTCAACTTCTCCCTGGGCGTATCTTAAAATTGCTGAAGGCTGCGACCGTTCATGTGGGTTCTGCGCCATCCCCTCATTCCGCGGCCCACAACGCAGTCGCGATATCTCTTCTCTGTTAACAGAAGTAGAACAACTGCAGGCTCGAGAAATTGTTCTGGTTGCTCAAGACCTCGCTAGTTACGGCAAAGATCGCCCCGATGAAATGGGTGCCGGATCCATTGTTCCGTTGGTCAATTCCGTTGCGTCGTTGGTCGACCGTGTGCGGTTGCTCTACCTCTACCCAAGTGATTTGAGCGACGACCTCATTCATGCCATTTTGAATACGGGTGTTCCATACTTCGACTTGTCGCTTCAGCATGTGTCGAAACCGCTGTTGCGCAAAATGCGCAGGTGGGGCGACGGCAACAGGTTCTTGCAGCGCATCGCCGATATTCGCAAGCTCAACCCCAAAGCAATTTTCCGCAGCAACTTCATTGTTGGCTACCCAGGTGAAACTGAAGCCGACCACGACGAAATGTTGCGCTTCATTGAAGAGGCGCAGCTCGATTGGTGCGGTTTTTTCACCTACAGCGCAGAAGATGGCACCTATGCAGTTGACCTGCCCGACCAAGTGCCCAAAGAACTCATGTTGTTGCGCCATGGTGAACTCCAAGAGATGCAAGATGCCATTACTGCAAGCAAGCGTGACGACGAAATTGGCGAAGTGCATCGCGTGCTTGTTGACTCGCCAGGAGTTGGCCGTAGCCATCGTGAAGCGCCAGAAATTGACGGCATTGTGCAGATTCCAGAATCGTGCAAGGTCGGCTCATTCGTTAACGTTCGTATTGTCGATGCCATTGGCCCCGACCTCGTGGCTGAACTCGTCACGCCGGACGAATAGAGTAGAAGCGCATGCCAGTAGACCCCAACGCCATCGCCACTTGGGCAAATGCTGTCACGGTGATGCGTATTTTGGTGTCACCCATTTTGTTTGCCGTCATCCCTTCTGATTCCAATGGGTCATGGGTGGCTTGGACGATGTGGTTTGTCCTGTGCGCAAGCGATGGTGTCGACGGATACCTAGCGCGCCGTCATGGTGCTACGCGCTCAGGAGCTTTCCTCGACCCGCTTGCCGACAAGGTGTTGGTGCTCGGTGCCATGTTTACTCTCGTGAGCCGCGGGCTCTTTCCGCTGTTGCCAGTTGCCATCATCGCAACTCGTGAAGTGCTCATCAGTGTGTATCGGGTGGTCGCCGGCTCAAAGGGTGTGTCAATTCCAGCAAGCAAGCTGGCGAAGTGGAAAACTTTCGGACAGCAGTTTGCGGTTGCATGTGCACTGGCGCCACTTACTGTGAACGATTTCGACTACACGTGGAAAATCTTGTTGTGGTTCTCGGTGCTGCTCACGCTCATTAGTGGCGCCCAGTATGCGGTGCGTGCGTATCGCGGTCATCAATTCGATGCCAATAGCGCTTCTTCTGCGGCGTAAATATGCGTTGCGACGTTCTCGCTGTTGGTACTGAACTGCTCCTCGGCCAAATTGTCGATACCAATTCTTCATGGATCGGCGAGCAACTCGCTGCACACGGCATTTCATCGCACTTGCAAGTAAAAGTAGGCGACAACATCGACCGCATTGTTGCGGCACTTCGCGCACGGTTAGAAGAAGCTGACGCCGTCATTATGTGCGGCGGTCTTGGGCCAACACACGACGACCTCACGCGTGAAGCCATTGCACAGGTCATGGGCGTTGAGCTGGAATTTCACGAGAGCATTGCTGAAGTGATTCGAGAGCTCTTTGCCTCACGTGGTCGCACCATGGCGCAGAACAATTTGCAACAAGCAATGGTGCCCAAAGGCGCAAGCATCATTCCTCAAACACGTGGTACGGCTCCCGGGCTCATGTGCCCTGTGCTCATGAATGGCAAAACCAAAATGGTCTATGCAGTGCCTGGTGTGCCACATGAAATGCACGACATGATGCACCGTGCCATTTTTCCCGACCTTGTGGCGCGCAGTGGAGTGCAAGCGGTGATTGCCAGCAAGGTATTGCGCACGTGGGGTGAAAGCGAAAGCGGTCTCAACGAGCGCCTCGACGACATCATTGAAGAACTAGAAAACAACCCAAATGGTTCTTTACCCACCCTTGCCTTTTTGGCAAGTGGCTGGGAAGGCATCAAGGTGCGTCTCACCGCACGTGCTGCCACGACTCAACAAGTTCAACAAGTGTTGGCCACTTGGGAAGAGCGTGTGCGCGCAGTAGTGGGTGACATCGTCTTTGGCGTCGACACCGACACCATGGAGTCTGTCGTTCTGCAAACACTGCGTTCGCATGGCCACACGTTGGCAGTTGCCGAGTCGGTGACAGGTGGTTTGGTCACCGGTCGCCTCACCAACATTGCAGGCGCAAGTGATGTGCTCATGGGTGGGGTGGTGTCGTATGCATCTGAAGTGAAATACGACGTGTTGCAAGTGCCACGAGGGCCAGTGGTGAGCGGTGAAGCAGCCATCGCAATGGCTCGTGGTGTCAAGAAGACCTTGCATTCGTCCGTTGGGCTGGCGCTCACCGGGGTCGCTGGTCCTGCCGAGCAGGAAGGCCAGCCCGTGGGAACGTTGTGGGTAGGGGTGTGCCTTGCCGATGGAAGTGAATATTCACAGCACTTTCGTCTTGCCACAGCTCGCGATCAAATGCGCCAGATGTCGGTCATTACAGCACTCAATTATTTGCGGCTTCTCTACTTGTAGATTATGGGTAATGCCCCCGTAGCTCAGTTGGATAGAGCAACGGACTTCTAATCCGCAGGTCGCATGTTCGATTCATGCCGGGGGCGCTCTTTTGCGGTTTTTTCGTGTGCGCCCCATTCCATAGGGGCTTTTGGTCTTCCGTGCTCTATCCTTAGCGCCGTGACTGCAGAAGTAATTTTCAAAAAAGGCGACACGGTCATCTACCCCCAGCACGGTGCCTGCATCGTGCATGGAATTAAGAAGATGAAGGCTTTTGGCTCAACCCAGGAGTACCTCATTTTGAAGACCGTCATCAATGAAATGACTCTTTCTGTGCCTACATCACGGGCCTCTGAAGTGGGAGTGCGCCCGCCGGTGTCTCCCGACGAACTTGAAGACCTGGTGTCTGTGCTTTCCAAAGCCGACCCGCGCGTTCCTTCCAACTGGTCACGCCGATTCAAGAACCACCAAGAAAAATTAAAGAGTGGCGACGTTTACCAAGTTGCAGAAGTAGTGCGCAACCTTGCTGCACGTAACCGCGATGCTTCGTTGTCGGCTGCCGAACGCACCATGTACGACCGCGCTCGCATCAACCTCATCTCGGAAATTGCACCAGCTCTGAAGGTGTCAACCGACGATGCAGAAATTTTCCTCGACGAAGCGCTTGCAAAAGGCGTATTGAAGCCTGCGAAAGTAGCGAAGAAGGCAGCAGCAAAAGCTGAGCCGAAAAAAGTTGAAGAAGACGACGACTTCTAAAAATCTTTAGCGCTGTATCTCGCGTACAGGTGCTGTGCCATCCCAATTGGTGTGAGCTTCGCGAATCATTTTGTAGAAACCAAGTAGCCCTGCGCTTTCTTGGTACAGCTCCCAGTAATGACCGCGTTGCTCTACGTCGTCAATGAACACAAATGTTGTTGCACCTGCTTGTGCGCTTTGAGCCACAACTTTTCCAGCGTCCGCCGCTCGTTGTAAAGCAACATCAAGATTCGGCACGATGCACGCCATGTGGTGCAGTCCGTATGTGCCTGGGCTGAAGCGTTCGGTGACTGCCGTAAGGCCGGCATTGTGCTGACAAAAAAGTTCCACCATCACAGAACCCCACCACCCGTATGCAGATGTGTGGTCGAAGGCTGAGGGTGTACCGCGGTGCGTCACGTTGGTGACGGGAATGTGGCGATTAATGAAAAAAGGGCCCGCGCCGAAATGTTGTGCCCACTCAAGAGCCGCAGTTTCGGGGTCTTCCACCACATAGGCAATTTGCACAACTGGGCCGAAGTCGGCGCCATGAAGTGGGTGAGAGGCGGGTGCAGAGTTCTGTGTCACCTTGTCAGCCTGCCAAACTAAGTGCCTATGGCACGCATCGGATTTGTTGGATTAGGCGTAATGGGATTCCCTATGGCAGGGCACTTGGTGAAAGCTGGGCATGAAGTCACCGTGTTCAACCGCAACCCGGCGCGCGCCCAGGCGTGGACAGAAGCCTTCGCTGGAAAATCTGTTGCCACTCCTCGCGAAGTGGGAGCTATATGCGATGTGGTGATGTTGTGTGTGGGTAACGACAACGATGTGCGCAGTGTGATGACGGGCGCAGATGGCGTACTTGCAGGAATGGTTGCTGGGGGAATTGTGGTCGACCACACCACGACGTCGGCTGAACTTGCTCGCGAGATGGCGGCACTGTGCACAACGCGCCAGGTGGGCTTTGTCGATGCACCAGTTTCTGGTGGCCAGGCAGGTGCGGTAAATGGTGTGTTGAGCGTGATGTGCGGTGCCAACGACGTGGCTGTGTACAACACTGCTCGCGAAGTAGTGATGGCGTATGCAAAAGCATGTGAACGCTTGGGCGAGGCGGGTGCTGGGCAGCTCGCCAAAATGGTGAATCAAATCTGCATTGCAGGAATGGTGCAAGCGCTTTCTGAAGGAATCAACTTTGCTCAGGCTGCTGGTCTTGATGTGGAACAACTGGTGTCGGTTATCTCTCAAGGCGCCGCGAGCTCTTGGCAAATGGTGAATAGGTCATCAACGATGGCACGTAATGAATTCGACTTTGGTTTTGCTGTCGAGTGGATGCGTAAAGACTTGGGTTTTTGCATAGATGAAGCGCAACGCAACGGGGCGTCACTGCCTGTTACTACTCTCGTTGATTCTTATTACGCCGAGGTGGAAGCTCGTGGTGGAAAACGCTGGGATACCAGCAGTTTGATTTCGCTTCTACGGAAGTAGAGCTGGTTCGGGAGCTTTCACGACGGGTAGCCCTGGGAAAATGACCCACTGTGCACCAGCGCTGCGTTCGGCAACGGCGGTTTGCGCTGCATCAATGACCTGATCAACCGTGAGTATGTCGAAACCTGTTTCGCGAATGAGTGCTTGTGATTCCGCGTTCACCAGTGGTGTGTCGACAAAGAATGGGCATATGGCGCTCAGGCACACATTGTGTTCAATGAGGGTTGGTGCCAACGACTTCACAAAGCCAAGTACGGCATGTTTAGTGAGGCCATAAATAGGGTCGGCTTGAATGGGGAAGAGCCCAGCCATTGAGGCTGTTACCACGATGTCACCTCCGCCATTTTTGACCATTGCATTGGCGAGGTGCGCAACGCCGAGTACCACACCATCAATATTGATGGAACTCACACGTCGGTAATTGCCGAGGTCAAACTCAAATACTTCTTCAGGGTTTGTTGCTCCAAAAATATTTCCACCACTTGCCACGCCGGCGTTGAGAAACACCACGTCAAAAGGCTTGTGCTGAGAAATGAATTGTGCCCACTGCTCAACGCTCGTGACATCGTGGTGTTGGTAAGTGGCACCGAGTTCTTGTGCGAGTGCAGCGCCGAGAGCATCGTCGACATCGGTAATGAGGACGTCGTTGCCCATGTTGGCCCAGTGGCGTGCAATGCCGGCACCAATTCCGCTAGCGCCCCCTGTAATGAGAATGCGATGTTGTGTCATGGGTTCCTCAGTTCTTTTGTTTAACAAATTCCATTGTTGTGGCGGCAAAAATATCGAGCAAGGTCGTGAGTTCTTTATCGGTAATCACGAGTGGCGGGCAAAATGAATTGGTGTCGGCCGACACTGCGCGGGTAATGGCGCCACGTTTCAGCATGGCGTCGCGAACAGCAAAGGAATCGATGCCAGGTTGATGTGCAGCGGCCCATACGCCAACTGCTCCTCGAGCGTGATGAATAACTCCATCGCTCGCCAGCGACTGCAGTGTTGCCTCAAGTTGTTTGCCAATATGTACGGCACGTTCAAGTAATCCTTCACGCTCCATGATGTTGAGATTGCACAGTGCAGCAGCGCATGCGGTGGCGTGTCCTGAATAGGTGTAGCCGTGGCGCAAAAGGAATGCAGGGTCGGCTTCTAATGGTGCACAAACACTCGGGGCCATAATGACGCCACCAAGTGGTTGATAGCCAGACGTCACTGCTTTTGCAAAAGTGAGAAGGTCGGGAGTCACTCCGTAGTACTGAGCGCCAAACCAAGTGCCGAGTCGTCCGAAGCCGGTAATCACCTCATCGAAAATGAGATATGCGCCGTGCTGGTCGCACAGTTTGCGCAGTTGTTGTAGGTAGCCCTCTTTCGGTGGAAAAACTCCACCAGCACCTTGCAATGGTTCGGTAATAACCGCGGCAAGACGATCTGCATTTTGTGACATGAGGAGCGACATCGCTTCAATGTCGTCGGGGTCTACTTGTACAACGTCGGCAAGAAGTGTTCCATACCCTTCACGGTTGGGCGGAATACCTTGGGCGCTGGTGCCGCCATAGTTGGTGCCGTGGTATCCGCGACCACGAGAAATAATGAGCGTGCGTTCCGGGTGGCCTGCTTGAACATGAGCAAGTCGAGCAAGTTTCATCGCCGAGTCGACACTCTCGGAACCGCTGTTGCAGAGAAAAACTCTCGAGTCGACAATGGGGGAGAGTGAAGCAATGCGCTCGCACAGTTCTTCAGCCACTTTTGTGGTGAAAGGGTCAAAAGCAGAGTAGGCCTCGATGGTGGAGACCTGAGCAGAGATGGCAGCGGCCATTTCTGCACGGCCGTGACCAATGGCGCAATACCAGAGGCTCGCCATGCCGTCGATGTATTCATTTCCCGCGGTGTCGTAAATGCGGGCCCCGTCGCCGCGGGCAACCTCAATGAAATCGGTGCGGGTGGGTTTGGCGAAAGGGTGCAGAAAACGAGGGAACGGGGAAGCCATCTCTAGATGGTAGATCGCCTAGGCTGTCTAGCAATGAAGGGCCTCATTCTTTCCGGTGGTGCTGGCACGCGTTTGCGGCCAATCACCCACACCAGCGCCAAGCAATTGGTGCCCATTGCCAACAAACCCATCCTTTTCTACGGCATTGAAGCCATGGCAGAAGCGGGAATTTCCGAAATTGGCATTATTACCGGTGACACCGGGGCCGAAATTCGCGCCGCCGTCGGCGATGGCTCCCAATTTGGGGTGAAGGTCACCTACATCCCACAAGACGCACCTTTGGGTCTCGCTCACTGTGTGCTCATTGCCCAAGACTTCCTTGGTGACGATGACTTCGTGATGTACCTCGGCGACAACATGTTGCAGCAAGGTTTGTCGAGTTTTGTGCAGCGGTTTGAAAATGCTCGTGCTGCTGGCGGTGCCGATGCGCCGAGTGCACAAATTCTGTTGTGTGAAGTTGAAGACCCACGCCACTTTGGTGTGGCTGAAGTCGATGCTTCGGGCGAAGTAGTGCGTTTGGTGGAAAAGCCATCGAACCCTCCTTCCAACTTGGCGCTCGTCGGCGTTTATCTGTTCGATAAAACCGTCAACCTTGCGGTGCGCAGCATTGCGCCGTCGCCACGTGGTGAGTTGGAAATTACCGATGCCATTCAGTGGTTGGTCGACAATAAGCATCGCGTCACTCATGAAGTATTGAAGGGCTGGTGGATCGACACCGGCAAGAAAGACCCACTTCTCGAGTGCAACCGTCTCGTGCTTGAAGTGCTGCAATCAAAGAGTGAGGGCAGTGTCGACGCCAGTTCGCAAATTGAAGGTCGCGTGGTTATTGAAAAGGGTGCAGTTATTGAAAACTCACGCATTCGTGGCCCGGTTGTCATTGGTTCCGATTCCGTAGTGCGCAATAGCTACATCGGCCCCTACACCTCGGTAGGAAATAAGTGCATGGTGTCCAATTCTGAAATTGAACACTCGGTGTTGCTCGACGGCAGTTCCATTGCCGATATCAATCGCATGTCCGACTCATTGGTTGGACGTAATGTGGTGGTCAAGAAATCGCATCAGCGTCCGTCTGCGCTTCGCCTCATGTTGGGTGACGACAGCACGGTCGAAGTCGAATAGTTCTCGAAAGGAACAACGTGGCAATCATTACCCCTTCCGACGTCATTGCTGGCGTGCACATTGTGGAGCCCGCCATGCACGGCGATGAGCGAGGTTTTTTCATTGAGACCTATCGCCGCGAATGGTTTCCGCAGGGTCGCGAAATGATTCAGGCAAACCGTGGCGACCGCCAAGCTGGTTGCCTTGTTGGTTTGCACTATCACTTGCATCAAGCCGACTACTGGTACGTGCCGTTTGGCAAATGCCGCGTGGTGTTGCACGACCTCAGGCAGGGTTCGCCCACCGATGGCAAAACACAGGTCATCGACCTCGGCGAGCGCGCCGATGGTACGCACGACCACCGCGGTATTTTCATTCCGCCAGGTGTGGCACACGGTTTTTCGGCATTGTCGAAGATGACCATTACGTATCTTGTTGATGGTTATTACAACCCTGCCGACGAACTGGGTGTGGCGTGGAATGATCCCGATGTTGGCGCCGATTGGGGAGTCACCAACCCCATCTTGTCGAACCGTGATCAGCAAAACCCTTTGCGTCGCGATATTTCCCCGCAGTGGCAGCCGCACATGGCTTTGCGCCCTTAATTCACTTTTTAGGTAGGTAGAAACATGAAGCAGTTCATTACCGGCGGAGCAGGTTTTATTGGCTCGAATTACGTGCGCTACATCTTGAACAACACCGACGATGAAGTCACCGTGTTCGATGCGCTCACCTATGCGGGCAACTTGTCCACGATGCGCGATGTAGAAAACAACTCGCGCTACAAGTTCGTTAAGGGAAACATCTGCGATGCGGCAGCAGTGGCCGATGCCATGAAGGGCCACGACGCTGTGGTGCACTTTGCAGCCGAGAGTCATGTCGATAGGTCGATTGATGGGTCTGAAGACTTCATCCATACCAACTGCTTTGGTACCAACACAGTGATCGATACCGCTCGCAAGTTAGACGTGAGCAGAGTGCTGCACATTGGTACCGACGAGGTCTACGGCTCAGTCGAAGTAGGTTCATCGCTTGAAACCGATCCGCTTGAACCTCGCTCGCCGTATTCGGCATCGAAAGCTGGGTCCGACCTCATCGCGCTCGCGTATCACCACACGCACGGAACTCCAGTTGTGGTGACGCGTTGCACAAACAACTTTGGGCCATACCAATACCCAGAAAAAGCGATTCCGTTGTTCACTACCAACTTGCTCGATGGCAAGAAAATTCCACTGTATGGCGATGGCTTGAATGAGCGCGATTGGTTATTTGTCGACGACCATTGCTCTGGTGTGTATTTGGTGCTCACCAAAGGAACGCTTGGAGAGATCTACAACATCGGCGCAGGTAACGAAACGCCAAACCGTGTGCTGGTAAACAAACTGTTAGAAGCTTTTGGTGTGGGTGAAGAAATGGTGCAGTACGTGGAAGACCGCAAAGGTCACGACCGTCGCTATTCCGTCAACATCGACAAAATCACCAAGTTGGGTTGGAAAAAAGAACGCACTCTCGATGAAGCACTTGCCGAAACTGTGCAGTGGTATCGCGACAACCGTTGGTGGTGGGAGCCATTAAAGGGCAAGAAGTAATTTCCAAATGAAAGTTCTTGTTACTGGTGCAGCCGGACAGTTAGGTACAGAGCTCGTTTCGGTTTTTGAACGCGGTGGTCATGAAGTGGTGGGTACCACGCACGCCACTCTCGATATTTCACAGCCAACAGCAGTGGCAGAGTGTGTTGCTGCGGTGAAGCCAAACTTTATTGTTCACGCAGCAGCATGGACCGCGGTTGATGCCTGTGAGTCAGATGCGGAGAAGGCATTTGCGGTGAATGGAACTGCAACAGCCTCCCTGGTGAGTGCTGCTGAAAAAGTAGGGGCGCGTGTTGCCTATGTGAGCACCGACTATGTGTTTGACGGAAGTAAAAAGTCTGCATATGTAGAAACAGATGCGGTGAACCCACAATCGGTCTATGGGGCTTCAAAGTTGGCAGGAGAGCAAGCGCTGCGCGATATCGACCTCACTGTGCGCATCTCGTGGGTATGTGGTTTTCATGGTGCCAACATGGTGAAAACAATTTTGCGTATTGCGGCTGCACAGCCTGAACTCACCTTTGTGAATGATCAGGTGGGGCACCCCACGTTTGCCGACGATGCGGCGGGAATGATTGCCACTTTGGTAGAGCATGAACAACAGGGAATATTCCACGTCACAAACCAAGGAGCGGTGAGTTGGCATGGGTTCGCTCAAGAAGTACTGCGTGCAGCCGGGCTCGACCCATCGCGTGTATTGCCTGTGGCTACAGCAGACCTGCAGCCGCCGCGTCCGGCGCCACGACCAGCGAATTCGATTCTCGAAAATGCAGCGCTCGCGCAAGCAGGCTTTACCTTGCTCGATGATTTTCGTATTCCGTTAGCACGCCTTGTGCAGCGTTTAGCAAATTAACGAAAGAAGCTATATGCGCGGAATAGGAACAGTGACGAATGTACTCACCATCGTTGGAGGTACCTTGCTCGGGCTCATTGTGGGCCGCTATATCTCGGAGCGCATACGTCTGACCGTTGAACAGGCTGTCGGAATGACCACATTGGTTCTGGGAATTGCCACAGCGGCAAAAACAGACAACATTGTGTTTCCGCTCGTGAGCGTTGTTTTGGGTGGAATCATCGGCGAATCGTTACGCGTTGAAGATCGTTTTGAATCGTTAGGCAATTGGGTACGACGCAAAGTAGAAGTGAAATCTCAATCGGGTTGGATGTCGCGCAGTTCTCTTGCAACGTTGCATCCGCGCTTTGTAGAAGGTTTCGTGACGGCAACTCTTTTGTTTTCCATCGGGCCCATGTCCATCTTGGGCTCCATCGACGACGGTTTAGGCAGGGGAGCTCAGATCCTCATTGTGAAAGCAGCGCTCGACGGACTCGTATCAATTCTCTTTGCTGCAACCATGGGCTGGGGTGTGGCAATAAGTGCAGTCATCGTGGGGATATATCAAGGCCTGATGACACTAGGTGCCTCAGGCCTTGATGCAATTCTGACTGATCGTATGGTGCACGAGATGAGTGCAACAGGCGGAATCATGATTTTGGGTATTGCACTTCGGTTTATGGAAGTGAAACCTATTCGCGTAGGAAGCTTGCTTCCTGGGCTTTTTGTTGCGCCGGTATTAGTAGCGCTTTTTGCCCGCTGACGCACCGTAAGGCTTGCGACCAGCTGCTGCTGGACGACCCGACTCACCATCACGTGCACCGCGGAAACCACCTTCACGTGGTCCACCTGTGCGTGGTGCGCCTGAACGAGGAGCTGCTCCGTCACGTGCACCGCGGTAGCCGCCAGCTGAAGAGCGTGGTGCTCCATCGCGTGGGCCTGCTGTGCGTGGTCCACGGTCACGGAATCCACCTTCACGAGGTGCTCCATCGCGTGGGCCAGATGTGCGTGGTCCACGGTCGCGGAATCCACCTTCGCGAGGTGCTCCATCGCGTGGGCCTGCTGTGCGTGGTCCACGGTCACGGAATCCACCTTCACGAGGTGCTCCATCGCGTGGGCCTGATGTACGAGGTCCACGGTCGCGGAATCCACCTTCGCGTGGTGCTGACGAGCGCTCTGAAGTGCGAGGTCCACGGTCACGGAATCCGCCTTCACGGAATCCACCTTCGCGTGGTGCGCCTTCACGTGGGCCAGAGCTACGTGGGGTAAAAGTACGTTCTGGGCGAGGACCATCGCTGCGCTCTGTGCGCTCTGCGCGTGGTGTATCTGAACGGTCAGAAAAACGAGGAGCGCGATCACGATCGCCACCACGTGAACCGCCATCACGGCGTCCACCGCGTGAGCCACCATCACGACGTCCGCCGCCTCCACCATCACGACGTCCACCACCACGTGGTGAGTCGAGACGCTCTTCATGCAACACGATGCTGCTTGATTCACGGAATACGCGCTCGCCAGGAGCAAGCTCGGCGAGGAAGTCGTCTTCAGGTGTCACGCGAGTTGTGGTGGGCTCAATGCCTGCGCTCTTGGTGAGTGCACGCACGTTACGACGCTGATTGTCGGTCATGAGAGTAATGACGGTGCCAGTTGCACCAGCACGTGCGGTACGGCCAGAGCGGTGCAAGTAAGCCTTGTGCTCTTCTGGTGGATCAGCGTGAATGACTAAAGCAATGTCGTCAACGTGAATACCGCGAGCGGCAATGTCGGTTGCGACCAATGTGTCGGCGCGACCAGACGAAAATGCCGACAAGTTACGTGCGCGAGCAGCTTGTGACAAGTTGCCGTGCAATTCAACACTTGGAACGCCAGCTTTCATGAGCTGTTCTGCAAGGCGAGCAGCACCGTGCTTGGTGCGTGTAAAGACGAGTGTCTTTCCAGGAGCTGCACAGAGGCTCTTCAGCACTCCAAAGCGGTCGTCGTTACGAATGTGCAACACGTGGTGAGCCATTGCATCAACTGGTGATTGCTCTGAGTCAACTTCGTGCGTTACTGGGTTGTGCAAGTAGTTGCGTACCAAACGGTCGATGCCGCGGTCGAGAGTTGCCGAGAACAACAAACGCTGTGAATCTTCAGGAGTCTGGCGCAGAATTTCTTCAACGTGCTGCAAGAACCCAAGCTCAGCCATGTGGTCGGCTTCGTCGAGAACGGTTACTTCTACTTCAGAGAAGTTGATGTTGCGTGAATTCAAGTGGTCAACCAAGCGACCTGGGCAAGCAACAACAATGTCGACGCCTTTACGCAAAGCGGTGAGCTGACCGCCGTAGCCAACGCCACCGTAAATGGTGGTGGTGAACATGCCAAGAGCTTTAGCTAACGGCATGATGACCTCATTGACCTGGTTCGCGAGTTCGCGAGTAGGGACCAAAATGAGGGCACGGGGCTTGTTGGGCTGGCGGCGGCGGTTGCTTTCGGCCAAACGGGTAAGGAGGGGCAAAGTGAACGACAGGGTCTTTCCAGAACCGGTACGGCCACGGCCAAGTACGTCACGGCCGGCAATTGCGTCGGGGATCGTGGCTACCTGAATAGGGAACGGGGTCGTAATGCCTGCATGGTTGAGGTATTCGACTAATGCTGAATGAAGCCCAAGTTGGGCAAAGGAAATAGAGGCGTTCGACGCCATGGGGGGTCTCCGAGGGACTAGGCCACGGACGCCGGAATGCACCCATGGAACCGCAGAACAACTGCGACGGGGTTCAGGATAGCGCCCACGGTACGGATTTGCACGGCAATGTTCATTTCCTGTATGAGAGCCAATTTCTGATCCGTATTAAATGTGGAGAACCTGACAGAATAAAGACATGGTGCGTCAGGCGCCATCGCGATGCGAGGAATAAACAAGAGGAGTTTCCAGATGGTGCATGTACCTACACGAGGATCTTTGCCAGCACGACTTGGCCCGCAAATCGACAATGTGCCCGACTACGGCCCCACCACAATGAGCCGTAACCCGTACACCGACCCAGTGCAATACGAACTCGAGCGAGAGCATGTACTTGCTAAGCATTGGATTCTTGCCGGACGTTCAGAGCAAGTGGTTGCACCTGGCGACTGGATCTCTTTTGAAGGTCATGGTGAGACCATTGTCATCTCCCGTCAACCCGACGGTTCACTCGCCGCTTTTCACAACGTGTGTCAGCACCGTGGCCCAGCCATTGTGACCGACCTCTCAGGTTGTGGTGCTCGTCGCTTCACTTGCCCATATCACGGCTGGGTGTACGACACCACCGGGAAGCTTGTTGGTGTTCCTGAGCGCGAAGACTTTTCTGACGAGCATCTGAAAGACGTTCGCGCCAAGCAGGTTGCTGCTGATGAATGGGGTGGTTGGGTCTGGATCAACCTCTTGGGTCCTGACGATGCACCTTCACTGATTGAGTCCATTGGGCCAGAAATTTCGTCTGACCTTGGTGCATACAAAATGGAAGACATGATTTTGTACGAAGTAGTGGAGTGGGATGTTCCCGTGAGCTACAAAGCAATTGTCGACGGCTTCAACGAGATTTATCACGTTGCGCAGCTGCACCACTCACCACCAGAGTTCGTGAAGGCATGCCGTAAGGCTTCGTTCCATTTCGTTGGCGACAACTACATGTGCTTTGTTCCTCGTCCGGAAAATATGGACAAGTGGAACGAGTCGTACGATCACCACAAAAATGCAATTTGCCACTACACGGTTTTCCCGAACACGGTATTCAACTGCAACCCCGAGCACATTCAGGTGTTCAACCCCATCCCACTGGGAGTAGACCACACTCGCTTTTTGTGCTGGCAACTCATTTACCCAGGTGACATGAATGACCCTGAATATGCTGCGTATTTTGCAAAGATGCAAAAGCATTGGGATGGTCTCAAGGTTGTCGTTGGCGAAGACATCGCTATTTACGACCAACTTGCACGTACCAAGAAATCAAGTGGTTACACAGAGCACATTTTGTCGGAGCGCGAATGCAAAATTCACCGCTACCACGAAACAATGGCGCTCAAAATTCGCGGCAAAGGCTGAGTTTTACAAGCCTAAAAGTTCGCGCGCTTCGGCAATTGCTACGGCGTGATCAGTGACGTGAATAACTTTCATGCCTACTTTGCGTGCTGCTTCTGCCATCGGTAGAAAATCATCGAGGTAGACAATTTCTTCGGGCGCGTAATTCAACTGTTGGGCTGCGTTCAGGAAAATAGATGCATTGGGTTTACGTAGGCCCACGTCGCAGGAATACAAGACCACATCGAAGAGTTCGTGTGACGGCGTGAAGTTTTCCCACCACGGCAGCCATTCGCTAATGACATTTGAAATGATTCCAGTAGCGAACTTGGCATTGCGTACTTCTTGAACAAAGTCGTGCATCACTTGAGCAGGTTCAAGTTTGGCCATAATGAAATGCTCTGAAGCTGGGTGAAGCACTTTACGAATTTCGGTTCCCATGTCGCCCATGATGCTCACAAAGTGGTCCATGGAAATTTCACCACGCTCTAACTGGTGGCCTGGGTTGTCGGTGTCGCCTTCAGAAATGAACATCTCCATGAAGATGGGCCCAAGCTTCTCGAGGTCGATTCCCGCGGCAATTGCGGCTTGGGGCATGACGGTGCTCATGGAATGCGTGAGCACTCCGCCGACGTCGAAGCACACTGCTTTATAGGGGGAAGTCATAAAACGACTTATCCGATTTTTTCAAGAAGGACGAGCGGTATCTCACGTTGTGTTCGCGACTGATAGCCGCCGTAGTTTTTGTATCTTTCAACAATTTGTGGCCACATTGCATTTCGCTCTTCGGCGGTAGCTATGCGTGCTCGGCGTTGGTGCTTGGTTTCGTCTTGGGTTGCCACTTCAACGAGTGGTTCGTCGCGCAAATTGAGGAACCATGCTGGATGGTGGTCGTCTCCACCACGTGAAGCAACAATGACCATTGTGGAATCGAGTTGTAGCGGGGAAGTGAGCATGACTTCGCGCTTCTCTCCACTTTTGCGACCCACCGTGGTGAGTTTCAAGACGGGCATGTTGCCGGCGTTCCAGCCTTTACGTCCACCGCTTACTTTCAAAATGGTGCGGTGAATGTTGTTCATTGATTTCAAGACAAAGTCGCTTGGCATGGGGTCTACGGTACTTGCTACTCCCAGTCACCTTTGCGACGCTGATCTTTTTTCTCACTCTCACGTTTCTTGCTGGTGAGGCGACGCTCAATGGCCCCGCGCGATGGACGTGACGGGCGACGCGGTGGAGCAGGAGGGGCTGCTGCAGTATCGATCATGTCGGTTGCTTGCGCAATACAGAGCTGTCGGTTGCGCCATTGACTACGGCTGGTTTGTTGCGTGACGCGAATGGTTTCGGGGTAAACGCTGAGTAAACGGGTTACTGCTGCTCGGGGCCCCGTAATGAGAGGCGTGGAGATGGTGAGAGATGCCTTGCTGGAGGTTTTGTTCACGTTTTGGCCGCCGGCTCCGGCAGATCGAGCAAAGGTCCAGGAAAGCGCAGGCTCGGGGATGCAGAGTCCGCGTGGGGTGCGAATGTTGCCGTCCGAGTCCATGTCTCATTATGTCTGTTGGGTACTCTTACAACAGATCATTCATATAGGGGTAAGGGGCACATATGACGAACACTGCACGCAACGAGGTTTCTACAACCCGTACAGGAATCAACATTTTTATTGGCGAAGGCGCAGCACCAGTTGTTTCCGACACATGGGGCGTGGGTGGCTGGAACATTCAATTCGTTCGTCTCGATGCCGGCCAAAGTTTTGCTCTGAATCATTCTGCGGGTGCTGTTCACATCAAAGTGGTCACGGGTCGCCTCGTCAACATCAATCGTGGGGCCTACGCCGAAGACAAAGTGGTTCGCAACACCAAAGTAACTGAAGCCGAAGTAGTGGCTGGCCCCGACGGTGCAGTGTTCACCATTTTCACAGGAACTTCGCAAGTGCCCAACAAAGTGACTTCAATGAGTCAACTTGCCTATAGCGGCCCTCTTGCCGAGCAATTGTCCTGGATCACATTCGAAGAGCGCTATCACGATGTCATTCCTTTCTTCGACGGTCTCGATTGCTATTTGTCGCCAGGTTTCCACTTGCTCGATGCTGACGGTGAAGAAATTACTTACATGTTCGTGTGGACCGCAGGAAAAGGTGTCGACTTGTCGACCCACAACCATGGCCACGACCCAGCACCAACACGTCCGGCGTTTGCTGAAGTGCACTGGGTATTGCAAAACGGCACCGGCAATGGCGGCATGTATGAAACTTCTAAGCCAGGAGCGCCCGACCGTGCGCGTACGCCATTGCAACAAGGTGACGAGCATGGACCATTCTTTATGTGGGACAAAAAAACTAGCCGTCCGATATTGCGTGAAAACGGTGCAGTGGAATACCCATGGCACGGTTGGCAAGGTGGCACCGACACAGAAGCAGGGCAGTCGTACGACGTCGTAGCTGCTTTTGAAATTACTGCGCCGTACGCAATTATCGCGCCGTAACTGTGTCGAACTCATCGGCAACATCAGGGTTGCGTTTCGGGTGGCTTTCACCTGTCATCGGTAATAAGTGGAGCGACCATCAACCGATCGTTGTTTTTCAAGAGAAGAACATCTTGCCTACTGCGTTGCCACATTTCGATTCGCTGTGGATTGCCGATCATTTCTATGGCATGGATACGCACACTGACCCATTTATGGAGGCGTGGACAACGCTCACGTGGTTGGCTGCGAAGTTTCCCGATGTGATGCTGTGTCACCACGTGCTTGGCCAGGGGTATCGCAATCCTGCGCTCACCGCAAAGATGGCAGCCACCTTGCAGGTGTTGTCGGGTAACCGATTCATTTTGGGTATTGGTGCCGGCTGGCGTGAAGAGGAATACCGCGCTTATGGGTACGAATTTCCTCGTCCTGCAGTGCGCTTTCAAGAACTTGAAGAACTCGTACATATTTGCCGCTTGATGTGGACCCAAGAAGCTCCAAGTTTTACGGGTCGGCACTACAGCATTCAACGTGCTGCGGCTCCGCCTTTGCCTGAAGTGGTTCCACCCGTATGTATTGGTGCATTCGGCGAGCAAATTGGTTTGCCGCTTGCGGGCCGCATTGCCGATGTATGGAACTCTCCCATATTTGGCAGCGACGAAAAGTGGTTGAGAAAACGTGACATCGTTTTTACCGCTGCTGTGAAGGCTGGGCGCGAAACGAGTGCAGTTGAAGTGTCGCTCACCGTTGAGCGTGCATTGCCCAATTCTGGCGCTGAATCACAACAACTGCTCGATGAGTTATCTCATCTGGCCGAATTAGGCGTGCAGCACTTTGTCATGGACTTCGGGCACCCGCAAAGTGCCGAGCCAGTTCTGCGCTTTGTGGAAGAAGTGATGGCGCCTCTGCGGCGTGGTTAAAGCAGTATTTTTGCTGGAGTAAAGTTTCGTTATGGCCGGACTCGCACACGAAATTGACCCACGAGAATTTGATTCCCCAGAGTTTCAAAGTAATCCATTTCCTTTATATCAACGGCTCCGCGATCACCATCCGCTCTTTCGCGATCGGTTTCACAATCGATGGATCATCAGTCGCTATGACGACGTCAATGCGGCCTTTCAAGACAACGAGAGTTTCGACAGAGCCATGTACCAGCCCGATGGCCCTTACGTGTTTGGTTCATCCCACGTGTTTGGTCCGAACATCTTGGAATATGGAAACAGCGACCGTCACCGCTGGTTGCGCAACGTAGTTGCCGGTCAGTTCGTAGGACAGGGTCTTGTTTCTTTCATTCCTTTTGTGGAGCAAATTGCTGGTGAACTTGTTGAACGCTGTTCTGCTGATGGGGAAGTGGAACTAGTCAGCCAGTTTTCGAATCAATTTCCCATCCGTGTGATCTCCAATATTCTTGGTCTTCCACGTGCCGATGAAGAGAAATTCGTGGTGTGGTACCAAGCCCTCATTGCTGGCTTGGGTTTTGGTGGTGAACATTTAGCTCGCGGCATTGCGGCGCGTAACGAGATGTGGCAGTACTTGGAACCACTGGTGGCAGAGCGTCTTGCTCATCCCAAAGATGACCTTCTCTCAAAACTCTGTTTGGCAGAACTCGATGGTGTCCGTATGAACATGGACGAAGTAAAGGGTTTCATTGCGCTACTTCTCGCTGCAGGTGGCGACACAACCGACAAAGCAATTGCCAATATGTGGTATCACATGCTGTACACGCGGCCCGATCAATTCGAAGACGTGAAGAAAGATCCGGAACTGTGGGACAACGTATTTTCTGAAATGATGCGCTTCGACCCTGTGGTGCATGTTCAGTCACGTTTCACCACACGTGAAGTACAAATGCATGGTCGAGTCATTCCTGAACGGGCTCAGGTGATCCTTTCTCTTGGCGCGGGCAATCGTGATGAACGAGTTTTCAAGGACCCCGATGTATTCGATATTCATCGTGACGACCTGCATATGGGTCGCGAAAACCGCTCCGCTCGCTACAAGTCACAAAAGCCAGGGCACCTTGGCTTTGGCGTGGGTCAGCACTTCTGCATGGGTTATGCAATGGCTCGCCAAGAAGCGGTCATCGCATGCATGCGCATGATGGAAGTTATGAAAAATCCGCGCCCGAAATTTGCAACTCACGAAGGTATTACTTCGCCAAATATCGACTCCGGTGGTTTTAGGTCGCCGCGTGAACTGTGGATCCAGTTCGACAAGTAGAGCATTATGAAAGTATTGGTCGACAAAGAACGTTGCATGATGGCCGGTGAGTGCTGTTACAACCACCCATGGTTATTTGCCTTCGGCGACGATGATTATCCGGTTGTTCAAACGGTAGAGATCACCTCAGAACAGCAAAGAAAAGAAGCTCGTCAGTCGGTACAAGTGTGTCCGAGCGGAGCAATCTCTGTCTGTGAATAGTGTCAGAGGAAATGGAGCGGGTGACGGGAATCGAACCCGCATAGCCAGCTTGGAAGGCTGGAACTCTAGCCATTGAGCTACACCCGCGTGTAGTGAGCCTTTATCTTACAGTCGGACTTACTCCTGACCACCTCTAGAACGGCGGGCTCGAACGATGAGGGCAACAAGACCGAGGCCCGCAACGGCCACCACGCCGTATTGGAGGTAATCGCCCCATTTGCCTGCCTTTTCCCACTGGTCGCCAAGAGCCCATCCGAGTGCCACCCAGACCATGTTCCAGATAAGGGAACCGGTGGCGGTTAAAAGGGTGAATTTGCCTAGCGGCATTCGGTCACCACCAGCAGGTATGGATACCACCGAGCGAACAACCGGAATGAGCCGACCGAAAAACACCACGTAACTTCCGTGACGCTCAAACCACACGAAACCTTTGTGCACATCGGACTTCTTCAGGCCAACGAAACGACCAACGCCTGCGAGGAATCGTTCCATTCGCTCATCGTCTAATAACCGACCAACCCCATACAGGAAGTACGCACCAATCACGGATCCGATCGTTGCGGCAATGACAGCACTGACGTAATCGAATTGGCCTTCACTGACATTGAATCCGGCGAGAAGAAGAATGAGTTCAGAGGGGATGGGTGGAAACACATTCTCGAGCGCAACGAGAAAGGCAACTCCAACTAATCCAATGGAGTCAATAACGTCTGTTGCCCAATTAATCACAAGTGAATACTAGTTGGCGAGAACTCTTGTCATTGAGTTACCCCGGCGTGTAGCGCATTGATTAGAGAATCTTGCGGAAAATCTTTGCTTTACGTGCGGTGTAAGGCGGGTAGGCAAGGGAAGGATCAAGTTTGGTTCCACGGCTCAGTACAGGCTTCATGTGTTGGAACAGGCGAACTCCAGAAATGCCGTGGTAACCACCCATACCGCTTTCACCAACACCACCGAAGGGAAGATGTGGGCTGGTGAGATGCATGATGGTGCCATTCACGGTGACGCCACCAGCAGTGGTACGCGACAACACGTCGTTAATGACAGCTTGCTTTTCAGCAAACACATAGAGGGCAAGAGGATGATCGTGCGCAGCCACGTAGCGAATGGCCTCGTCGCTAGTGCTCACGGTGATGATGGGGAGTAACGGCCCAAAAATTTCTTCTTGCATGATGGGGGAGTCGAGTGACACGTCGGTGAGCACCGTGGGGGCAATGTATTTATCGGTCGCATTGCTTTCGCCGCCGATAACGGCAGTTCCACTTTTCATGAGACCTGTGAGACGTGAGAAATGTCGGTCACTCACGATGCGCGCATAACTGTCGCTGGCGTGCGGGTCTGAACCGTAGAAATCGTTGAGCGCAATTCTGAGTTGTTCAATGAAGGGCTGTTCCACTGTTTTGTCAACAAGCACGTAGTCGGGAGCAACACAGGTTTGACCAGCATTGATGAACTTTCCCCAGGCAACGCGTCGAGCAGCAACTTTGACGTTGGCCGACGAGTCGACAATGACAGGGCTCTTCCCGCCAAGTTCAAGTGTGACCGGCGTGAGATTTTTTGCAGCAGCGGCCATAACGATACGACCAACCGTGCCGTTGCCTGTGTAGAAAATGTGGTTGAAGTGTTGGTCTAAAAGTGCGGTGGTCTCGGGGACACTTCCCTCTACTAGTGCCACAGCTGATGTGTCGAGATACTTAGGGACGAGTTGTGCAAGAAGCGCAGATGTTTCAGCTGATACTTCTGATGGTTTCATGACAACGGTGTTGCCAGCAGCGATTGCGCCGGCAGCCGGCACAAGCAAGAGCTGAATGGGGTAGTTCCACGGGGCAATAACAAGCACAACGCCAAGCGGCTCGGGAATGAGTTGTGACTTTGCGGGCATTGCGACAATTGGCGTTGGTACGCGTTGGGGTTTGTTCCACTTCTTCAAGTTTTTGATCATTGCTTTCACTTCGGAAGTGACAAATGCAATGTCGGTGATGAAGCCTTCAACGTCGGGCTTGCCAAGGTCGGCCTTCAATGCGGCACTGAATGCGGCCTCGTTGTCTTCCATCATGCGCACAAGAGCTTCGAGTTGTTGTTTGCGCCATGTAAGGGGGCGAGTTGTGCCCGAGTCGTAGGTGGTGCGCAGGGTGGAAACGATGTCGGCAATATTGTTTGAACTTGTCACGCTTGAACGCTAGCCAAGTTCATCATTTGAGTCATCATCGTCGTCGTCAATGACGTATAGCTCGTTGCCTTCCGCAAGTTCTGGGATATTGCGGCGCTGGCGCAGTTCGTCGATCTTCTTCGTTTCGCGGTTGAGGCCTTTGAAACGTGTGCCCACGGTGAGTGACTCGAGGTCGTCTTGGAGGGAGTCGAAGCTCTTTTTCACTTTCTCCAGCGACTTGACGTAGGACTCCCACTGCTTTTTGAACTTGTTGACCAGCTGCATCATTTGTTCGGCTGTTTCTTCGGTATGGAAACTGTCGGCAGCTTGGCGTACAACAACGAGGAGTGAGTACAGCGACAGTGGCGAGCACAGCACTACCTTGCGTTCGAGGGCCCAGTCGATGAGGGTGGAGTCGGCTTCATGGATGAAGCTGCTGATGCCTTCATTGGGGACAAACAACAAAACGTAATCGAGCGAGATCTCATTGGTTTTGGTGGCGTAGTCACGTTTTTCAAGTTCAGTGACGCGGGCGCGAACGGCTTTCAAGAATTCGGCTTTGAGCACATTGCGTGATGCTTGTTCGGTGGCAGCAACATATTTTGCGTATGAGTCGAGAGGAAACTTGACATCCATATACAAAACGCGGTTGGGGGGAAGCAAGAACGTGTAGTCGGGGCGGCCGCGGCCTTCAATGGTGTCTTGCTTTTCGTAGTTGATGCCTTCAACGAGGCCAGCTGCACGCAAGAGGTCTTCGGTCATGCGCTCACCCCATTGGCCACGGGCCTGTGAGCTAGAGAGCACGTTATTGAGGTCGGTGGTTTGCTTTGCTAAATCTGAAACTGCCTGATCGACACCTTTGAACTTTTCGGTATTCATGTCGCGCAGCGACTTGAGTTCAGTATTTAACTCGGCGAGACGCTGAGTGACGTTGTCTTGTACAGCTTTCAACGTGTTGTCGATGATGTCGGCGCGCTTGCCCAGCTGCTCATCGCCTTTTTCCACTACCTGTGCTGAAGCCAACTTGATGGACTCTTCGCGGTCTTGTGTGGCGTTGATGCGCATGGCGTTGAGCGCTTCAGTAAGGGCGCTTTGGACTGCCTTGCCCACCTCGGTATTCACAGTGGCCGACACAGTTGCAGATATTTGCTCGTTGGTCATGCTGGGAGCGAGAGGCGTGATCTCGATGGGTGCCGGCGGGTTGCTCAACGCTGTGCGCTGACGGATGATGAGAAAGGCGAGTGAAGCGATGAGGAGGCCAATGATGAGCCCAAAAATGGTTTGCACGGTTCCATAGTACAAATGGGCTGTTACATGGCAGGGATGTAGGGTATTTCGATGGTCCACAGCGCCTCGGCGGCATCTAGCGAGCATGTCGATGTCCTTGTAGTAGGCGCGGGAATCTCGGGCATTGGGGCTGGGTATCACCTCAACACCATGTGCCCATCGCGAACCTATGCAATTCTCGAAGGGCGTGCCGACATTGGTGGCACGTGGGACCTTTTTCGCTACCCAGGTGTGCGCTCCGATTCCGACATGCACACCTTGGGCTTTCGGTTTAAGCCCTGGACCGAGGCAAAAGCCATTGCCGATGGCCCCGATATCTTGCGCTATTTACATAGCACCATGAATGAGTTCGATATCGCCCGGCACATTCGCTTTGGGCATTTGGTGAAGCGTGCGCAGTGGTCGAGTGAAAAGTCGCAGTGGTCGGTGGAGGTGGAGCGGGTAGGCACCGGCGACACAGTTACCTTTACCTGTGGCTTTTTGTTTATGTGCTCGGGTTATTACAGCTACCGCGAAGGCTTTACTCCTGAATTTCCCGGAAGAGAACGTTTCCGTGGAGAGGTAATTCATCCACAAAAGTGGACGAACGATGTTTCCTATTCGGGTAAGCGTGTCGTTGTGATTGGTTCAGGGGCTACCGCAATCACGTTGGTGCCTGCAATGGCGAAAGACGCTAAACACGTCACCATGTTGCAGCGCTCGCCAACATACATTGCAGCACGCCCCGACGTCGATGCATTCGCAAATGCATTGCGCAAATATCTTCCGTCAAAAATTGCCTATGCAATTACTCGACTGAAAAACACAAAGTATCAACAGTTGGTGTATTCGCGTTCACGTACGCATCCCGACAAAGTAAAAGAGATTTTGCTCAAAGGGGTGCGTGAACAACTCGGCCCCGACTACGACATTGAAAGAGACTTCACTCCTACATACAACCCGTGGGATCAACGCTTGTGTTTGGCGCCGAACGGAGATTTTTTCCACGCAATGCGTGACGGTAAAGCGTCGGTGGTAACCGACACCATCGACACTTTTGATGAAACCGGAATTGTGTTGTCGTCGGGTGAGCATCTCGATGCCGACGTCATCGTGACAGCCACCGGGCTGCAGTTGGTCACATTGGGCGAAGTGCAATTTGAAGTAGACGGCAAGCCTGTTGATTTTGCTCAGACGTGGACCTACAAGGGCGTGGCGTATTCTGGTGTACCCAACTTGGCCTCGTCGTTTGGCTACATCAATGCCTCGTGGACCCTGCGTTCAGATCTCACCTGTGAGTACGTGTGCCGACTGCTGAATCACATGGCGAAAACAGGCACAACACAGTGCACGCCACGTTTGCGCGATGTCGACCAAAACATGTCCGAGAGCCCTTGGATCGACTCATTTAGTGCGGGTTATATGCGGCGCGTGATGCATCTTTTCCCGCGACAGGGGAATCATGCCCCATGGATCAACCCGCAAAATTTCGCTCGTGACAAGAAGATGTTTCGCCGTGCTCCCTTAGATGACGGGGCAATGCAGTTCACGAAAGCGCCAGTGAAACAGAAGTAACAATGGGTGTACGCATTACGTTCATTGGAGCTGGAAGCACCGTGTTTGCAAGAAACCTGATGGGCGACATTTTGAGTTTTCCCGAACTCTCAGATGCAACCATTGTTCTGCACGATATTGATGAAGAGCGTTTGGCTATATCTGAAGTAGTTGGTAGAAAAATAGTTGTAACTCTTGGTGTGAGCGCCAAAATAGAAGCAACAACAGATCGCCTCGTTGCTCTCAATCAGGCAAACTATGTCATCACCATGTTTCAAGTGGGTGGCTATGAACCATCTACTGTCATCGATTTCGCGGTACCGCAAAAATTTGGTTTACAGCAAACCATCGCCGACACACTGGGAATAGGCGGCATTATGCGTGGGCTACGCACCATACCTGTACTCCTAGATATCTGTCGCGATATGGAAAGAGTGTGTCCAGATGCATTGCTCTTGAACTACGTCAACCCAATGTCAATTTTGTGTTGGGCCGTCTCGAAGTCATCTTCAATACGCACGATCGGCCTATGTCACAGTGTGCAGCATACGGCTCAGCAGTTGGCAAGTGATGTAAATGTTCCGTATGAGGAGGTGCGCTACGAGTGTGCAGGCATTAATCACATGTCGTTTTATCTTTCCTTCGTTCATGCAACAAAAATGGGAGATGTTGACCTTTACCCTGCAATACGCCGCCGTGGTGAGCGAGTTCCTTTACCCATGCGCGGTGAGAAAAACCGCAGTGATGGAGGCACCTCAGGGCTTTCAGACGCCGTGCGCTATGAAATGCTGAAACGGCTCGGTTATTTTGTGACGGAGTCAAGTGAACATTTCGCCGAGTACGTTCCTTGGTTCATCAAGTCGCATCAACCTCACCTCATTGAGGAATTCGGCATTCCGCTCAATGAGTATCTGCAACGTTGTCAAACGCAAATTGCTGGCTGGGAGAGTCTGCAAAGAAGACTTTTGGATCCAGAAGCACAACTCAAGGTGCACCGCAGCATGGAGTACGGAGCCGGAATTATTCACAGTTTGGAAACCGGTGAGCAACGAGTGGTGTATGGCAATGTGCCCAATAGAGGTCTCATTTCGAATCTCCCGGACGATTGTTGTGTGGAAGTTGCTTGTTCGGTAGATGCTCGAGGAATTGTGCCTCAACCGGTGGGAAAGCTTCCTCCACAATTAGCCGCACTGATACAAACAAATGTCAATGTGCAGGCGCTCACAGTTGAAGCCGCATTGACCGGTCGTCGCGACCATATCTATCACGCTGCAATGCTCGACCCACGTACCGCTAGTGAACTCAACCTGCAACAAATTTGGGAATTGGTAGATGAGCTTCTCTTGGCACATAGAGATGTACTGCCAGAAAACTTTTATGCCTGAGTCGCGCACGTATAGAGCAGTAGCTCCAGGGCGAGTGAACCTCATTGGTGATCACACCGACTACACCGGTGGGCTGGTGTTGCCTATGGCTATAAAAATGTTCACGTCAATAGAGTTTTCGATGCAGGAAAACTATGTTGAACTGAGATCCGAATCGGAAGAAGGTCTTTATCGGCGCGAATTGTCGGAAAGAAGCAAAACTGAAAATGGTTCGTCGTGGGGACGTTATGTCGACGCAGTCCTTTCGCTTATCGAAGAACCGCACGGGATCACGGGTGTTATCCGCAGCACGCTTCCGATAGGTGCAGGCCTATCGTCGTCGGCGTCGTTAGAGGTCGCGCTTGCACTTGCCTTGGGCTTTCAAGGAGATGAGTTGTCATTGGCGCAACTCGGGCAACGTGCTGAACACATGGCCACGCAAGTGCCGTGTGGGATTATGGATCAGTTGTGTATTACCTCTGCCGTCGCTGGCAGCGCAAGCCTCATTAACTGCTCTACATATGAAGTGGCACATATTCCCATTCCAGATGACGTGAAGGTGGTGGTGCGTTTCGTTATGGCTCGTCAGCTAGAAGGTTCGGCGTATGCGCAACGTGTTGACGAGTGCCGACTCGCTGAACATTTTGTTGGGCCTTTGAATATTGCAGACATGGGCGATGTAACGAAGATTCCCGATGCAATTGTGCGATTGAGAGCCACGCATGTCATTTCTGAAAATGCCAGAGTCTTAGCGTTTGCGGCAGCGCTATCAATCGGCGATTTCTCGTTAGCAGGCGAAATAATGCAAGAAAGCCACAAAAGCCTGGCGGAGAATTTTGCCGTGTCGGTGCCAGAGATGGATGAAGCCGTCGCTGATCTCGTAGCGACTCCAGGGGTTTATGGCGCACGCATGACAGGAGGGGGCTTTGGGGGCTGCGTGGTTGCGCTGTGCGAGCCCAATGCAAACGTCGATGGGTGGGTGGTTGAGCCCGTGGGTGCGGCCAATCTCCAGTAATTTCCATGTCTGTGAAAATCGCTAAGGTGAAGAAAACAGCCAAGGGGGAATCATGGGCATTTTGGGAAATTATCCGCTATTTCAGCAAGCATATTTAGTGAACAACATTGATGAGTCAATTCAGAAATGGCACGACTTGTTCGGTGCGGGGCCTTTTTCGGTCACCGACCATCACAAGTGCGACACCTTTGATTACCGAGGCACACCACAAGAGGCCGATGTGTCGTATGCATTTGGTTACTTGGGCGACACGATGATTCAGTTCATTGTGCAGCACGACGAGACACCTTCTATTTATCGCGATATGTACAAAAATGGTGAAGAGGGCTTCCACCACATTGCGTACCTCGTGACCGATTTCCAAGCAGAGCGTCAGCGCTTGCTCGATATGGGCTTCGCACCTGCATGTGAGTTGTTCGCCGACGGAGTGCATGCTTCGTATTTCGACACACGTGAAGTAACCGGTGGCTTCACCGAAATTCATGGTGACCCACCACACATTTTGGGCATCTTCGCCGAATGGCGTCGTGCTCACGAAATCATGAAGCCTGGCGACCCACTCATCTGGCGCCGCAAAGAAGGACGCCGCTCCACCGACAAATAACCCAAGTGTTCTCGGCGCCGTACGTAGCGTTTTTCGTTACGTTATGCGCCGAGAAAACTCGCCATCCACATGAATCGGGGGATCATGAAACGTGAAGTGAAAGAAGTAGTTGCCGGTCTATATTTCGGCGAAGCTCCGCGCTGGCATGAAGGCCGACTGTGGTTCAGCGATTTCTATGAACATGCGGTACTTTCCGTCAGTGCAGAGGGTGATCTGCGCACCGAGTTGTCGATTGATGATCAGCCATCTGGCCTCGGTTGGATGCCTGACGGTTCGCTGCTTGTTGTGAGTATGACCAAGCGCCAAGTGTTGCGGAGAGATACCGACGGAAAAGTGAGCGTGTGGGCCGACTTGTCAGACATCGCGACGTATCACTGCAACGACATGGTGGTCGATGCTCATGGTCGGGCGTACGTAGGCAACTTTGGCTTGAACTTGGATGAAGAGGTCGCTACACGCCCCATAGAAGAAGTATTGGCCAACCCAAAATTGGCCAATCTTGCTTGTATTTCCCCACAAGGAAAAACTCGTATTGCTGCAAGTGATTTGTGCTTTCCCAATGGTGCTGTCATCACTCCCGATGGGAAGACATTGATTGTCGCTGAAACTCTTGGCTTTCGGCTAGCCGCTTTCACTATTAACGCCGACGGCTCATTGTCCGATCGCCGTGTATGGGCCTCTACCGAAGGACGCATGCCCGATGGTATCTGTCTCGATGCCGAGGGCGCAGTGTGGTTTGCCAACCCAATGTCTACTGAATGCGTGCGCATTGCAGAAGGTGGAAAAGTGCTTGAAGTAATCGATACAGGTCAACTCTGTTTTGCGTGCATGCTTGGTGGCGACGACGGCAAAACACTCTTTATGCTCACAGGCGATTCAGCTGAAGCGCATATTGCATCTTCAACAAGAACTGGGCGCGTGCTTTCAGCACGTGTCGATGTTGCTGGTGCAGGCCGCCCGTAACGACCGAAAACGCTTAGGAGCGAGGCCAGTGGCAGGCCACGTAATGGCCCGTTGAAACCTCATGCAACTGCGGCTCTTCTTGTGCACACAGGTCGGTTGCTGCAGGGCAGCGAGTACGGAAACGACATCCCGAGGGTGGGTCCATGGGAGATGGTGGTTCGCCTTCAAGTGTTGTACGGCGGGCAGCAACATTGGGGTCGGGAATAGGTACCGAACTCACGAGCGCATGTGTGTAGTGGTGACGTGGGTTCGAGTACAACTCGTCGGGTGATGAGATTTCGCACACTTTGCCGAGGTACATCACCATGATGCGCGTGCTCACAGCTTTTACTACTGCTAGGTCGTGTGAAATAAAGATGAGCGTTAACCCGTAACGTTCTTTCATGTCTTGCAGCAAATTGAGTATTTGAGCTTGAACGCTTACGTCGAGCGCGGACACCGGTTCATCGCAGATGAGGAGTAGTGGCTCCAAGGCAAGGGAGCGCGCAATACTGATACGTTGGCACTGCCCGCCAGAAAATTCATATGAGCGGCGGTCACGTACGAGGGCGGGGTCAAGACCCACAGCATTTAAGAGCTCGTCAACTTTGTTGCTACGCCATACTTCGTCGCCACGATTCCAAATGGCAAGTGGCTCGTCAACAATTTTGCCGACACTTAAGCGGGGGTCGAGCGAACTCACAGGGTCTTGAAAGATCATTTGCATTGCAGGGCGAATGTCGCGCAATGCATCTTTGTTGAGTGTGGTGAGTTCTTGACCTTGAAAATTGACCGAACCAGAAGTCGGCTTGGGTAATTGCAAAATAGCTTTACCTAATGTGGATTTACCACAACCCGATTCACCGACGATGGCGAGAGTCTCACCACGTTCAATATCGAAAGAGATCCCCGAGACCGCACGCACAAAGTTTTTTCCTCCGGCGGGAAACTCCATGGTGAGGTCTTCAACACGCAATATTACGTCGTCACTCTTGCGTAGATGTGCTTTGCCTGACCCAGCCATTAGCGCGAACCTCCGATTGGGAACCAACAGCGATATGAGTGCCCAGGTGCAACCTCAACAAGGGGCGGTGTCGATGCACGGCACTTGTCGGTGACATACGGGCAACGCGATGCAAAGGAGCAGCCTGTTTCGGGTTGTGTTGGGTCGGGAAGTCGACCACTGATGACAGGCAAACGTTGCCCACTTGGAGCGTCGAGTCGAGGAATCGACTTCATGAGCGCCTCTGTATACGGCATCTGCATGTTTGCGAACAATCGCTTTGTTGGAGCAATTTCAACTACTTCACCGGCATACATCACTGCTATGCGGTCGGTATGACCTGCAACGACACCGAGGTCGTGGGTAACAATGACCATCGACATTCCCATTTCGTGGCGTAGTTCGCTGAGGAGTTGCATCACCTGTGCCTGAACGGTGACGTCGAGCGCAGTAGTTGGTTCGTCAGCAAAAAGCAGACGCGGTTTGCAAGCAAGTGCTATAGCTATCATCACACGTTGACGCATGCCGCCGGAAAGTTGAAACGGATATTTCTCCATCACAGCTTCTGGGTCGGGAATGCGCACGCGATGTAGTAACTCAAGTCCTCTTGCCTTGGCATCACGCTTATTCATTTGTAACCGTACGCGGAGGCCTTCAGTGAGTTGTGAACCAATTTTACGCACCGGATTGAGCGCGGTCATGGGGTCTTGGAAGATCATTGCCATTCCCGTGCCCCAATATTCGCGCAACTCTTTGCGCGGTGCCTGTGAGAGGTCATGGTCGTCGTAAATGACTGTGCCTGAACGATGAGCTGCGCGCTTGGGAAGAAGACCCATCGCGCCACGAGAAAGCACTGTCTTTCCCGAACCCGATTCACCAACGATGCCAAGGCTTTCACCATCGGCTACGTCAATATTGACATTGCGCACTGCATACAAAGGCCCACGTGCAGTGTCGAACGAAACAGAGAAGTCGCGGAGCGACAACATGGGGTTATTGCTCATATGCGTGCCTCTCGTCGGTCGAGGCTTTGGCGAATGACATCACCAATTTGGTTGCAGGAAATGACGGTAAGAGCAATGAAGATGATGGGGAAGTACACCACGTGAGGGGTGTACTCCATGTCGTTGCGGCCTGCAGCCAAAATTGCACCCCAGCTGTTGCCATCGGGAATTCCTACGCCAAGAAGCGATAGTGAACCTTCTGCAACAATGACCACACCAACCGCCAAAAAGGCAATTGCCATGACCGCGGGAAGAACGTTGGGCACGATGTGCTTCCACAAAATGGTGGAATTCTTTGCCCCCATCGACTTTGCTGCGGTCACGAATTCGCGGTTCGACCACGACAGAGTTGCTCCGCGAGCGATACGACCCAAGATGGGAATAATGACAATAGTCAGTGCCAATACAACCACAAACACTTTGCGCCAATTCGAAACCGTGGAGTTCACATCGGGCGCTGTTGCCAGAACTGCTACCAGTGCAAGTGCCAATACCAAGTTGGGGATGGAGAGCACGGCGCTGAAAATAATATTGACCACCGCGTCGATCTTCCCGCGCACATATCCAGAAAGGATGCCAATGAGACTGCCGATTGCACCGCCTACTCCTACAGCAACAACAGCTACAAGAAGCGTGAGGCGAGTTCCGTGAAGAAGTTCGCGCAATATGTCGTAGCCATTGGTGTCGGTGCCAAAGAGATGGCCATTGGTGAACGGGCCAACACCGAGATCATTCTCATACACAAACTTTGGATCGGTTGAAGAGAGAATCGGATACACAATTGCTATGAGGCCGATGATGGCAAGCCAAGCAATGGAGAGCAGCGTGGGAATAGAGAACCGACGCATTTTTTTCCACAAGCCGGATTTCATCGCGAACCTCGCGTGCGTGGGTCGACGATGCCAATGAGGAGGTCGGCAGTGACGTTGAAAATAACGTAACCAATTGCAGTGATGGCAATGAAAGATTGAAGTGCTACGAATTCTTTTGTGGCGAGCGCGTAGGCAATTTCAAATCCAAAACCAGGAATGGCAAAAATATTTTCTATGACAAGAGTCCCACCGATGAGAGCACCCATGTTGAGCGCAGCGGCAGTGAGAAGCGTGACGCTTGCCGGACGAAAGACGTGGGTGAGAAGAATGCGCGAGTCGGAAAGCCCCTTAGATGCCGCCATGGTGACATAGTCATCTTTCAAGGCTGCAATGACATCGGTGCGCAGTAAGCGTGTATAAGAAGCAGCTAAGCCAACTCCCAAACTTACGCAGGGAAGAACTAAGTGTTTGAAATGTTGGAATGGATCGTCTTTGAAGCCAATGTATTCGAGCGTGGGGAACCATTTGAGTTTGACGCCCACCACGATGATGAGGAGAAACGCGAGCGCGAAGTTGGGGACCGAAGAAGCTGTAAAGAGGGTATTGGAAATGATGCGATCTGATTTTTTGCCGGCGCGGTATGCAGTGAAAATGCCTAGCGGCACGGCTATGACGAGAGCAAGAATTTGCGTGTAGAGCATGATGATCAGAGAGATCGGAAGACTACGCGTGACATGGCTCCAAACGGTTTCTCCACCACCAGTGCCATAGATAATGCCCATGTCGCCGCGGATGAAATCTTTAAACCACATGAAGTAAGAAGTAAAGACATCGCGGTCGAGATACAGCGTGCGACGTAGCGCAGCCTTTTCCTCGGGCGTACCGAAGGAAAGAATCATGTCAACAAGATCCGTGGGCAGTAAACGCAAAAGGCACGACAGGAAAAAAGTAGAGAGCACAATAACTGCGAGCAATGTGCCAAGCCTGCGCAGTATGGGAAGTGCACGATTCATAACTAGCCCTTAGTCTCGCATAAAAAGACGCCCCGGAAGAATCCTTCCGGGGCGTCTTAAAGTGAATGTTTACTCAGAGTGAGTAGTAATTATTTTTTCCAGACGCTGGTCCAGTTGGTTCCCCAGTTGAACACTGCAGGTGCAGATCCACCAGCAGCCAATTTTGTTTCGCCAATGCCGTGAATTTTCTTGGTGGTCGCCATTGCGTAAGTCTGGTAAGTGATGTTGGCAATGTAAGCCTGGTCTTGGATCCGCTCGGTGACCTTCTTGTAGTCCGCAGCAGTTCCAGAGGCGCGTGCGGCTTGCAAGAGTGCATCGAGCTGGGTGTCTTTGTGCTTTGTGATGTTGAGCAAGGTATCAATTTTCCCGAGGCGGGCGAGCCCGGCCATTGGGTTTGTTGTTCCCGTCTCAAACATGTTTGACGACAAGAAGATGTAGTTAAAAGCAGCATCAAGCCCTTCCAAAGTGAGGAGGAATGCAGCTTGGTACTTGAGTCCGGTGCCCGCTTCAAAGAATCCCTTATTCACAATGTCGCTAATAAGCTCTTCATTGAAGGAAGCCTTGATTCCAGCTTTTTTCATCATGGCGACAAATGCCTTGGAGTTTGCGCGCGTGGAGCTGTCGTTTGCAGAAGGGAACACGAACTCAAGGTCTTTACCGGTTTCGGCTTTGTATGCCGCAGCAGCTGCCTTTGCTTTTGCCAAATTGAACGAAGCGAAGTTCGTTTTAGAATACATGACGTTGTTCTTGCCCACGATGCTCGTCGCTGCTTCAGTCATTCCATTGCCGCGAGTTTTTGCCCAAAGGTCGCGGTCTAAGGCAAAAGAAACGGCCTTGCGTGCATTGAGGTTATTGAATGGGGCAATTGATGTATTGAACCACAACGATGGGTAGAATTCGCCGCCTGTTTTGAAATATGACACAGCGGTTGATGTGCTGAGATCTTTCATCTGCTTTGTTTCTGAAGCAGAACTGAACTGGGCTGCATCGAGTGAACCAGACTTCAAACCTGCAACTCGCGATGCGGACTCGAGAACATATTTAAAAGTGATTTGGTCGAGGTATGGCAACTTGTTTCCAGCTGCATCTTTACGCCAGTAGTTTTTGTTCTTCACAACAACAAGCTTTGTTGGTTCAGAAGACTTTTGAACGAACGGGCCCGTTCCTACAAGAGTGGATGCACATGAAGCGGAGTCTTTGAACATATTTGGTGAACGCATGATGAAACGACCGGAGGCGTACATCAATTCGCGCAAGTCGGCTTGAGCCATGTTGAGCTTGACCGTTACGTTGTAGTCGTCGACCTTGGTGGTGCTCACAATGTTTCCTGTGGCAACTGCTGTTGATCCGAGGAAATTCTTTTCAGTATCAGTTTTGATGTTGGCTACATAAGTGAGCCCACGGATGGCGTTGAAGTTGGCAATAAGAGCGTCAGCATCCCATGCTGCCCCGTCACTGAACTGAATGGGGGTTCCGTCGGCTTTCTTGCGAATTTCCAGGTTCCAGGTTTTGTTGTCAGCACTAGGAGTTACGCCTTTCAACAGGAAAGGCACAACCTTGCCACTGCTGTTGCGCTCGAAGAGTGTTTCGGCAATGCTGCGTGCGCCACCGAGTGCCGAGTTGGCAAGGATTTGCTTCATGCAGTATCCGGCAAAAGTGTCGAAGACACCTACGGTGATTTTTCCGCCACTTACAGGCTTATCGGCAGTTGCTGATGATGTGGTTTTGGCTGCATTTGCTGCCATTGGCACGGTGGAAGCAAGAAGAGCAAGTGCAATACCGGCTCCTACTTTCTTCATCACTCGTGACCGTGTGGTCGAACGCTGGAACATGTGATACCCCTCATTGGTTTGAGCTGTGTATTCGACACTCCATGGTTGGAGTGCCACTAGTCACAATAGTGGGGCGGTGCCTGAAGTGGCAACTGCTGCACGAGAAGTCGTGCACATTTCCGATGAGTTGTCGGGGTGGGGGGACTCGAACCCCCGGCCTCCTGGTCCCAAACCAGGCACGCTACCAACTGCGCCACACCCCGGAGCGTTAGACCCTATCGGCGCGCGGCCTTAATGAGACGTTTGGCGGTGCGACCAGTTGGCGCAATGTGGCGTTGGTCGAGATCGCCCATTTCCACTCCATTGGTGAAGAGGACGCGATAGCGCTGCCAATTGAACCCGTTCGACAAAATCACTTTGCCAGGGGTGCCTGCAGCAACGACCCCGTCGTCGGTACGCATATCGACAATGGAAACAACCTTGTCTCCATTGCGTAAGTCAATTTGGTCGGGGTGCGGAGTGGCAAGGGCGTGAGGCTTCCAGAACGTCATGCCCCCATTCTTGCTCATGGAGGGAGGTAAACCCCACATCCACGCTTCCCGATACACTCAGCATCCTGTGAAAAGCACTCTTGAAACCCTCGAAGACAACAAAGTCAAACTCTCTGTCGAGCTAGAGCAGTCGGAACTCGACCGCGGCATCGACATGGCCTTTAAGAAAATCGCCAAAGAAGTCCGCATGCCGGGCTTCCGCGACGGAAAGGCTCCGCGCAAATTGCTCGAGGCTCGCATCGGTTTAGCCGCTGCTCGTCAGCAAGCAATTCAAGACTCCGTGCCGGTGTATTTGGCTCAAGCTGTGCGCGAGCACGGTGTCGACCTCATCGCCACTCCCGACGTGTCGCTCATTTCTGGTGAAGAAGACGGTGTTGTTGCTTTCGACGCAACTTGTGAAGTGCGCCCCGTCGTTACTGTTCCTGGCTACCAGGGTTTGCGTGTTGAACTCCCAGCAATTGCTGCTGCAGAAGACGACATCAACGAGGCCATTGCCTCAGAGCGTCGTCGCCATGGTGAACTTGCCGATGTTGATCGTCCGGCACAAGTTGGTGACTACATCACGGTCGACCTTGCAGGTACGCGCGAAGGTAATCCGGTGCCAGGGCTCAATACCGACGATTGGGTATATGAAATTGGACGTGGTTGGGTTGCTCCAACCTTCGACGAAGAAGTAACCGGCTCGGTGAAAGGTGCAACACTCACGTTCACCGCAACGCCTAATGGCACAGAGCAGGCTGCCGATTTCACCGTCACCGTGCAGCGTGTACAAGTTCTTGAGCTTGCCGAACTCACCGATGAATGGGTGTCGGAGCATGTTGCAGAACACGACACAGTCGAAGCGTGGCGTGCAGGTATTACCGAGCGCATTAGCGGTATCAAGTTGAACCAGGCGCGCAACGTGTTGGTAGAACGCATCACTGATGCGCTTGCTGAACTTGTCGATATTGATGCGCCAGAAGTGATGGTGGCAAGCGATTTGCAAAATCGTGTGCAGAACACCATTCAACAATTTCAGGCACAAGGTATTGCTCTCGACCAGTGGTTGTCGGCAACGGGCCAAGACACCAATGCATTCATCGAATCAATGCGTGGTCAGTCGCAAAAAGCTGCCAAGGCCGACCTCGCATTGCGTGCAGTTGCTCTGGCAGAAGGTCTTGAAGTCACTTCCGACGATCTCGACCTCGAGTTTCAGCGCGTAGCGATGCAAGTGGGGCAAAAAGTCACTCAGG